>Ga0210053_1000702_pt1 | contig 32830 bp, 31 predicted proteins | sample CryGeymeta201512_FD_185467 | JGI IMG/M metagenome (GOLD analysis project Ga0210053, IMG submission 185467) | Groundwater microbial communities from Crystal Geyser aquifers in Utah, USA - Crystal Geyser metaG 2015-12 (SPAdes) (version 2) | ecosystem: Environmental > Aquatic > Deep subsurface >... | reverse complement strand
CTGATCTACCGAGGTCAACACATCCAGAATGCCGTTACCGTTCAAGGCAGAAATGTAATGGCGTTTGGCAAAGCTCAGGAAATTCAACTTGCGTTCGATGTCGCTCTTGACCATCTCGCGCTGATGAGCATCCAGTCCGTCCCACTTGTTGACCGCCAGCACCAGTGCGCGGCCAGCCTGCAATACGAAGTCAGCGACGTGAGCATCCTGTTCGGTGATCTGATCTTTCGCGTCCACCACCAGCACCACCACATTGGCATCTTCAATCGCCTTCATCGTCTTGATTACACTGAACTTTTCGACCGCCTCATCCACCTTGCCACGGCGTCGCACCCCGGCGGTGTCTATGATGGTGTATTGCTTGCCATCGCGCTCGAAGTCTATGTAAATACTGTCGCGTGTGGTACCCGGCTGGTCGAAGGCGATCACGCGCTGTTCGCCCAGAATAGCGTTCACCAGCGTGGATTTACCGACGTTCGGGCGACCTACGATGGCCAGCTTGGGCGGTCTTTCTGCTTGAACCTCTGCTTCTGCCTCAACCGGAAAGCCTTCCAGCGCGATGGCGACAACTTCTTCGATATTGTCGCCGTGTGCGGAAGAAACAGGATAAGGCTCGCCCAGACCCAACTCAAAGAATTCAGCCGTAACCCGGGCGCGCGCCATGCCTTCGGCTTTGTTAACCAGCAACAGTAGCGGCTTGCCGGTCTTGCGCAACTGGTCGGCAATAATCATGTCCTGCGGCGTACAGCCCGCGCGTCCATCCACCAGAAACAGCACCATGTCGGCCTCGTCTACGGCCTGACGGCTTTGTCTAGCCATTTCATACATGATGCCGTCCTTGGCGACGGGTTCCAATCCGCCCGTATCCACCACCAGATAAGGTCGTTCGCCGACACGACCCCGCCCGTAATGACGGTCGCGGGTCAGCCCCGGCTGATCGGCGACCAGTGCGTCGCGACTGCGCGTGAGACGATTGAACAAAGTGGACTTACCCACATTCGGACGACCAACTAATACAAGTGTGGGTAACATTTTGAAAAAACCTTAAAAGAAGTGAAGAGAGAAGAGAGAAAGGAGAAGGGTGCGGGGTTTGTCCCTTATGCCTTCAGCGCCAAAGGCGCAGCCCCTTCTCTCTTCCCTTTATTTAATAGACAACGAATAAACATCGCCGCTATGCGTTTGCACCAACAGGCCGTCATCCATCTGCACGGGTGCGGCCTGAATTGCCCCCCCCCCCAGTTTGATACGCGCGACAAAGTGACCATCCTCACGACTCAACGCGTGCAGGAACCCCTCGTAATCACCGACCACGACAACGCTATCTTGCGCATAAGGTGCGGAAGGATTGCGCAACAACAGCTGCTCATTCTTCCAAACCGTGCTGCCGCTGGCGTTATCCAGTGCCATCACAGCGCCGCTGACATCGCTGGCATAAAGATACTTCCCATCAATAAACAAGCCCTTGTCGCTGGAAATATCACGATTCCACAACGGGCTGCCTTGCCCGGCATCGAAACAGGCAAGATGTCCCTGGAAGGCGATGGCGCATACTTGGTTATCGTTAATCACCGGATTGCTGGTAATGTCGCTGATGCGTTCCAGTTCGGTGTTGCCGCGCGGTTGCGACACGCTGTTTTCCCACATATCCGAGCCATCCGCCACCTTGAACGCACTCAACTTACCTCCGGCGAATCCGGCAAAAGCCACGCCGCGCCGAATCGTGACACTGGCGTGACTACGCACCACCAGAGCAGGCGTGCTGCGTTCCAGCATCCACAGTCTCTTGCCGTCGCTCACACTCAGCCCGGCAATATGTCCGTCGCCGCTGCGCACCACGACTACGCCATCAGCGACTTGTGGCACGCCCAGCACCTCGCTGGATAGCTTGCTACGCCAACGCAGCTTGCCATCTTCACCATATGCCAGCACTTCGCCCTTGTTGCTGCCGATCAGTACCAGCCCCTCGCCACTGCCTACCCCGGCGGAAACAGTAATATTGCTTTCCACGCGCCACACTTGCTTGCCCGTGGCGCGATCCAGACGCGTCAGCACCCCTTTGCCGGATGCCCCATAGACCGCATCGCCAGTCAGCGCAGCGGGCAGCGGACTCGCGCCCATCTCGCCGAAATCACCATGCCAGCGTTCTGAAAATGCAGCCGTCGCGCCGAATTCAACCAGCTTGGTCGGTGTCTGTCCATTGGTCGGCCCCATCCAGCCCTTCACCGTATCCACGGCAGCACAGCCGCTCAAGACCAACAATGCCAACAGCAGTTGCAGTATTTTCATTTTGCCGCTCCCAGCGCATCCAGTTTCATCTGTACGAGATTGCGGTATGGGCTTTTCGCATCCAGTTTGTCGTATGCCTGCTGATAAGCAGCTTTCGCTTCAGCCGACTTGCCCTGCGCGTTCAGCACGTCACCCTTCAGGTCGGCATACAAGCCATCAAACGAAGCGGGGTGTTTCGCATCCAGCAATTTCATCGCGCCGGCGTAATCTTTTTCATCCAGCAACACTGAAGCCAGACGCAGCCCGGCCACGTTTTTCAGCCCGTCTTCGGACGCATGTTCGATCACCCATTGCAACTGCGTCTTGGCGCGCAATGATTCCTTGCCCAGTTCATTCACCTGCGCCGCAATCAGCGCAGCGTGAGCGGCATAGGGGGTGGCGGCATATTTATCCATCAACGCAGCAGCGGCATCGTTGACCCGTTTGGTATCGTTGCTGGCCAACTGTTCGACAAACTGCTGATACAGAGTCGCCGACTCGTTGGTTTGCTTGTGCTGGTAATACTGCCAAGCGCGCCAGCCGCCCATTGCGACGACCGCGACCAGCACCAGCCCCAGCACCCAATTCGCATTGTCTTTCCACCAAGCCTTGAGCGTTTCGATTTGTTCCTGTTCCTGTGAATCCAAAGCTGCCATGTTCAACTCCTACTTGAAAAATTTATTAAGCGTTTCGTTGAGATGCTGCACGCTCACGCGTACCTGCTCGCCGCCCTGCATCGGCTTGATGCTGACTTCGTTCGCCCGCACTTCGTCGTCCCCGATTACCACGGCTACCACCGCGCCACTGGCATCGGCTTTTTTCATTTGCGACTTGAAACTGCCCGCCCCGCAATGCAGCAGTACACGCAGCTTGTCATCGCGCAATTGTTCGGCCACCCAGCTTGCCAGGTGGCCTGCCAGTTCACCCTGATGCACCACATACACATCCAGTTTAGGCTTGGGCAAAGCCATACCGGCTTCCTGCAACAACACCAACAGGCGTTCCACGCCCATCGCAAAACCCATCGCGGGCGCGGGCTTGCCACCTATCTGTTCGACCAGCCCGTCATAACGCCCACCGGCGCAAATCGTCCCCTGCGCACCCAGCCTGGTCGTCACCCACTCGAACACGGTGCGGTTGTAATAATCCAGTCCGCGCACCAGTCGCGGGTTAATCTCGAACGCCACATCATGGCGTTTGAGGATCGCCTGTAAGGCCTCGAAATGTTGCAGCGCCGCTTCGTCCAGTTCATCCATCAGCCTGGGTGCAGCTTCGATCAACTCCTGCATCGCCGGATTTTTGCTGTCCAGAATGCGTAGCGGGTTGCTGTGCAGCCGACGCGTTGCCTCGCCATCCAGCAATTCGGCATGTTGTTCAAAATACGCGATCAATTTTGCGCGATGCCGCTGGCGGGATGCCGCATCACCCAGGGTATTGAGTTGCAGCGTCACATCCTCCAGACCCAGCTTTTTCCAAAGCCTTGCACACATCAAAATCTGTTCGGCATCCATATCCGGCCCCGCAAAACCCAGGGCTTCCACGCCAATCTGGTGAAACTGGCGATAACGCCCCTTTTGCGGGCGCTCGTGGCGGAACATCGGTCCGCTGTAATACAGACGCTGCGGCGCGTTATACAGCAAATTGTGTTGCAGCACGGCTCTGACGCAAGAGGCCGTACCTTCCGGGCGCAGGGTCAACTGATCGCCGTTCAGACTATCCTCGAAGCTGTACATCTCTTTTTCCACGATGTCGGTCACTTCACCGATGGCGCGCTTGAACAGCCCGGTCGGCTCGACCAGCGGCATACGGATGTTGCGATAGCCGTAGCTTGCCAGCCAGTCGCGCACCACCTCTTCAAACCATAACCAAAGTTCTGCCTCGTCCGGCAGAATATCATTCATGCCGCGTATTGCCTGTAATGTTTCGTTGCTCATATTTTAAACACGGCAAGTGGTCAGTAGAAAGGAGTCAGTAGAAAACAGTTTCTCCCCTGACCCCTCGCCACTCACCCCTTACCGATCTGCCCTCTTCAAATATTTTCTCGCCACATAGTCGTCCACGATACCGGTAAATTCCTCGGCGATATGGTCGCCGCGCAAGGTCATGGCTTTTTCGCCGTCTATGTAGATGGGGGCAGCGGGCGTTTCGCCCGTGCCGGGCAGACTGATGCCGATGTTGGCGAGTTTGCTCTCACCGGGGCCGTTCACCACGCAACCCATCACCGCGACGGTCATGTTTTCGACCCCATCATAGCGCTCGCGCCAGATCGGCATTTGCGTACGCAAGTGGCGCTGGATGCTTTGCGCCAGTTCCTGAAAGAAGCTGCTGGTGGTGCGGCCGCAACCGGGACACGCCGTCACCATAGGCGCGAAGGCGCGCAATCCCATGGTCTGCAATATCTCTTGTCCGACCAGCACTTCCTGGGTGCGGTCGCCGCCCGGCTCCGGCGTTAATGAAATGCGAATCGTGTCGCCGATGCCTTCCTGCAACAACACCGACAAGGCGGCGGTCGAGGCGACGATGCCTTTTGAACCCATGCCCGCCTCGGTCAACCCCAGATGCAGGGCATAGTCGCATTGCAGGGTGAGCGCGCGATAAACCGCAATCAAATCCTGCACTTCGCTGACTTTGCAGGACAACACGATGCGGTTGTGCGCCATGCCCAATCGTTCGGCGCGTGCGGCGCTTTCGATGGCGGAGGCAATTAAAGCGGCGCGGGTGACTTCTTTCACATCGCGGGGTTCGGCGAGCTGCGCATTCTCGTCCATCATGCGCACGACCAGTTTCTGGTCCAGACTGCCCCAGTTGACCCCGATGCGCACTGGCTTGTCATATTTGATCGCCGTCTCAATCATGATGGTGAACGGGTCTTCTTCGGCGCGGCTACGCCCGACGTTGCCGGGATTGATACGGTATTTTGCCAACGCTCGCGCGCATTCGGGGAACTCGTTCAACAGCCGGTGGCCGTTGTAATGAAAGTCGCCCACCAGCGGCACATGACATCCCAGCGCGTCCAGCCGCCTGCGGATATGCGCCACGGCAGCGGCGGCTTCCGGCGTATTGACGGTGATGCGCACCAGTTCCGAACCCGCACGAGCCAGCTCAAACACCTGTTTGGTGGTGCTATCCACATCAGCGGTATCGGTGTTGGTCATGGACTGCACCACCACCGGCGCACCGCCGCCCAGCATGACGCGACCGACCAAAACCCGTTGCGACGGGCGACGTTTGATGAGAGATGCGCTCATAGTTATTCCAACACCGTTATTTCAGCGTAAAACGCGCCACATCACTGCTGGCATCAATATAGGGAGTCGTATCTATCAGTTTGCCTTGATAGTACAAATGAACCTTGGAAGCGTGACCGATTACCAGACCGAACGGGGCCATCCCCTCCACATTCAATTCTTCGCCGGGCTGATAGACTTTTTTTGCCAGCACTTTGCCGGACGGCTCGGTGATTTCAGTCCAGGATTCGTTATCGAACACCAGACGCAACTTGCTGACAGACACGACCGTTGCAGCGACATCCGACCCCGTCATTATTTTAGGTTGCACAGGCAATTCCGCCGGGGTTATCACCAGCGCGCTTTCCGATACGGTTTCGACTTGTTCCATCGCGGGTGATTGAGCAGGTTTGGCTTGCCATATTGCAAATCCCACTATCAACAACGCGATGAAAAATGCACCTATCAACAAATACAGATTTTGCCGACGCTCAGGAGAGACCTCCATCAAAGCGGGCTTCATGCCCAGCGTATCAACTTTCACCTGAGACACTTTGCCACCCGACAAGGCATCGAGAAGCGGTTGCGCATCCATCTGAAGTATTTTTGCGTAGCTACGCACGAAACCGCGCACAAAAGCGATCTCGGGCAGCGACTGAAAGTCGTCGGCTTCCAAGGCAATAATCTGGCGGGGCGCGAGTTTTATCCGGTTAACCACATCATCAATGCTCCAGCCCATACGTTCGCGGCCAGCGCGCAACAGATGCCCAACCGAAATCCCCCCTTGCTCCACCGATTGTTCGTCTTGTGAAGTATGCGCAACCTTATTTTCCTGTGTCTGTTCCATCATTCACCATTCATCAATAATTGGCTCTCGCGCGCATCAGGATAACGCTTGCGCAACTGCAAACCATAGCTGGCTTGGGCATTGCTATCCCCGAGCTTGCGCTCGATACGCACCGCCAGCCAGAGCTGGCTCGCAGTCAAATTTTCATTTCCTTGCGCAAAACGCGCAAAATATCTTCTGGCCTCAGCATATTCGCCTGCGGAAAATTTCACTTCCGCCATTCCCAGCAAAGCCTGAGCCAAATCGGGCTGTACCGACAACGCACGCTGAAAAAAATCCGCCGCCTCCAGCAAATTGCCCGCCTTCTGGGAACACAGACCCGCATTCAAATAGGCACGCTCGGGCGTGGCATATAAAGGGTTCTTCAGCGCCGCCATAAAATGCGGGATGGATTCCTTCTCCCTGCCACGCTGACAGAGAAACCAGCCATAGTTGTTATGGGCTTCTGCGTCCGCCTTATCCAGGCGCAGCCCCTGTTGAAAAGCCTCCTCGGCTTCCTTGTCCTCGTGCAACGCCATATGAATCAGACCGCTCACACTGTAAGCGGGCGCGTAATTGCGGTCAGCCCGCACCGCCAGGTCAATCTCGGACAGCGCGATCCCCATCTGATTGCGCTCAAAATACATGCCAGCCAGTTCAGTGTGTATCCTGGCACTGTTGCTATTAGCCCCAGCCTGTTGCTGCCTGGATGAACCACTTGAAGCGCACCCGGCCAGCATTATTACCGCAAAAATCAAACCTGAAAGTCGTTTCATCGTTGCCTTCGCTTGTTTATTTATGGAACGCAATGCGGGTGGTACGTCGAGTCTTGTCCAGCACCTGCCCCGCCAACTGACCACACGCCGCTGCGATGTCGTCACCGCGCGTCTTGCGGGTGGTGGTCATAATGTCGGCCTGCATCAGCACATCCCGAAAACGCTGGATCGCCTCCGGCCTGGAACGCTGATAAGGCGACTGCGGGAAGGGATTAAACGGGATCAGGTTGAATTTGCACGGCGTGTCCGCAACCCGCCGCACCAGTTCATGCGCGTGTTGCACGGTATCGTTCACCCCGTCCAGCATCACATATTCAAAGGTGATGAAGTCGCGCGGTGCGCGCTCCAGATAACGACGGCAGGCCGCCAGCAATACCTTGAGCGGATACTTCTGGTTGATCGGCACCAACTGGTCGCGCAAGGCATCGTTCGGCGCATGGAGCGACACCGCCAGCGCGACCGGACAGTCTTCGCGCAACCTGTCCATCGCTGGCACCACGCCGGAAGTCGAAACGGTCACGCGGCGGCGCGACAGACCATACCCCAAATCATCCAGCATCAGGCGCAGCGCGCTCACTGTGTTGTCGTAATTGAGCAGCGGCTCGCCCATGCCCATCATTACCACATTGCTGATCGCCCAGTTGCCCTCGGCATTTCTGCCGAGCTGGTGATTCGCCCACCACAGTTGACCGATGATTTCCGCCACCGACAGGTTGCGGTTGAAGCCTTGTTTGCCAGTCGAACAAAACGAACAATCCAGCGCACAACCGGCTTGAGAGGAAATACACAGCGTGCCGCGCGCAACTTCGGGGATATACACCGCTTCCACGGCGTTGCCCGTACCGACGTTCAACAGCCACTTGCGCGTGCCGTCGTCGGACAGCTCTTCGCGCAGGATTTCCGGCACGACAATACAAGCCTGCTGCGCCAATTTATTGCGTAATACAGCCGCGATGTCCGTCATCGCGGCGAAATCGGACTCCCCTTCCCGGTAAATCCAGCGCATGAGCTGGCGCGCACGAAACGGCTTTTCGCCCATTTCTGCAAAATAAGCACTCAGCGCATGAGCATCCAGGTCAAGGAGGTTTTTTTTCATTTAAAACAAATACTTAGCGAGAATAAACATTCAAAGCCGGAAAGAAATAGGCGATTTCAACCGCAGCGGTTTCAGCCGCATCAGAACCGTGTACGGCATTGGCATCAATGCTGTCAGCGAAATCAGCACGGATCGTTCCCTTGTCCGCCTTCTTGGGATCCGTCGCGCCCATCAAATCGCGGTTCTTCAAAATCGCGCCTTCGCCTTCCAGCGCCTGAATCATCACTGGACCGGAAATCATGAACTCAACCAGATCGTTGAAGAATGGGCGTGCAGCATGCACAGCGTAAAAGCCTTCTGCCTCTTTGCGTGACAATTGCGTCATGCGTGCGGCGATAATCTTCAGGCCAGCGCCTTCAAAACGGGAATAAATTTGACCGATCACATTTTTTGCAACGGCATCGGGTTTGATAATTGACAGAGTACGTTCAACAGCCATGCTAAATCTCCAAAACTAAGGGTTATAAAATTACGACCGCGCATTCTATCAGGCTTTGCCTACCCTGTCGCAGGCAGCCTCATCAAGAACAGGGGAAATGAATGACACAGAGCGGGCAGACAGGCTTATCGTCTGCCCGCGCGGTTGGTCTCCGCGCGAGCAAAAAAGCCCCCCCCGCTTACCTCCAGCCAGACTATAGGTACGAATTTATTCGCAGCATCAATCCAGGCTCGCCCGCCGTCTGATAGCCTGCGGCTATCGCCACCCCCGGCACGGCAACCAGTTGCTCGCCGCAATACAGCAACGGCCAGCGGTCGCGCTGCCAGGGCAGAATGTGATGTTCCTGAAGCAGGTTTTTCAGGGTACGGGTTGCCGAATGAACCGAAGGACGTAGCGTTTCGCCGCCACTTCGCAGACGCAATGTAACAGGCTCGCCTTGCAGCTTTGCCAGGCTGATTCCTTGACCCTTGAATGTATTGAATAAAATACGAGTATGCAGCGCAGGCCAAGCCAATTCTGCTTCGCCCTGCCAGGTCAGTCTTTGCTGGCTGTCGAATTCGCACAGTTCAGGCGCGGCATACACACGGTCCTGGTAACGGCGCACCTGCCAGCCACCAAAGGTGATGCAGACCGATGCATCGGGTCGAGCCGCGCAAAGTTGGTGCAGCATATCGTCCAGCCGCACAGCCTGCGGCATGGGCGCACCGAGCTGATACAAAAAGTAGCGCAACAGGTTTTTGGCACGCGGCAGGGAAAGCGCTTGCAGACGCGAGACCGCCAATGCGTGAATGTCCTCACGCTTTGCGACGGGATGCGGGAGTGGCTCTGTCGTATCAATCCGCGCCAAGTCATCGAGCAAGGCGCTGGCCTCGGCAAAATTTTGCGTGCTGCGCGCAAGCGTTGCACGGTAAGCGGGAAATTTTTCACCCAGCAGCGGCAACAACTGATGGCGGAGGAAATTGCGTGGATAGTCATCGTCCAGATTACTCTCGTCTTCTATCCATTCGAGTTGATGGAAGGCAGCGTATTCGAGAATATCCTGACGAGAGGAATGCAGCAGCGGGCGAACAATTTTCGTCGCTCCCGTACCCAACACCGGCATGGCGGCAGCCCCGCGCACCCCTGCCCCGCGCAACAATTGCAACAACAAGGTTTCCACCTGATCATCGAGATGGTGGGCAAGTACCACGAAATCACAGTGCTGATCGGCAAACGCCGCATGGCGCAGCTTGCGGGCGGCAGCTTCCAGACCGTGTGCGCGCAACGGCGCGATGTTGACCCGTTCAACCTGCAAGGGAATGGCAAGGGCAGCGCACAATCGGACACAGAAAACCGCCCACGCATCGGCGTTCGGACTGATACCGTGATGAACGTGCAGCGCGGAAAGTTGCCAGCCGCGCTGCGGTGCAAGGCGATGCAGCAGGTGCAGCAGCACCACCGAATCCACCCCGCCGCTCAAGCCTATCAGCAGATGGCTTCCGGCTGGCAGCGCCAGTTGCGCGGCGACTTTGGCAAAGAGATTATCCGAGTTCAACTTCCTTGAACTTACCGTAACTCATCAAGCGATTGAAACGATCCTGCATCATGGTCGCAATAGGTTTGCTTTCGGCTGTTTTCAACGCGTCTTGCAAAGCCTTCTTGACGTTTTGCATGGTCAGTGCGTAATCGCGGTGTGCGCCGCCCAACGGCTCACTAATAATCTTGTCCACAATACCCAGCGTTTTTAGTCGTTTCGCCGTAATACCCAAAGTTTCTGCCGCTTCAGATGCCATGTCCGCGCTCTTCCAAAGGATGGAGGCGCAGCCTTCCGGCGAAATCACCGAATAAGTGCTGTATTGCAGCATCAACATCGCATCACCCACTGCAATCGCCAGCGCGCCGCCCGAACCGCCTTCACCGATGATGGTGCAGATGATAGGCACACGCAATTCGCTCATTTCATACAGATTGCGCCCGATCGCTTCGGACTGGCCGCGCTCTTCGGCGTTCACGCCGGGATATGCGCCGGGGGTATCAATGAAAGTCATGATGGGGATACCAAATTTTTCCGCCAGACGCATCAGGCGCATCGCCTTGCGATAGCCTTCGGGGCGCGGCATGCCAAAATTGCGCACGATTTTATCTTTGGTATCGCGCCCCTTTTGATGACCGATCACCATCACGCTCTGACCATTAAAACGCGCCAGCCCGCCGACAATCGCCTTATCGTCTGCAAAGCTGCGATCGCCGTGCAATTCCTCGAAATCGGTAAAAATATGTTCAATATAATCAAGTGTATAAGGGCGTTGCGGGTGGCGCGACACCTTGGAAATTTGCCACGGCGTGAGCTTGGCATAAATCTCCTTGGTGAGCACTTCGCTTTTCTTCGACAACTGTGCGATTTCATCGCTAATATCCAGCGCATCGTCATCGTGCATGTCGCGCAATTGCGCGATTTTCTCTTCCAGATCCGCAATCGAATCTTCAAAATCCAAAAATATAATTTTCATATTTGCTACCTGCAGTTACGGGTCACCAGATATGAGTGACGGGTTAAGTTGAGTATTCAGACGGGATAACCCATCAATTCGGGCGCGATAATACTACAAACCGAAGAATCGTTTGACGCTAGACAACAACTCGGTGTGTTGCGAACTCTTTGCCTGCTGCCGGGTCTGCTCGTCCAGGTGATGCACCACACTATCCAATTGGGCACGCCGCTCCACCAGCACCTGCGCGATTTCTTCAGCCAGACTGGGTCTGGCTCGCATGATGTCGGCAAAAGCCTCCTTGTCCAGACGATAGCACTCGACATCGGTACTGGCGAGTACCGATGCCGTGCGCGGCGCGCCGGTCATCATGCCCATCTCACCAAAAAAGCTGCCTTTGCCCAACACATTCACATTGCTGCGCTCGCCGTTGGACCCCTCAAAAAATACCTCGGCCTCACCGTTGATAATGATGTACAGCCAGTGAGCGACCGCGCCCTGCTTGGAAATAATGCTGCCCTTGGCAAACAGGGCATATTTGAGGCGCGGCGCGAGCGCACGCAATTCCTCGTCAGTCATTTGCGCAAACAATTCGATGCGCTTGAGCGTCTTGACGCGTTGCATCGCTTCGCGCTGTAACACCACGCTCTGATATTTGCTGTTTTCCTTGATGTAATGAACGTTCTGCTCTTCCACCGCCAGACTGATCCCGACGCGTTCCAGCGCGGTAAACACATGCCAGCGCACCGCCGCATCGGTCGGATCATCCACCGACAGATCAGTCAGCCAGTAGCGCAGCGCATAACGCGCGCAGCCCTTGTCCATCTCCATCAACACACAACTCGGCGCAGGCTGCTTGGCAACATTGGCGATGTCCGCCTGGCGGACGGCCTCCTCGACCGCACCGGTCACCTTGTTCGGGATGGTATTCAGCGCGACACCAAACCAAATCCAGCGCCGCAATTGCACCGGCTGATCGGTGCGCCGTCCCAACACCAGAAACTTGTTTTTCATCAACTGGCTATTGGGGAACACCACCGTTTCCCAGTTGCGCGTCTCGACCAGCGTGGAGCGCCAGCGTATGTCCACCACCCGTCCGACCACCTTATCAACCTCAATCCAATCGCCGATTTCGATGGAATTGTCCAGTTGCAACGCCAGTCCGCCGAGAATATTGCCCAGCGTATCCTGCATGGCAAACGCCACCACCGCCGTGATCATCGCCGAAGTGGCGACAATACTGCCCAAATCAAGACCGGCATAACGCAACCGCACCAACCCCCAGGCGAGATAAGCGACGATGACAAAAATATCTTCGGTAATGCGCGGCGCATTCAAGCGCACTGCAGGCAACACGCTACGGAACAGCAACAAGCCGCTCAAGCGTATCAATGCAATGCCAGTGGCGATTACCCCGGCCTCGTGAAACACCTCGGCGGCTGTCGTGAATTGCAGGGCGTAAATCACCCCACTGACGAATTGTAAAAACAGTCCTACCAGAAAAAATATCAACGTATTCAAGATGCTTTTGCGATCTTCCCGGCGCAAGGAAAACAATAAAAACGCCAGCAACAATGCCATCACCAACACGATCAGCGATTCCTCGCGCCAGAAATACTGCGTAACCGTCTGCCAAAAACCCATGATTACCCCGCTATTTAGTGTGCCTGGATTCTACAGAATATTCGGCCAGGCGTTTAGGTCGCCGCCACAACGCCCAGCCAGAGCCGCGCGTCAGGCGCGTTTGCCGCAGTCCGTCGCCACCTAAAACATCCAATTGCAAGCTGGCAATCTTGCCGCCTCGCAACGCCTGCCACAACGGCTGCGCATAGTTAGCTTCAAAGGTCTGCAAGGCCTCACGCCATGCCGCCAGATCGCCGCGCTGCAAGGCACTGCGCAAGCCCGTCCAAACCAGCAACTGCCCATCTGCCAATAAAAACTCCCGCTCCCCCGGGGAGCGAGCTGGAGAAAGCGACCGATCAAGGGAGTGCTGCCATACTGGCGACCACTCAACAAACGGCAATCCTGCGGATGCCGCCAACATTTCGCCCAGCATTTCGTCCGAACTTACGCTCGCATAAGTGCTTTGCGCACCAACCCGACCATCGCCGCTGCCCCAAAACCAGACGCTATTCACCGGCAACTCGCCGCGTTCCTCGCGGGCCGCATTGAGCGGATGCGCGAACAACAACATCTGAATCTCGTTGAACAACTGATGCCAACGCCGCTCTGCCGCACCCGTCGGCAGATTGCCGTGGATATTGCGCCCCGCTGCCTGCGACAGTGGCACGGTCTGAATCTCCGGCAACTCGTCCAGCCGCACATACCAGCGTTGCGGATGCGGCGCGAAGAACTCCAGACCCTGCCCGACAAAATGCGCGTTCAAACTGGCGCACAGCACCAGTGCCTCATTCGCGCTGATTTCCACATTCGGCAACAGCACCACCTGCTCGCGCTGCAAACGCAAATGCACCGGATCAGCACACAACCAGCAGCCCTCCCCCAGTCCGTCAAACGCCGCAGCAATCGGCGCAACGGGTGCGCCCGCCCGGCACGACACGCCGAACACCCCGCACAGCAAATCTTCCAACGTAGCAGGGACGACTTTCCCACCGAGTTCATTGCGATTCGTGGCCAAATTACCCCTCCCACTGTTTGCCACCCCGCGCGCCAACAACCTTTCCAAAGCGGGCAGACGCAACCCCGCGCACACCTCGGCGGCAAAGTCTTCCGGCAGAAATAAATCAGTGATAATCAGATGAACATTTTTCATGGCGCGGAGTTTAACCTAGGTGTCTGTCGGACTTGAAGAATCGTAGCGAAAAGGTTTTTAGAATCATCGCTTATTTTCGCGCCCACTTCATCCAACATTAGCCTCGCCACGGGTGTGACCGCTTTTCGATCAGCAGACCTGTTTGCATGTCGCCTAACGCATCTCCGCCTTGGCGGATTTGCCTGAGTTCAGCCAGGCAAAAATGAATGAATGCGAGGCCAACATAAAGAGGCGAAAAGAAATTCAACACGGGTATGAATTGCAATAATCCGGTCGCCGCACCGAGCAGGTAAAGTTTGCCTGAAGAACGCTCAATAACTTGCTCATACTCTTCTTTGCTGGCATGTTCGGCCAGCGCATCGTAGCGGAACAGGCGCTGATTGAGATAAGCGAACAAGGCAATCGGCAGCACGATGACAAACGGGGAAAACAGCCATAACGGCAGAACCAGTATCCATCCGGCGCAATAAATGGAAATGGCAAGCACTGAGTTCCACACGCTGCCCGCCGTGCTACCGCCTTGCTTGCGCTCCAGTTCGGGATAATATTTTTGGGCGACATGGTTGACCATCACGGGCATGACAAACACCGCCGTAATGACCAGCGCCGTGACATAAATGACCGGGAGCAACAACATGACCAGGATGAAAGTGATCAGGTAATGCGACATGACGGCAAGCATCCCAGTCGCTATCCATTGCTCTACCGAAGTCGCTTGCAGCAAAATATTGATACGAGTGACCCAATCCACCCAGAAATACCCGGCAGCCCCTACCCACAGCACAACCGATAGCAACATGGGCCACAGAATCAACGCCAATATTCTGGGATGAAACAGGGTTTGAAGGGCTTCTAACAGGGCCGAAAAAATAGGCTTCATCTGAAAATTGATGTAGCCCGGATGCTAACGGCTATTCCTCAGCGCAATCAGCACCGCCCAAAATCCGAGCACCAGGTAGCACAGCAGCGACCATTCGGGAATGCCGAGGGTAAGAAAGTTCCAGCCCCTGGTCGCACATTCGCCCGAACCGTGCAGCAATTCCTTCAACACGCTGGACATCGGCATGGTTTCCAGCATGTAATCGAGGCCAGGCCCGCACGCGGGTACCTGATCGGCGGGTAAATGCTGTATCCAGATGTGACGGGCGGCGACCGCCACGCCCGCCAGGGAAAGCAGCACGATCAGCGCCGCATAAATGCGCGCGCCGAGACGTTTTGGGCCGTGTGTTGCGGCCAGCAGGAACAGCACCAGGATGGCGATAAAAATCACTCGCTGAACCATGCACAACGGACACGGATCTTGATGTTTGACATATTGCAGATACAGGCCGAAGCCCATCAGTCCGCTGGCAAACAGAAACCCCATCAGATACAACCAGTTATTGGAGATGCGCCGCCACATACTATTCCGCCTCGTCTATCCAGGTTGCCTGGATCGCTTCAAGCACTTTTTCGCCGCCGTGACCGTGGTCGTCGTCGAACCCATCCAAACCGACCACAAGATTATGCAAATCAACAAAACGCACCGTTTGGGGATCAATTTCAGGGTATTTCTCAGCCAGTTCCTGAGCAATTTCACGCACGTCTATCCACTTCATCGCGTTACTCCTTAACCATGTTGATGCTGTATTTTGGAATCTCGATCACCAAATCCTTATCCGCCACAACGGCCTGGCAAGACAAGCGTGAAGTAGATTCCAACCCCCATGCCTTATCCAACAAATCTTCCTCGATTTCTTCTGCGGGCTTGAGCGAATTAAAGCCCTCGCGCAGAATCACATGGCAAGTCGTGCAAGCGGCAGATTTCTCGCAGGCATGTTCGATTTCCACGCCGTTTTGCAACAAGGCATCACAGATAGAAACCCCGGGGTCGGCATTGAACACCTTACCTTTTGGACAAAGTTCAACATGCGGCAACACGATGATTTGCGTCATTATTTTGTCTCCAATTGTGAAATATTTTTGCCCGTCAACACACCCGCCACACTCTTGTCCATACGCGCCTGGGCGAAGCTGACGGTAGCCTCGTTCAAGGCATTCACAGCACGTTTTAGCGCGAGAGTGTCTTCCGTTTTCAAGCTGCCTTGCAAGACCGTCATTTGCGCCTCAATGCGGCTACGCTGCTGATGATCAAGCAGTTCGCCGTCCTGCACCAGTGCATGTTGCACGGCTTCGAGCAACTGGTTCGCTTCGGTCTGCTGTTCTTGTCGGGCGCGCGCCTGCATATCATCCTGCGCGTGCTGTACGGAATCCTGCAACATGCGGGTAATCTCGGCATCACTTAAACCATAGGATGGTTTAACCACAATTGCCGCTTCCATCCCGCAACCCATTTCACGCGCCGATACGTTCAACAGCCCATCGGCATCCACCTGAAAAGTGACACGGATGCGCGCCGCGCCCGCGACCATCGCCGGAATGCCGCGCAGTTCAAATTTCGCCAGCGAACGACAATCGCTCACCAGCTCGCGTTCACCCTGTAACACATGGATGCTCATCGCGGTCTGACCGTCTTTGTAGGTAGTGAATTCCTGCGCCCGTGCGGTGGGTATCGTGCTGTTGCGCGGGATAATCTTTTCGACCAGCCCACCCATTGTCTCGATACCCAGACTGAGCGGAATCACATCCAGCAACAGCCATTCATCGCCGCTGCGATTGCCCGCCAACAGATTCGCCTGAATCGCGGCACCCAGTGCCACAACCTTATCCGGATCGAGATTATTGAGCGGAATCTGACCGAAAAACTCACCGACTGCCTGCTGCACCTGCGGCATACGCGTCGCGCCGCCGACCATCACCACGCCCTTGATGTCTGCCGCGCTCAACTTGGCATCGCGAAGCGCGCGGCGCAGCGGCTGCAAAGTGCGTTGAATCAAATTGTGCGACATGGACTGAAACTCGTCCTGAGTCAGCACGTTGTCTACCAGTTCACCACTGGACAACACCGCCGTGATGCGCGTCCTGTCATGCTCGGTAAGTTGCTCCTTGGCAGCCCTGGCCTGGGTCAGCAACAAACGGGTATCTTGCGGGTTGAGCGCGGACAGGTCGTTTTTTTCCAACAACCAGCAGTGGATGCGCTGGTCGAAGTCATCACCACCCAGCGCAGAATCGCCGTTGGCCGACAACACCTCGAACACCCCGCGCGTCAGGCGCAATATGGAAATATCGAATGTGCCGCCCCCCAGGTCATAAACCGCATAAACCCCTTCGGAAGCATTATCCAGCCCGTAGGCAATCGCCGCCGCTGTCGGCTCGTTGAGCAGTCGCAACACATTCAACCCGGCGATTTTAGCTGCATCCTTGGTCGCCTGGCGCTGCGCATCATCGAAATAAGCGGGGACAGTAATCACCGCGCCGACCAACTCGCCACCGAGTGCCGCTTCGGCACGCATCCGCAATACCTTGAGAATTTCTGCCGATACTTCAACCGGGCTTTTCACCCCTGCCACGGTGCGCAGTTGCAACATGCCGTCTGTATCCACAAAGCGATACGGCAGGCGACTGGTATCGCCAACATCCTTGAGCCCGCGCCCCATAAAGCGCTTGACCGAAATAATGGTATTAGTCGGATCAACACTTTGCTCGATCTGCGCCGCCTCGCCCACCGTCACAGAACTATCTGCCGCATAGCGCACCACCGAAGGCAGCATGGCTCGACCATTTTCATCGTTAAGCACCACGCTAATACCGTTGCGCACGGTCGCCACTAGCGAGTTGGTCGTGCCCAGATCTATCCCCACTGCCAGCCTGTGCTGGTGCGGTGCAGTGCTCAAATCGGGTTCAGAAATCTGTAGAAGTGCCATTTTTCAATTGGTGGACACGTTTGTACCCACGCGGGAGAATGAAGTACACGCGCAGAATAAATTATCCGCGCAGCTTAATAAAACAGGGCAGTAGAGACTGCCCACTTTACATGTCTATTACGTCATATGCGGCATCAATTTCTTCCGCAAGTTTTTCCATGAAACGCAGCTTGCGCACGAGTCCGGCGGCAGCGGCGTAATCCTGCTCGGTGTCAATTTTAACCGCAAGCTGAGCTTCGAGCGTGCGAGTTTCGACTTTCATACGCGCTGCAAGTTGTTCCAAAGCGTTCAGGTCTCGCGCCTGCTGCGTTTCCGCCACCGCTTCGCGCCACTCCATTTGCGCCATCAGAAAATCCACAGGCATCGCCGTGTTGGTTTCTTCCTGGGTATCCACACCGTTGAGCAACAACAAATAACGCGCGCGCCGTATCGGACTTTTTAACGTCTGGTAAGCCTCATTAACAAGAGTGGATTGCTGCATCGCGACACGCTGTTCTGTCTCGCCCAAATGGGCTGACTTATCAGGATGTACCTGAGCCTGCAAGGCGCGATACTGGAGTTCCAATTTTGCGCTGTCGAGTTGAAAAGACGGAGCAAGCCCGAACAATTGAAAGTGATTGTGCTGAAAATCAAAACCGGTTGATTGCTTCAAACTTGAAAACTCTCGCCGCAACCGCATTCGTTTTTGACGTTAGGATTGTTGAATTTAAAACCTTCGTTCAACCCTTCGCGGGTGTAATCCAGTTCCATGCCTTCGATGTAGGGCAGACTTTTGGCATCCACCAGCAGCGTCACGCCGTGACTGACGAATTGCAAATCATCTTCAGCCAGTTGGTCGGCAAACTCAAGTTTGTAAGCCATGCCGGAGCAACCGCTGGTGCGCACACCGATGCGCAACCCCAGCCCCTTGCCGCGCTTGGCGATAAAATTTTGCACATGCTTTGCCGCCGCTTCGCTCAGAGTAACACCCATCATCTCTTCCCTCCGCCGCCTAGCGACTACCCGTACAGGCAGCCGTTTCTACATTATTGCCGTGCTTGGACTTGTAGTCTGCAACCGCTGCCTTGATGGCATCTTCCGCCAGAATCGAGCAGTGAATTTTAACTGGCGGCAACGCCAATTCTTCGGCGATCTGAGTGTTTTTGATCTGCAACGCCTGATCCACTGTCTTGCCTTTGACCCATTCGGTCACCAGCGAACTGGAAGCAATCGCCGAACCGCACCCGTAAGTCTTGAATTTCGCATCTTCAATGATTCCACCTTTGCCGACCTTGATCTGCAACTTCATCACATCGCCGCAAGCTGGCGCGCCGACCATACCGGTACCCACTTCGTCGGCATCCTTGTCCAAGGTTCCCACATTGCGCGGATTCTCGTAGTGATCCAATAATTTTTCGCTGTAAGCCATTTTGTTCTCCTAGAATTCAGGATTCGGGATTCAGAATTAAGACAAACCGATTTTCACTCGATCCTCAATCCTTGATCTTCAATCCTGTTTTTAATGTGCCGCCCACTGCACGGTGTTCAAATCAATGCCATCCTGGTGCATTTCCCAAAGCGGTGACAGTTCACGCAATTTGCCGATTTTATTCTTCAGCAGTTCGATGACGTAATCCACTTCTTCTTCTGTCGTAAAACGTCCTACGGTAAAACGTATCGAACTGTGTGCCAACTCGTCGCTACGCCCCAGTGCACGCAATACATATGAGGGTTCGAGACTAGCCGAAGTACAGGCAGAACCGCTCGATACCGCAACATCCTTGATCGCCATAATCAGTGATTCGCCTTCAACAAAATTGAAGCTGAGATTGATGTTGTGCGGCACACGATGCTGCATATCGCCATTGATATGCACTTCTTCCATCACCATCAGACCATTCATCAGGCGATCGCGCAATTTACCCACACGTTCATTTTCCTGCGCCATTTCTTCCTGGGCAATGCGAAATGCTTCGCCCATACCAACGATTTGATGTGTCGCCAACGTGCCTGAACGGAAACCGCGTTCCTGCCCGCCACCGTGCATCTGTGCTTCCAGCCGCACGCGCGGCTTGCGGCGAATATATAGCGCACCAATACCCTTGGGGCCATATGTTTTGTGGGCGGAAAACGACATCAAATCCACCTTGAGCCGCTGTAAGTCTATCGCCACCTTGCCAGTTGCCTGAGCGGCATCCACATGCAACAGAATCCCTTTCTCGCGGCAGATTTCACCGATGGCAGCGATGTCCTGAATCACGCCGATTTCGTTGTTCACCATCATGATGGACACCAGTATCGTATCGGGACGCAAAGCTGCCTTGAGTTTTTCGATGTCCAGCAAACCGCTCGGCTCGGGATCGAGATAAGTCGCCGTGAAGCCTTGTCGTTCCAGTTCACGCACCGAATCCAGCACCGCCTTGTGTTCGATGCGCATGGTAACGATGTGTTTACCCTTACCCTGATAAAAATGCGCCGCCCCCTTAAGCGCGAGATTGTTCGACTCAGTTGCGCCGGAAGTCCAGACGATTTCTTTCGGATCGGCATTGACCAACGCTGCGACCTGCGCACGGGCCAATTCCACCGCTTCATCCGCCACCCAACCAAAGGCATGTGAACGACTGGCCGGATTGCCGAATTTTTCGCATAAATAGGGAATCATTTTTTCGGCTACACGCGGGTCAACTGGCGTAGTAGCAGAGTAATCCATGTAAATAGGTAATTTCATTGCTTTTTCAACTTTCTTTGCGTTAAAACTCGCTGGGCAGACCCAATGAAATTAGCCGCCAACCTTGCCATTCATCTTGATTGCCGTCGCACCAGTGTGGTGCTGCGCCTTACCTTCCACTAACTGTTGCAGACTGATATGCGACAGATATTCATAAATTTTTTCATTCAAGCCCATCCATAATTCGTGGGTCAAGCAAGGCTTACCATCGTGGCAATTGCCTTTTTCAGCACAATTCGTCGCATCCATTGGCTCATCAACCGCCACCACAATTTCAGCAATGTTGATCTTGGATGCGATGCGTGCCAAATAATATCCACCGCCCGGCCCACGTACGCTTTCAACTAAATTGTTTCGGCGCAACTTGCCGAACAATTGCTCCAGATAAGAAAGCGAAATCTTTTGGCGCTCACTGATCGAAAACAGCGTGACCGGACCTTTACCGCCGTTAATCGCCAAATCAACCATTGCTGTTACCGCAAAACGCCCTTTAGTTGTTAATCGCATTTTTTTCCTTCAACAGGTAGTAATTTCATTAAAACAATCTATCCGAGGCGTGGAGAATATAATAACCAAGTATTTTAATCAACTATATTATTGAGATGGTTGGGATCAAATTTCTCAGCCGTGGCTCGCTCCTCCTCGACACTCACGCCCATCTTTTCGAGTTGCTGCAAAATAAAATCAATGCGCTGATCCACCGTCACACTGTGACCGAGCAAACCATGAATTGCTTTGGCAACCGGGTCATTCTGGTCATTTCCCATGCCATATGCCTTGAAACCAGCCGACTTTTTCTTCTCCTCATCCAGTATCCGCGCCGGAATCCCAGCCGCCGTCGCGCCTGCGGGTACATCCTTCACCACCACCGCGTTCGAGCCTATTTTGGCACCCGCCCCTATACTAATGGGCCCGAGTATCTTCGCGCCCGCGCCCACCACCACACCATTGCCCAGCGTGGGGTGACGCTTGCCTTCCCGCCAGGAAGTCCCGCCCAACGTAACGCCGTGATACAGCGTCACATCGTTACCGATCTCGGCTGTTTCGCCGATCACCACGCCCATGCCATGATCAATAAAAAACCGCCGTCCGATGGTCGCACCGGGATGAATCTCGATACCGGTCAGCCCCCGCACACAGTGCGACAAAAAGCGCGCCAACCATTTGAAATTGGCGTGCCACAGCCAGTTTGTGACGCGATGCCCCATGCGGGCATGTAAGCCCGGGTAACACGTCAGCACTTCAAAAGTGGTACGGGCGGCCGGGTCGCGAGCGAATACGCTGGCGATATCTTCCTTAATGTTCCTGAACATTATTATCCTGCTGGTAGCGCGATTTAAGGCGCGCATTGTACTCGGTTGTCACACTCAATATACCGCGCAGAATGTTGATTTCATCCGCTTCCAGCCTTGCCCGCGCATACAAACGGCGTAAGCGTTGCATCATGCGCGCCGGATTTTGAGTGGTAAAAAAACCGATTTCAAGCAGCGTTTTTTCCAGTTGCGCCATGAACCCCTCGACCTGTTCATGCGCGGCGGGTTGTGCAGGCTGAATTTGCCGCTGAACAGCCGAGTCACCCTGCATGGCAACGCTAAGTTCATATCCCATCACCTGCACCGCAGCCGCCAGATTGAGCGATGAAAAATCCGGGTTAGACGGAATATTCACCAGCATCTGCGCACGACTGACCTCTTCGTTGGTCAATCCAGACATTTCCGTGCCAAACAACAAGGCCACCGGCAGCAATGCCGCCTGCTGCGACACCAGCGGCATTGCCTCGCGCGGACTTTTTACCTCGTTGGAAATATCACGCGCTCGCGCCGTCATCCCTACCGTCAGCACCACACCCTGCAAGGCTTCATCAATCGAACCGCATAACACTGCATTTTCCAGAATGTCATCCGCCCCGGCCGCCATCGCACTGGCGTGAGGATCGGGGAAATGGCGCGGATTGATCAGGTACAAATGATGCAGCCCCATCACCTTCATCGCACGCGCCGCAGCACCGATATTTCCCGGATGAGAGGTATGACTTAAAACTATGCGTATGTTATTGAAAACATTTAACTTATTCAAAAAATATACCCCGAAAACAATTGCGAAAAAACAATTTGGCAAAATAGATCAAGGGGAATTAACCGAGTTGCAAAGGTGAATTTATTCCCCCTTTTGTGCAAATAAATTCATTCATATAAGGATTTTGTTTATACCAAGCCCAATTCCAACTAAAATGCGCGCTGAATTTTCACAGCTCATTAAAAAGGTCGTACTCATGCAACCCATACTGCATCCCATGCTCAACATCGCGGTCAAGGCCGCACGTCGCGCCGGCAATCTGATTTATCGCAGTGCCGACAAGGTGGATCACCTCACCATCACCAAGAAATCTCATGCAGATTTCGTCAGCGACGTGGATAGAGCCGCCGAACAAACCATCATCCAGACTTTGCTGGAAGCCTATCCAGACCACGCAATTCTAGCAGAAGAGAGCGGCACTCACGGCGAATCAGATTTCGTCTGGATCATAGACCCGCTGGATGGCACGACCAACTTCCTGCATGGCTTCCCGCAATTTTCGGTTTCCATCGCCTTGCAACACAAGGGCATCATCACCCAGGCGGTAATCTACGACCCGACCAAGAATGAACTGTTCACTGCTACGCGCGGACGCGGTGCTTTCCTTAACGACAAGCGCCTGCGCGTCACCAAACGCATTCATATGGCAGATGCCCTGATCGGCACGGGTTTCCCCTACACCAAATTCGATCATATGGACGCTTACATCGGTATCTTCAAGGACTTGATGCAACAGACTTCCGGTCTGCGTCGCCCCGGCTCGGCTGCGCTGGATTTGGCGTGGATGGCGGCTGGCCGCTATGACGGCTTCTTCGAGACCGGCCTGCACATATGGGACATCGCCGCTGGCACACTACTGATTACCGAAGCGGGCGGCATGGTCAGCGACCTGAGCGGCAACGATACCTATCTGGCAACCGGACACGTCTGCGCGGGCAATCCCAATATCCACCCGCTGTTGTTGCAGGTGATTGCGCCGCACCTGACTGCGGGGCTGAAAGGCTGAACGATTCAGCCACTGTCCGCAACGGCATCACTTGTTGTCCTCCTCCACGGCCAGCTTGAGTATCTCGAAAATATCCGGGATGGCGGCGCTCACCCGGTTCCAGTTCGGAATAAGGGGATTGCCCATGGGGTTTTCCACGAATGCCTGCGCCGCCATGGCGATAGCCTTGGTGAACGCCTCCACGGCCTGAGCCTCCTCGTGCCGATCGAAGGCCAGCCCGTTGATCATCGCGTCTGCCTCGTATTTCATCAGCGTATCCTCGGCCTGCCTGAGATAGGTCACGATCAGTGACCTGAACAACCCTTCCGAAAACACTGCACCGTCCGAGGCCAGCGTCCTGAAGATGGATTTGCAGATATCCACGGCCATCTTCATCAGGCCCTTTTCCGCATCCCCGGCCGAAAGCACCTGGTGTTTGTGCTCGTAGGTCGCCGCGATGTCCACCTGACACACGCGATGCGGCGAGTAGTTGCGGTACACCTCGGCCAGCGAACCCACCTCCAACCCCCAGTCCGAAGGTATCCTGTTGATACGCGCCATGTCCGCGCTCATGCTAAATTCCCCGGCGAGGGCATAGCGGAAGCTGTCGAGGAACTCGAGGAACCCGTGCTTCCCTCCGGTCAACTGCTGGAGGGAACGCACCAGCGGTGTCACCAGCAGTCGGGTCACGCGCCCGTTCATCTTGCTGGTCACCCTGCTGTAGTACCCCTTGCAGAACACATAATTCAAATTCGGGTTGGCGACGGGATAGCACAGCCTTGCGAGCAATTCCCGGCCATATGTGACGATGTCGCAATCGTGCAAAGCGATTACATCCGACTTTCCCCTGGCAAGCACATACCCGTAAGACAGCCATGCCGAACGTCCCTTGCCTTGCGGCCCGGCATCCAGCCCGTTGCGCTTGAGCGTTTCATACACCTCGCTGATGCGCTTGCCCTTGTTGTGGATTATCTTGACCTCGGTGGAAATGGGCGCCATAAATTCCCGCACCCGCTTGAAGTCGTCTTGCGAAGCCTGGTCGAGAGCAAGCACGATTTCGTTCAGGTACTTCACCTTGGCCAGCTCCTGCACGATGCCCGGCATGGCCTGCCCTTCGAACTCGGAATACAGTGCCGGAAGCACCAGCGCGATCGGCCGGGTTTTTGAAAAGCGGTACAGATCGGATTCCAGCCGCTCAAGCGAAGGCTTGCCGAGCTGGTGGAGCGTGGTAATGATTCCGGTCTGGTAAAAGTCGGTCATGCTGCGCCTCCGCTCAAATATGTTCGATATCGTCCTGCGCCTTTTCCGGCCGCACTTCGGCGATTTCCCGCTCGATGATCTGCTTTGCGGCACCGATACCCCCCACGCCAAAGGCGATGGCGAGCGCTATCACGATCCCGCCGAAAACGATCGAGAAGGCAACGATCACGATACTGGTCGCTATCTGCAATTCCTCCAGGACCATGGCCAGAATCATCAGCATCAACAACACACGCACCGCTTCAGCGAGCAGCCTGGCATAGTGGTAACCGCCGTTCGCTGCAGCGATCAGAACCCCCCTGCCGATGAAGCTGGAAACCACGTAGCCGACCAGCAGGATTATTGCCGCCGAAAAGACGCGCGGCAGATAGCTGAAGAATTGTCCGACCAGGTTATCGATGGCGGCGACATTGAGTGCGCTCAGCCCTACCATCAGGGTGACGATGATCAGTATCCAGAAAATAAGCGCACCCACAACAACAGAGGGTTTCAGCCACAGACCGCCTTTGCGCATCAGGATAGTGAAGCCCATCCGGTCGGACCAATTGTCGAATTTGACCGCTGCCAGGAATTTCACCAGGACTGTCCGCAGCACCCTGGCCAGAACAATCCCGAGCGCAAGTATCACCAGCATGGCCAGCAGGTTGGGCGCAAATTCCCTGAACTTTGAAAACACATCCTGCAACGGTTCGAGTATCAGATTCAAAAAGTCCATCATGGTCACCTCCTTATAGGTTTACTTCCAACTGGTCAGCAGATAATCCTTGCTGCTCTCAAACTCCATGCAAAGTTTTTCGATTTCCGCCTCCGCCTCGTCCTGTTGCATGGGATCAACTTCAAGAATGAACGAGGCGGTCTTGCCGACATACAGCGGCACCAGCGACTTTAGCAGATGCTCCTTCGGCAGTCTCCCCAGGTGGAAAGCGATGGCGTAGTCATAGATGATCCGCGTCCACAACCCGATGGGGAAACGGAACTCGCTGTCGTCCAGCACCGCCAACCGCTCCACCTCCCTGAGATCGCCCGCGCCGAGGATGTCGAGCCAGATCTCGCGCAGGTTAAGCAGGCCTTCCCTGAACAACTTCAGCATTCTCGCGGTATTCACGTTGACATGATCGAGCCCGACGGTGTACTCGAAACCGAAGGTCGTCACCGGCTCCGACCCGCGAATGGGCTTCCATACTTCAGCATGGTTTTCCATCAGGTCGAAGGTGGCACTCACAACCTGGTAGAGCATATTGCTCAGGTCGACGCCGGGATCCTTGGCATCGTGTATCTTGGCGCCGAGAAAAGATTGCGCCACCTTGAAGCCGTTCGCGATCGCCGTCGTGGTCATCCAGATGTCGATGCCGAAACGGGCAACATCCGATTCCCACACATCCCTGGTGAGGTAGAACCGCGCCAGTTTGCCGGAGAACCCAAAATCCCCGCCGATCGGCTGCCTCACCCGCTTGCCGTAGAGCGCGCGGGTCAACGGATAAACGATGCTGTTGGTGATGGTGCCGTCGAACTTGTGCCGGTGATAAAGCGGGGCAACATAATCGAAACCGCCGTCCAGCACCGGCTTGACGAGCAGTTCGATCCATTCCGGCGTGATGCTCCTCAGGTCGGAGTCGACCACCACACAGGCCTTCGCATCCAGCGTTTGCGCGATTTCAAAGATCGCACGGAAGGCACTCCCCTTGCCGGGAATTCCGGAATAAGGGAACGCTATCTTGGCAATGGGCTGGATACGGTGGTGCAGCAGGATGGCAGCAAAATCCCCGATGGAAGAATTTTGCACGACTTCCATGGTGCCGTCGCTGGAGCCGCCGTCCGAGTTCACGATCACCGCCCTGTGGTCGGGAAAGTATTTGGCCAGACCGGCCTGTACCGCGCGCACCACATGGGCTATGGTGCGCGCATTATTGAAACTCGGAATACCGACGATGATATCGGCACTCTCAACTTGCTTTATCTGCTCGTGTATTTCGGCCCTGAATGTAACGCTGCTCATCGTCCGGATTTCCTCCTTATGCCGTGTGCCAACCTTATCACGATAGCGGCTGCGTCGCACCCGGCTTTTCCAGCAGCAGCAACTGCATATCCATCACGTTCGTGCCGGTCGGCCCGGTGATGAAGTGACTATGCCCGCCCGTGCGGGCATCATATTGCCGGAAGAACATATAGGAGTCGTTATTCTCGAGATAGCGCAAAGGGTCGACACCCAGTCCGCGTGCCCGCGCGGCGGTTTGCCCGTCCACCAGTGCGCCGGCGGCATCGGTCGGACCATCGTTGCCATCGGTGCCGGCGGAAAGCATGGTCACTCCCTCCAACCCCTCGATCTCCAGCGCGAAGGCCAGAGCGAGTTCCTGATTCCTGCCTCCCTTTCCCGTCCCGCAGACGGTGACGGTGGTCTCTCCGCCGCACAGCAGGCAGCACCTTTCTCCCGCCCGCAAACCGGCGAGCGCCGTGCGTGCGGTCTGTGCCAGGAACCGGGCGGCGGCGCGCGCCTCGCCATGGAGTTCCGCGCTGATGATGTGCGCGGCGTAGCCGAGTTGCCGGGATCTTTCCGCAGCAGCGTCGAGCGCCAGACCAATCGCTCCGACGATCACATTGTGTGTCTTGCCGAGGCAAAGGTCACCGTCCTTCACCGTCTCGGGAACCTGCCCGCCCGCCCCTTTTTCCAGATGCGCCACGATGCGCAATGGCATTTTTTCCTGCAGTCCGTATTTTTCAATCACCGACAGGGCATCGGCAAAGGTCGAACCATCCGGCGCAGTCGGCCCGGAGGCGATCACATCCATGCGGTCGCCGATGACATCGGAAAGCAGCAGCGTGACAACCTGCGCCGGGTAAGCCGCCTGCGCCAGCCTGCCGCCCTTGACGGCGGAAAGGTGCTTGCGCACGGCGTTCAATTCATCGATGGTCGCGCCCGCTTTCAACAGCAGGCCGGTCACCTCCTGCTTGTCTTGCAGCGTCACGCCGTCAACCGGCGCGACGAGCAGCGCGGAGGCACCACCCGAGAGCAGGCAAACGATCAGCGTCTTCGCGTCGGCGGCACGAACCATCTCCAAGATGCGCCTGGTGCCGGTCTGGCCTGCTTCATTCGGCACGGGATGGGCAGCTTCCACCTGCCCGATGATAGTCAGCGGCACCGTGTGGCCATCTTTCACGACGATCAGTCCCGCCGATATCTGCTCGCCGAGCAATGTTTCAATGGCCAATGCCATGCGCGCCGTGGCCTTGCCAGCACCAATCACGATGATGCGCTCAAATGCCGCCAGTTCGTGGCCAGTGCCAGCCACATGCAAACAGCCCTCTTTGATTTTTGCAAACTTGAGCACCGCACGGTACGGATCGACGGCGGCGAGTGCGGCGTTGAAAATTTCAACCAAAGACCCGGTTTCGCTTCCGGTTTTTACTTTTGCCGTGCCCCCGCCAGAATTTTCAGCAGGCAGCAATTGCAGCACGGCTTCGTTCCAGCCGGCCGAGCCGGGAAGTTGCGTCTTCAGCAAGCCAGCAACATTGATGCGCGAGTCATGACTGCCGTCCTGGTGCCGCACCAATACCGGACGGTCCACCGCCCGGAGCAACGGCAGGTCGTTCAGGCTGTCGCCGAGACCGATGCTCTTCACCACGCCGAATTGCTTTTCGTACAGCATTTGCAGCAACCCTAGCGCACGGCCCTTGTCGTGCCTGCCCATGATATGGAACAGCCGCCCCTCGGTCCAGCTCAGGCCCGTCGCCTCGATCGCCCTCAGGAAGCGCTCATCGGGTGCGCCTTCGAACACGAACGGCTCATCGAAATCACGCTGCCTGGCCCGCAGTGCCTCTTCGCGTGAAAGTCCGGTCAGCACGGCCACTTCGCCAGCTGTCATGTCGGCGAAACCGCGCACCTTGATCCGAAGCTGTTCGCGGAGGCAGACAAAGTGATGCCGGATATCCGCATAGGGCATGCCGAGCGTGATGAGCCTGTATCCCTCTGACTCCAAGGCATCGAAGGGATCGGAAAAATATCCGTGCGGGATGAATATCCCGCCGCCATTTTCGGTAACGAACGGATGGTGGTTGTCCAGTTGCCGGCGGATGACCTCCATCTCCGCACGCGTCTTGCTGGAGCAGAGGATCAGCGGGATGCTGCGTGCCCGGACCAGACTCAAGGCTGGCAGTGCCGGTTTGAAGGAATACGTCGCCGAGTCGAGCAGCGTTCCGTCCAGGTCGGTGATGATGATAGTCTTGGCCATCTGCCCCTTCCGTTGTCCAGCAACCTGTCTGACTTAAAGGTACGCGGCTGCAAATCCGCGTGAGCAATTTCTTTTGGCTATGTCGCAATTAACTGTTGAAAACGTCGTTCTTTTCCAATCGCTGCAATAAAACAAGCGACTGGCGTGACATGCTTGCCGAGAGGGTCGAGCATGCGATGCCAGCCCAGGTAACTGGCGAGATATCGTGTTGCAACGCCATGAAATTTCACTATCCATTGTTTGAGGCGGCTGTCATAGGCGTTGACGTTTTGAATGTGATATATCCCGCCAATGACGCGCTGACCTGCGGCCACATTGATCGGACGATGGGCGACACCTGCATGTCTCGCGATCACCTTGTAAGCGGCCGCGCCATCGGTGCAGAGCATCACGTCCTTGTTCAACAAGGGTTTGAGCACGGGCTCAATCTGCTCAGCGCTCACGCCCGGCAAAACGAAATCAGCCGTATCGCCATGACGATCCCGCACCACCAATACCGCTATTTGCTCAGCCGACAGGCCTCTTTTCTCGGCTTTACCGCCCCGTTTTCGGGCGAGTCTGGATAAGTGACGCTGCCCTTTGAAGGATTCGAGAAAGAACGTTTCATCCGCTTCGACAATGCCGCTCATTTGAACAGGTTGTTGCGTTAGCGGTGCGCGCAGAAAACGATGTCGCCATTTAAAACTGGTGTTCCTGGCGATGCCGCAATCCGTCGCAGCCCGGCGTATGCTCAACCCCTGCACCATCTTCTGCTCATAATTAAGCCACTTGTCTTTGCAGCGCAATCGCGCCAACGGCGTGTGTGTCAGCGCATTAAAAGTGCGCTGACAACTTCGGCAGCGATAACGTTGCAAGTCGCAACTCATGCCCCAGCGATATAACTTTGTGCCGGCACAATGTGGACAAGCGGGCTCAACGGTCAGGCTTTGCTCGATCAGCTTCACCCCCTCGTCGCCAACTTCACGTCCATGCAGTTGTTCCCGAAGCGTATCCCGCTGACCGCTGCTCAGAAGATTTAACGCTTCCATCCAGTTCCTGAATTCGTTCGTTTTCATGAAGCGCCTCCGAAATCACACTTTAGGCCTCTCGGAAGGCCAATTCAACAGTTAATTGCGATTCAACAGTTAATTGCGACAGAGCCTTTCTTTTTGACAGCATACTTGAGAGAAAGTAGCGCTAAAGCCTATACGCCGGGATCCCACGCCCGGAATGATACAGTCGCCTGCTAACTTGCGGTCTGCCCGGCAACGAAGCCGAACCGGTAAGTGTTCTTGCCCGCCGCCTTGGCGGCATACATGGCCTTGTCCGCCACGATAAGCAACGTATCCTCTTCTTCGGCATCATCGGGATAATGCGCGATCCCGACGCTCACACCGATATGGACAGGGTACCCTTCCAGATAGAAAGGGGAGGCGATCGACTCGATGACCTTTCTCGCCACCATCGCCACCGCCTCGCGCTCATGGGTCTCATTCAGAATCAGCGTGAATTCATCACCGCCGAGGCGCGCCAAGGTGTCGCTTTCACGCACGCACTGACGCAGACGCTCGGCCACCTGCACCAGCAGCAGATCACCGATATGGTGGCCCAGTGTATCGTTGACCTGCTTGAAGCCATCCAGATCGACGTACAACAGCGCGATACTGCGCTGATTGCGTTTCGCCATCATGATGGACTGCCCGAGCCGGTCGAAAAAAAGACTGCGATTCGGCAAATGAGTCAGCGCATCATAGTGTGCCAGTTGTTCGATGCGCTGTTGCGCAAGTTTTTGCCCGCTGATATCGCGCAGCATACCGGTGAACAAATGCGTATCGCCGAGCCTGACCTCGGTCACCGACAATTCCAGATGAAAGGTCGAGCCGCCCTTGCGCTGCCCCTGCAATTCCTGGGCTTTCCCGAGCACATGCGCCTCCCCGCTCTGCAAATAGCGCGCGATATATCCGTCGTGGCTGTCCCGATGCGGTGGCGGCATCAACAATGAGACATTCCTGTCGATGATCTCCTCTTCGCTATAGCCGAATATTCTTTGTGCGGCGCGATTGAAGGACAGTATCCTGCCTTGGGTATCGATGCTGACGATCCCTTCCGCCGCCATTTCCAGTATCTTGTCCGACTTGAAGCTCTCCAGTTGCAAGGCGCGCTGCAGCGGCTTCAGGAAGAGATACCAGAAGAACGGGACGCACAGCAAAGTCAGCATGGCCGCATCGGAAAATGCTTCCAGCCAGGGCGACTGGTCTATGTTCTCGAAGTTATCGAGCCCGAACATGATGCCCACCTCGCCAGCAAAGACGAATGCAAGCAGTATCAAAAAAATAATTGCAGCGGATGACGATTGACGAACACCGTTCAGCAGACCCGCAACACGGGCAGCAAACCGTTCAGATCAAACTTTGCTTTGCACTTCAGACCGATCATGATAACTTCCATTTAATGACACAAGAAACACAGCCCAATACCACGTCCGCGATGAACGAGCCAAATATTACCCCAAAACACACCCCGATGATGCAGCAGTATCTGGGCATCAAGGCACAGCATCCCGACCTGCTGCTGTTTTACCGCATGGGGGATTTCTATGAACTGTTCCATGAGGATGCCGAGCGCGCCGCGAAACTGCTCGACATCACGCTGACCCAGCGCGGCACGTCTAACGGTCAGCCGATCAAGATGGCGGGCGTACCCTACCATGCCGCCGAGCAATATCTGGCACGTCTGGTCAAGCTGGGTGAATCGGTCGCGATATGCGAGCAAATCGGCGATCCGGCTACCAGCAAAGGTCCGGTAGAGCGCAAGGTAGTGCGCATTGTCACGCCCGGCACCGTCACCGACTCTGCCTTGCTGGCAGAAAAACGCGACAGCCTGCTGCTGGGTCTGCACCAACACCACGGCAAACTTGGGCTGGCCTGGCTGAATCTGTCCTCCGGGCAGTTTTTCGTCAGCGAGACGGATGCCGATAATTTGAGTGCCGAACTGGAACGACTGCAACCTGCGGAAATCCTGCACGCTGAAAACGCTGACGCGCCCAACTATCACCATGCGGCTTGCAAGCCTCTCCCCACCTGGCACTTTGATCTGGACACGGCGCGGCGCGGGCTGTGCCAGCAGTTCGCCACGCTTGATCTGGCCGGATTCGGCTGTGAAAATTTCACCGTAGGACTGCAAGCGGCAGGCGCATTACTGGGCTATGCCAGACTCACCCAGGGGCAGGCAATCAGCCATTTCCGCAGCTTGCAGGTGTATAGCGCAGATCAATTTGTACGCATGGATGCCGCGACGCGACGCAATCTGGAAATCACCCAAACGCTGCGCGGCGAACCCGCCCCGACCCTGTTGTCGCTGCTCGACACCTGCGCGACCAACATGGGTAGCCGCCTTTTGTGCCACTGGCTGCACCATCCGTTGCGTGACCGTAGCGTGCTGCGCGCAAGGCTGGAAGCGGTAGGCGCGCTGCGCGCTGCGCCCACTTGCGGGATAACCAGCGACTCAGCGGCTTGTCCACCTAGTCGAATGGCGGGTAGTTCCACCAGCGGGGCTGGGGGTTACCGCACTATCCACGACCCCCTCAAACTCTGCGTGGACGTGGAACGCATCACCGCGCGCATCGCGCTGAAGAGCGCCAGACCACGCGACCTGTCCGGGCTGCGTGACACCTTACTGAGTTTGCCGGAATTGCACTGCGTGCTCGGCAGGTTAGGCATTATTGCCCACCCTGAGTCTCGCGACATGAACCGCATGGGCACAGCAACATACCCACCCTACGCGCCCTTGCTGCAAACACTTGCAGATGCACTGCAAGTTGACCACGCACTGGTCGTGTTGCTGCAAAAATCACTGCAAGCAGAACCTTCCAGTGTGTTGCGCGAAGGTGGCGTAATTGCCGATGGATTTGACGCAGAGCTGGAC
>Ga0210053_1000685_pt1 | contig 33309 bp, 35 predicted proteins | sample CryGeymeta201512_FD_185467 | JGI IMG/M metagenome (GOLD analysis project Ga0210053, IMG submission 185467) | Groundwater microbial communities from Crystal Geyser aquifers in Utah, USA - Crystal Geyser metaG 2015-12 (SPAdes) (version 2) | ecosystem: Environmental > Aquatic > Deep subsurface >... | reverse complement strand
TGTCCATAGGCTTGTCCTGTGGGTAGGTGCCTTGTCCACGGCGGACGCGCCATCAAATATCTAGTCGTGAATTCTGTCGCCGACTATAGAACCATCAAAATCTACCCACAGATTCCCCAGACGAGCCATATATTTCAATGCTGCCCGTCACATGGGTGGCCGTGGAACAGACAAGAATTGAGTTTTGAAAAAGGTGGGGGGTAGCAAAGGAAACCAGGGGGTACAAAAGGGGGTACAAAATGAATAGTTGGAATACGAAAGCTATATTTCATAAGGGTTTCAAGCCATCTTTCAATTGACGCCAGCCACCAAATAAAGTATCCAACCGCGTCTGCGGTTGGATTTTTTTTTGCCTAACCCTGCGTATTCATTGGGTTTTTTGAGGGTTCTTGCGGACTTCGCGGTTTTTCCGAGCGCCCAGAAATTGCCCCCTTTTTTGCTCTTTCCGAGCCAATAGTCTCTGCAGCAGAGAGTGTACGTGTGCGCCGAAGTCCGCAAGTAAAATTCATTTTTGTCTATATAAATCAATGACTTATTTCCGGACTAATCAAGCAACTTGATTTTCAGCATTGGTAGGCAAAGGGCATCAAACGGGTCATCAGCGAACAAAAGAAATATGAAATTTCACAATGCGGACGTTTTTCGTCCGGAGCCGGGCGCTCCTGCATGGTCTGTCAGACTTGCAGATTGAGCAACTCTGCTATCAACTCCATGAGGCCTTGTGGACGGATCTGGATCACGATCTGGTCCTTGCCGACGACCACCTTGTCCACCAGCATCCGAAACAGTCGCCTTTGCGTCCCTGGGAACAGTAAATCAAAAGTCTGCTCGAAATTCTGAAGTCGCTGGGTGATCGACTCACGGTCAAAATCGGCTCGCTGCGTCAGGGATGGGGCCAGCGCTGCGAACCATGTGTCGGGGTTGCGCAAGCCCTGGTGCAGAAAGGCCAAGACTGAAGCATGCAACTCGCCAGCTGGCAGACGCGGCAAACCCGACTGGCCTGCGCCCAGCGCGATGTCCTGCTGCGGCACGTAATACGTGTAGTGTCGGCCTCGTCGGCTGGAAGATATCCAGGGCGTCATCGCGTGCTGGTCGGTGCCGAACACCCGACCCTTGAGCCAGAAAACCTCCTCATTGCTCTGCTGCCGGTTGCTAACGCCCGTTCGCCGAGCGCGCGATGCCTTGCGCTCGTGTACTTGCTCCCACAGCCCACGGTCAATAATCGCCTCGTGAGTGCTGGCATGCCACTGGCCGTCATAGAACAGCTCACCGAGGTAGACGCGGTTGTTGAGCAACTTGTACAAGGCGTTCCTATCAAAAGTCGCGCCGCCCTTGAGGCCTGCGGTCTTGGTGCGCCATCGCTTGGTTGTGACGCCACGCTCGGCCAGTTCCTGAACCAGCGCTGTGACAGAGGGCTGAGTCAGAAAGCGCGCGAAGATATCGCGCACCACGGCAGCCTCTTGCGGCTCGACGACCAGTTTCTGCTGGACGACGGCATAACCCAGCGGTGATGCACTGCCGTACCAGAAACCCTGGCGGCGCGAGGCGGCGCGTTTTTCCCGACCACGTTCACCCGCGATTTCTCGCTCGAACTGCGCAAATGAAGTCAGCAGGTTCAGCGTCAAGCGTCCTTGAGGGCATGTAGTGTCAATCGACTGCGTCACCGATATCCTTGCGCATGATGCCGATCATCTCAGAGAGATTGAGTCGCGCTCAGTAGTCGCCAAAATATGTGCTTGACTCCATATGGCATTGAATGCCTCATCATTAACCGCTTTGGCGAATTTATGGCCTGCGTCAGCGATCACTTTCAGAGACCTTTCACAAGAAACGGACTTGACTGAATATGGATTTAAATACATAATCGACGCATGACGTGGGCCGTTTTATTTCATGATGACTTCGATGCTGAGTTTGCAGCATTGGATGAAGCTTTGCAGGATGAATTGCTAGCGCATGCCAAATTGCTCGAAGAGTTCGGGCCCAATCTGGGACGCCCCACAGTGGACACCCTGAAAGGCTCAAAACACGCCAATATGAAAGAGCTGCGTTTTGCCTGGAACGGTGAAGTATGGCGCGTGTCGTTTGCATTCGATCCAAAGCGCCAAGCAATTCTGCTGGTCGGGGGAGACAAAGGCGGAGCAGATCAGCGGCGTTTTTATCGGCGCTTGATTGCTCTTTCAGATCAGCGCTATGACACACACTTGGCCAGTCTGATCGCAATAAATGAACAGGAGCCTAAAAATGGCAAGAAAACTCGATGATGTGATGGCGGTGCTTACACCAGAGCGCAAGGTGCGGGTTCAGACACGCGCGATGGAATTGGCCACTTTGAAGGATTTGCGTCTGGCTGCCCAGCAGACACAAGCGGACATGGCCGCTGCGTTAGGCGTTGGTCAGGACACCATTTCTCGTTTGGAAAAGCGCAGCGACATGCTGCTGTCAACGCTACGGCACTACGTGCAAAGCATGGGCGGCCAGTTGAATCTTGTAGCCGAATTTCCGAACCGTCCGCCGGTGGTTATTGATCACTTGGGTATGGAAAAGCCCAAGCCATTGATATTGGCCAGTAGACGGGTTGTTAGTCGGCGCACGAAAGCTTTGGTCTGAACCCTGGCGTTTGCCTTCGATCCTCAGCGCCAGGGCAGGGGTGGCGCCAGACTACGCACACACCATCGTTGAAACACTTGACCCTGCCACTGTAGTGGGAAAACACTAAAACTTACCATAATGGTAAAAATTATCGTCCTTTCAGAGTACATTACTAATCCTCCGCAGATATCTGGCGAGGGACGTACAAAAATTTTGGGTGGCCCTTTGTATGGACTAGCCCGAGTGCAGGAATTAGTCGAAGACGAAGCAGTACTCAAAGCTTGGACTGAAAAGTGTCGAAAAGACGTGCGCAAATGGTTTGACGATGATATGCATCGTGTTGTTGAGCTCATAGGAAGCCTGAAAAGCTCAGATTACATTGATTCGGAATGGTGTGAAAACGGCGCAGGGGCTGTGGCGGCGTGTGATGCGTACAGCATCAAAAAGTTCGAAACAGCACCCGCCACGGGGCAACGAATCAAGATGGAGTATTTTTTGAAATTTGCAGTCAGCAAGACAGGCAAAGTGGTGTTGATGGTGTCTTGCCATGGTTAGAAAGGTGTCACGATGAATGCACAAGAGCTATGCCCAATTTGCGGCGAAGGTCATGTCACTGATCAAGTACAGATGACGGAGACGCAATACAAGGGGCACAAAAGAAATCTACCGCTTCACTTCAAGCTTTGTGACTCCTGCACCTCAGACTTTGCAGGGGCGCAAGAGAGCAAGCAGAACAGACGTGAACTGATGGCGTTTCACAAATCAGTAGATGGTCTGCTGACTGGTGCCGAGATTACCGATCTACGCAAGCGTTACAAGCTGACTCAAGCTCAGGCTGCGCGTTTATTTGGTGGAGGCCCTGTAGCCTTCAGCAAGTATGAAAACGATGATGTGGCGCAGTCGGAATCGATGGATACATTGCTTCGTTTGGTGCGCCGTAGTGCTGTTGCCTTTGCTGAATTGGTTAAAGAAAAGTGTATGGAGGCCGAGTTTGTGACTGAAAAACAAATAGCCTCCTCTGGGCCAAAGCTGGTACGAGTCCCCATTAATCGTTTCAATGGAGATAGAACTCCAGAAATTTACAACCCGAGAGAGTTCCGCCAGTTTGCTCGGGGAGAAGTGCAATGCAAACCATGAACCCTAGGCCAGCCCTTACATCTTTCCGAGCTCTGGCTTTTCATGGCGAAAACCGTGGCGAGGCTGATGGTTCCCCTTGGACACTTGAATTGCAACAAGATATTCAGTTGGGGCTTGCTGTTCCCGCTGTACAGGCAGCAGGATTGCAAGCGTCGGTGAAGATCAAATTGAGTGCTCGGGCGGCTAGTGAAAAAGGTGGCGAAGAAGTTGCAAATTTCTTGGGTGAATATGAGGCCAAGTTTCTTTATGCTCCGGACGTAGTCGAAGCAACAGTGACGCCTCTAATTGAGCAAGACGACTACCAATACCTATTGGTAGCACAGGCTTTCCCATTGGCGATGACGCATTTCCGTCGTGAACTGCAGGCTTTGGGGTTTGACGCCAGAAGTCTCCCTTTGGGGTTGCCTTAGTTTGCGCTCCCCTTATCGGCATTGAATCCGGGAACTTATTTCCAACCAAATCCTAAGGATATGACGATAAATCAAACTTCGAACACAGCTAACGTGAAGGCGAAACCGAAGGCAAAGCGCTCAATGGGAAGGTTCGTTTTGACTCTGCGCGAAGTCCCATCGCTGTCTAAAGATGACAAATCTTTTTTTTACAGCGGCATCAACCAGTGATCGTTTTTCAGTTGCGTTTGCCAAGAAACTATTTCTGAGCGCAACCTTTAAGGTTTGATGTCACCCGAGCTGCCAACAACTGCGATCCCCATCCGCTTTCGCTGCTCACCCCACAGCGCGGGTGGATCGACTGCAATATCGAAAAGAGTGAGTTTGTCTGGCAGTTCGTCACGCAAGATGGCATCAATGATGTCCGGCGCAAGAATGGTCAGGTTGACCATCCGGCTGACGTAGCTGTTGTCAATTCCCTCCCGTTTGGCAATTTCGGTCATGGTGCTGACCTCACCAGACTCCAGCATCGCCAGCCACTTGTGGCCCCTGGCCAAGGCCAGTTGCAACGAAGTCGCCGCCGTATCCCACGGTCTGGGTAGACTGGGTTCACCGTTGGGCAGCGTCACCTGCTTGCGCCCAGCACGCCGTTTGAACTGAATGGGGACCGACAGGGTCAACCTACCATCGCTCGATTGGATGACTTCTGGCTCGCCCGTTTTGTGGATACGCACCTCATTCATGCTATTGCCTCTTCATGCTTTTTACTTGCAGGATTAGCCTGCAGTTCCCGAATCAGTTGTTCAATACCGTTCGCCCGCAGTCTCACCTCAAGGTCATTCGCCGACACGATCACCTTCTCGATCAGCATTTTCACGATGCGAGTCTGCTCTACCGGGAAAAGCTGGTCCCAGATCGCGTCCAGGCGCGTCATGGCCACGGTGACTTTTGCCTCGTCCAAAGTTGGATCCAATTTGATTGCTTGTGGCACCAGATCGCTCAGCAGGTTTGGTGCGCGCAGGATATTTCGCAACTGGTCGAGCACTGCTGATTCCAACTCAGCCGCTGGCATACGCGGCAATCCGCACGCACCGGCATGCTCCTTGATGTCGCGCATGGGCAAGTAATAGCGGTACCGCTTACCGGTGGTCTTCTTGGTGCTGTGCCAGGGTGTCAATGCCCGACCGTCATGGCCAAAAACGATACCTTTGAGCAGGAATGGCGTTGTCGCCCGTGTGGCATTGTCGCGCGAACGTCCATTGGTGGCCAAGATGGCATGCACGCTGTCCCAACTAGCCTGATCGACGATTCGATGAGCTACGACCACACCCAAGCCTTTCGGGCGGTGGTGGCAGACCGGGTGAAGCCGGATCTGATGCTGGAGTACGTGCCATGACGCTGGTCATTTCTCCTGCGCACAAGCTGGCGCGGCTGACCGGGACTCTATCGTTTGCGGATGCGGGCGCGCAAAACAGCCGCATTCGACTCTACGCAACCACCCAGCCTGCAACCGGTGTCGACCCAGGTGGCGGGCTGCTGGTGGAAATTCTGCTGGCCAAGCCGTGCGGTGAGATCAATGCCAGTGTGCTGACCCTCAAACAGTCAGAACCATCAGGTGACCTGATTCTGGAGACAGGAACTGCGCTTTGGGCGCGCTGGATCAACGGGCGTGACGAAGTGGTGGCCGACGGTTCGGTGTCGGACGCTGCGGGTACCGGAGATTTCAAACTCTCGGGCACCAGCGGTACGGTGCTTTACGCCGGTGCGCGTGCGCTATTGGGGGCCTGTTCGTTGACGTAACCCGGGTTATTGGGGTCAGATTCCAAATTTGCCCGTCCTTCGTCCGGCCCTTCGGTTGCTGCGCAGCAATATTGGAATCTGACCCCAAAAACCCTACGCTGTTGTGAAAGGCGCGCCGTGCCAGAAAACATAGTCTTTGCACAGCCGCCCAGGGTGCATCCGACCCGGTTGGTGTTTGGTGACAGTGACACCAGCACCCACCCGGACTCGATGCTCGAAGTCTCAGGGGCGCTGCCAGAACTTGTCGCACGTTTGCACCTGGTCATTGGGGTGCCGGTGGCATTGCAAGCCACATTGCCCGATCTGGTCGGCACAGTCGCGGTGAAGTACCAAAGCCAGACGCAACGGCCGACTGTGGCGCATGTGCAATCCTTCTCACAGGTGTCGATGGTCACCGAGTCCGGCTTGACCCAGCCGCAGCAGCACGCGCAGGCAACCAATGCTGGCGTTCAAGATCAAGCGCAAAACGCTACTTCGATCCGCCAGGGTGCGAGCCCGAGTTATGTTGAAGCGATTCGTTCCAGTCGAGAGGTGGGATCGCAGTTTCAGGATGGATGCACGACGCGATCACGCTTGCATGCCAATTGGTCGGATGGGCTGGCTGATCGACGAGTGAACAGCACCAGTCCCTTCCAGGAAGGCCACCGTGTTGAAGGGGTTCGCGCCGTGGGCCGTTTTCAGGACGGGTTGCATGACAGGCGCGAAGGAATAGAGAACTCTTGGGCTGGCGCGATTCCTCGCAACAAGGGATACACGGGTCACGCTGGTGCCGCCATCCCGCTGAAAAGGTTTCTGCCGTCGGCCTTTCAGGAGGCTTGGGTGCCGCGACCCGGTGTGCATTTGACCCCGGTGACCCCGCCCGTCGATCCCACGTACTGGGGCTCAGCCTTGCTGTTTGCCTGCCCACCACTGGCAGCACCCATGTTGGTGTTCGGTGCGCGCCAGTGTGAATTTCCTGATATTCCGCCAACCGGCGTTGTGACCGTTGCGGTCAGAAAGGTGTACTTTGTGATCAACGATGTCAGTTTGCGCCGGGCATCCAACGGGGTGGAAGTACCGGTCAACAGTTTGTCCCTGTCTCTTGATGCGTCCTCCTGGGCTTGGGGATTCGATGCCGTGCTGCCGCACAGTGCGCAAAGCCTGATCGAGCCAAACGGCGCTGGCGTAGTGGAGCTGCTGGCCAACGTGAACGGCACCACTTTTGCAGTCCTTGCTGAAAACATCAGCCGTGAGCGCAGCTTTGGGCAGACCAGCATTCGATTGACCGGTCGTGGCAAGAACGCCGTGTTGGCTGCACCCTATGCGCCGGTGATGACGTTCACCAATTCTCAGGCGCGAACGGCACGCCAGTTGATGGACGATGTGTTAACCATCAACGGTGTGCCTATGGGCTGGAACATGGACTGGGGTTTGACCGACTGGAACGTGCCAGCCGGGGTGTTTTCGCATCAAGGGACATGGATCGAGGCTTTGAGTGTCATTGCGGGGGCAGCCGGTGGCTACCTGCTGCCACATCCCAGAGACCAAACGATCCGTGTTCGTCATCGATATCCAGTTGCACCCTGGGAGTGGTCTACAGCGACCCCCAACTTTGTGCTGCCGCTCGATGCAGTTGAAAAAGAGTCCCTGCGCTGGTTGGAAAAGCCATCCTACAACCGGGTGTTTGTCTCAGGTATGGATGCCGGAGTGCTGGCGCAGGTGACCCGGTCGGGCACCGCTGGCGACCTATTGGCACCGATGGTGGTGGATGCACTGATCACTGAGGCGGCAGTTGCCCGCCAGCGTGGCTTGGCAGTTTTGAGTGATACCGGTCGGCAGATTGAGGTCAGTTTGAATTTGCCAGTGCTGCTTGACACCGGAATCATTGAGCCCGGTGCCTTTGTCCAGTACCGAGACGCTGGTGTTGACCGCATCGGGCTGGTGCGCTCCACCCAAGTGCAGGCCGGGTTTCCAGAGGTCTGGCAAACCTTGGGAGTGCAGACCTATGCATAACGTCTACGAGCAGTTCAGGCAATTGCTGTCTGACCCACCGTTACAAGTCGGCACCGTGTCTGAGATTGGCACCGGCGTGGTCATCGTTCAGTTACCCGGTGGCGGCACGGTCAAGGCCAGGGGCAGCGCAAACATGGGAGCGCGCGTTTTTGTGCGCGATGGCGTTGTGGAAGCCGTTGCACCCAACCTGAGTCTGGAAATCATTGAAATCTGACCCCGACTGAAAAGCAATTTTTAAGCTTTTTAACCCTTTTTTAACTAGAAACCCGCTTCGGTGTGCATCACGCGCATCTGGCGGGTTTCGCATTTTTGGAGCATGAAAAATGGAAGACCTTCCAATTGAACGACGCAAGACGGTCACGATGCCGCAGCCTGATTTTGAGCAGATGCTAGAGCTTGCCGCCCAAAGAGGTGCCCGACACGCCTTGCAAGGGGTGGGGCTTGATGGCGAAGACGCGGCTCACGATATCCGCGAGCTGCGCAATCTGCTTGATGCATATAACGAAGCCAAGAAGACTGCAGGTCTGACTGTCGTGAAAATGCTCGTCACCGGCTTGGTGATGGCGCTACTGGCCGGAGCGTTTGTGAAACTCAAACTATTCGGAGGTGCCCAATGATCGAAACACTGCTGGGTGGCTTGTTGGGTGGGGCGTTTCGGCTGGCTCCAGAATTTCTCAAATGGCTGGACCGCAAAAGCGAACGTGGCCACGAGCTGGCCATGCAAGACAAGGCACTGGAGTTTGAGAAAGTGCGCGGCGCATCGCGCATGCTTGAGATTGGCGCAAGTGCCGATGCCGCCTGGAACGCCGGTGCAATGGAAGCTTTTAAGGAAGCCATTTCTGGCCAGGGCAGGCCATCGGGTGTTAAGTGGGCGGACGCACTGTCCACCAGCGTGCGCCCCATCATCACCTACTGGTTTATGGCCTTGTACTGCGCTGCCAAAGCGGCTGCCTTTGTGGCGGCGCTGAACGCTGGTGCGGGTTGGGGTGCGGCGGTGCTGGCGGCTTGGTCTGATGCTGACCAGGCGCTGTGGTCGGGCGTGCTCAACTTTTGGTTTGTGGGCCGGGTGTTTGAGCGGGCGCGGTCATGACGCAAGGGGGCATTGCACAAGGGAGCAAGGCAGTGCCGCAAGCAGCCATTGATCTGGCCAAGCGGTTTGAAGGTTTTCACCGCGTGCCGCAGTCTGACCCATTGCGCCGAGCACACCCCTATGTTTGCCCGGCGGGGTATTGGACGATTGGCTGGGGGCATCTGTGCCCGTCAGACCACCCGCCAGTGACCGATGCAGAATCTGAAAACTATTTGGCGGCCGACCTGGCAATAGCGCTGGCCGCCACGCTGCGCTATTGCCCAGTGCTGCTAAACCAACCAGAAAACCGACTTGCGGCCATGGTGGATTTCACCTTTAACCTGGGTGCCGGGCGGCTGCAGACTTCAACCCTGCGCCGACGCATCAACCAGACGGACTGGGCCAGTGCCGCGCTGGAGTTGCGCAAATGGGTTCATGGCGGCGGCCGGGTGTTGCCTGGCTTGGTGGCGCGGCGGCAGGCAGAAATTGCACTGTTGGGTCTGTAAATTTGACATCAACCAAATTTGCGAATTCATACGATGCGATGAACACTTCCGTATGTCGCCGCCTAAACTGCCCACCATGCACTCCTTCATCCCCTCGACCATTCGCCGCTACCGCAACCAGCGTCGTCCATTGAGCGCATTGCCGATGCGATGGAACTTGCCGTGATGCTGGTGCCAGAACACATGGCACCTGACATTCGCCGGTATATCGCATCCCAAGGCCGGGTGTTCACATCCACGCAGTCAACCAAGGAAACCAGCCATGACGATCCAGCTTAATTTTTCGGTAGATGAGCACCTTGACGCCGAGACCGACAAGCCAGTTCAATACGGCACGTTTTCCAGAGAATGGTCCGAAGAGGAAGAGCTTGACGAGCTGATCGACAGCCTGGAAGCAGGCCGCATCAGCCACAAGCAGGGCCTGCTGCGCGCGCAAAAACTGTTGGTCAAGTTCCCCGGCCAGTTGGAGATTCAAAACTTCATCGCCAATCGGCTGTGGAGCCTTGAGATGCGCGATGAAGCCACTGACGTATGGGGAAAAGCCTACCGGCAGGCAACCGCACTGATCCCGCCAGGCTTCAAGGGTCAGATCAACTGGATTGAAATCGACAATCGGTCTTTCTTGCGCATTGCCCACGGCTTTCTGCTGGGGCTGATGCACCGGGGTGACGGCAAGGCGGCCAAAGCCTTGGCCAAGAAGCTGCTGGCCTGGTGCCCTGCGGACAACCTGGGTGTGCGCATGCTGCTGGGTGACATTAGCATGATGACGGGTGACACCCAAAGTGCCATGAAAAGCTATTTGAAAGAAGCCGCAGATTCACCGGCGCACTGGTTCCAGGCGGGGCAAATTGCATTTAGGCAGGGGGATTTTGTGAGCGCCTGCACCTATGTTCGCCGGGGCATTGCGGCCAACCCCTACATTGCAGAAGGGCTCACCGGCCGCACAAAGATTAACGAGCACCTGTACTGGCATGCCAGCAACCGCAATGGCCCAGAATGGGCGACAGATTACCTGAGCGCACCGGTGTGTCGCTGGACACCCCAAGAAATCGACTTTGTTGACTGGGTGTTTAACTCAAGCGCGGTGCTGCGGGAGCGGGCTAACCTGATGGAGCAGCATGAAGGGTTGACCTACGAGCGAGACGCTGTGCGCAGGGAGCCTTTTGCGATGCGTAGCGCATACTTCGTCAACGAGTTGACCGATGAATTGTCCAAAGCAATAGTGAAAAGGCTTCAAAACCGCTATAGCGTGGAAATCTGGCCTTGGGAGCGTGCGGGATTTAACCTGTCAATATAACGAACGGATGCATCCACACTTTGTGGACACATCTATCTTTCAGGCGGTCAGTACGCCACAAAAATCCAGCGCCCCACGTTCACTCAACGCTGTTTTCACAGAAATATCCAAAAACACCCGATGCTTGACCAGCACGGCAAAAACATCAGCCGTCTTCAATGCATCATCAAGTGTCACCAGCGTAAAACGATCATGCGACTCAATGTTGGGCTCCACTGCCACCACGTCGTAACCTTCCGACAGCAAAGCCTCGGCAATGTGTACTGCTGGTGACTCGCGCAAATCATCAATATCGGGCTTGAAGGCCAAACCCAGGCAAGCGACTTTGGGTTTGCGGCCTGTGCGGGCTGATGCATCTGCCACTGCAATCTTTATTTGATCAATCGCCCAAACGGTCTTGTGGTTGTTCACTTCGCGGGCGGTGCGGATAAGCCTGGCGTTTTCTGGATCGCGCGCCACAATGAACCAGGGGTCAACGGCAATACAGTGACCACCAACGCCTGCTCCCGGCTGCAGGATGTTGACCCGCGGATGCCGGTTGGCAATCTGGATCAAGTTCCAGACGTTGATACCTTCTTTTGCGCAGATCAAAGACAACTCATTGGCAAACGCAATGTTCACGTCACGAAAGCTGTTTTCGGTCAACTTGCACATTTCAGCGGTCTTGGCATCGGTCTCCAGCACGCCACCACGAACAAACGTGCGATAAAAACTGCTCACCGCTTGTGTGGCCTCGGGTGTTAGGCCACCCACCACCCGGTCGTTTTCTACCAGCTCGGTCATGATCTTGCCTGGCAACACGCGCTCTGGGCAGTACGCCACGTGAATTTTGGCCACATCCACACCCGCTGTCGCCAGTACATCCGCCATCTGCTGGGTAGTGCCCACTGGCGATGTCGATTCCAAAATTACCAAGTCACCTGGCTTTACAAACTCTGCAATGCTGCGTGTGGCCGAAAGCACGTAGTCAACATTCGGCTGGGGAATTCCTTCACCTTCATGGAACGGTGTGGGCACACAAATCATGTAAATGTCTGCCGCCTGTGATTTTGCGTAGGCTTTTAGCCGACCCGCCGCCACGGCAGAACGCACAAACGCATCCAGATCAGGCTCCACGATGTGAATGCGCCCTTGGTTGATGGTCTCTACCGCGTGGGCGTTCAGGTCTACCCCCACTACATTAAAACCATTGCTGGCCAGCAAGGCCGCAGTCGGCAGGCCAATGTAACCCAGGCCCACCACACACACTTTTTTCTTTTGCATTTTTAAATTTCCCTCAGTTTTGAAACGATTCGCGCACATGCCATGCCGTCGCCATAGGGGTTATGTGCCCTGGCCATGGCAGCGTAGCTGACGTCATTGTCAAGAAGCTCGGCCACGTTGGCCACAATTCGGCCACGGTCTGCCCCCACCAATCGCACCGTGCCCGCCGCCACTGCTTCTGGCCGCTCGGTTACGTCGCGCATCACCAGCACCGGTATGCCAAGGCTGGGCGCTTCTTCTTGTATGCCGCCACTGTCGGTGAGCACAATGTGGCTGTGTTTGAGCAGGTACACAAACGGCTCGTAGTCCAGCGGTGCAATCAGATGCACATTGGGCACATCTGCCAAAATGGCGTTTACTGGTTGCTGCACGTTCGGGTTCAAGTGCACCGGGTACACAAACTGCATCGCCGGGTAGCGCGCCGCCAGCTCTTTCAGGGCATGGCAAATCTGCAAAAACCCATCACCAAAGTTTTCTCGACGGTGGCCGGTCATCAGCACAAAGCGCTGGTTCTGCCAGTCGAAGCCAAGCTGCTCAGTTAAAAATGCCACCAGCCCTTGACGTCGGGTTTCGTCTGCGTCGATACGGCCCAGCACCCAAAACAGCGCATCAATCACCGTGTTACCGGTCACGGTGATGCTGTCCTGCGCCACCCGCTCGGCCAGCAGATTACTCTGACTGAACTCTGTGGGGGCAAAGTGCCATTTGGTCAGCTTGCTGGCCACCTGCCGATTAAATTCTTCGGGAAAAGGCGCCTGCAAATCATGCGTGCGCAGACCCGCTTCGACGTGACCCACCGGCACCCCCAAATAAAACCCTGCCATGGCAGCAGCCAGCGTGGTGGTGGTGTCGCCATGCACCAGCAGCGCGTCGGGCTGGTGCGCCTTCAGCACATCGCGCATGCCTTTCAGGACCGCTGAAGTTACATCAAACAGATCTTGCCCCGGTGTCATTAAGTTCAGGTCAATGTCGGGTGTCATGTCAAACACCTTCAGCACCTGGTCCAACATCTGTCGGTGCTGCGCTGTCACACACAACAGCGTGTCAAACACATCCGGCTGAGCTTTTAGCGCGTGATAAAGCGGCGCCATTTTGATGGCCTCTGGCCGGGTGCCAAAAACCAGCATGATTTTCTTCTTTTGCATTATTGTGTTTTCCTATTTAAATTCATCAACACCTGCAGCATCGTCTGTGCCAGGTTTTTGCGGTCGTAACGTTTGGCAGCGGCCAAACCGTTGCGCTGGTAGGTTGCAAACATGTCAGATTGGTCGCGCATGCGCAGCAGGCCTTTCACCAGTTGTTGCACATTCTCAGATTCAAACACCTCCCCCACCTGCTCGCGCCGCACGATGTCTGCCGACTCACCCGCCACGCCATGCAGCACCGGCAATCCCATGCCCATGCATTCAAAAAGTTTTGACGGGATCACTGTGGTGAACAAATCTGTCTTGCGCAGATGGATCACCGACACATCCAACAGCGACCAGTACCGCACGACCTGGTCTTTGGGCACCGAATCTAAAAACATCACATTGCCCAGCCCCATCGCGCGTGCTTGGGTCTCAAGGTCTTGCTTGCGCGCACCATCCCCCAAAAATAGCAAGCGCACGTTTTCAGCCCCTGGGGTCTGTTGCAGTGCTAGCGCAGCTTCCAGCAATGTCTCTAGCGCATGCGCCATGCCATGTGTGCCGATGTAGCCCGCCACAAACATACCTTGCAAGCCGAATTTCTGCACCAGTGCAGCATCTTTGGCTTGGGGTGCGAAGTGACTCAGGTCCACCCCGTTTGTCACCACGTCTACCTTGGTGCCATCAATTCCGCGGCGGATTAATGTGTCTTTAAACGCATGTGTAACCGTCACAATCCGCGTAGCCTTACGGTACAAAAACATCTCAATGCGCTCCAGCACCCGGATCACTGCTGAATCTTTCATGGCTCCCACGGCCTTGATCGACTCCGGCCACATGTCGCGCAGCTCAAACACAAACGGGATGCGTTTCATGCGGCTCACCAAATAGGCTGCACACGCGGTAAAGAATTGGGGCGATGTCCCCACCACCACATCCACACCGCGCACAAATGGCGCTGCCAGCGTGGCACTCAGCATAAAGCTTTGGTAATCAAGTATCCGTTTAATGAAGCCTTCATTGGCGGTGATGTACGACCACACCCGTATTACCCGAATGCCGCTCATTTTCTCTTGCTGCCACAGCTTGTTCCGGTAGCCATCAAACACCTTGCCTTTGGGAAAATTTGGCGCGCAGGTGATCACCGTTACCTGATGCCCAGCCCGCACCCATTCACGGCAGTGCTCAAAAGTGCGACTAGCAGGCGCGTTGCTCTCAGGGGGGAAGTTGTCAGTTAAAAAAAGAATATGCAAACGTCAACTCCAAAATAATAGGTACCACCCAAGGCACCATACCGTTACTCGACCCATGAAATTGCTACCTCTGCCACGCCTGCGGTCAAATCAACCACAAGCGCCTGTGTTGGCAACTGCATGCCAAACTCTGGTGCATAACTGGCTGGTGCCAGATAGCCTCGTCCGCGCAACACCGTGATCTGCAAAGGCTGGCCACCGGCAAGTGTCAAATTCCATGTCATACCTTCGGCATGAGTAATCTGCACAGCAGGGTGAAAGATGTACCTGGTCACTGCCGTATGCATGCCGCCTTGTACCGTGTCGGTCACTTGCAAACCATGTGGCTGCATCTGCCAAGCCCGGCGGTGCACTGGCGCGCCTGGTAGGCGGCAATAGCCATCATGCGAACATGCTACCCGACCAATTTCAGGTTGCAACGCCAGGTCAAACGGATATGCCCGCCGTGCCACCCTGAAACCACCCCACACCTCTGATGAATCGGCACCGGCCACCTGCACCGTGCTGTGTGAAGCCGTGCCACGCTCACGCAACCGTTCCGGTCCCAAGCCGTAACGCGACGTACCACCATTCACCACCATCCGCTGGCCAAACACCGACAACTCAAAAGAAAGCGTGTCGGCATGGGCATGGCCTGGTAAGTAGTCGGGGCCAATGGGGGCCACGTCCAGGAAAGCAACGGCATCCCGATTTTGCAGACGCACATAGCCGGAATCCGCGAAGTGAAGTAGATCCGGTGTTTTTTGACTATTTGTAGGGTCGACTTCAGTCGACAATGGCGAATTGAAGTCCGCCCTACAGGGATCACGGTATTGGTGCGGATTCGTCACCCCCAACCGCTTCGCATAAGCCTGCAACTCATCTACCCCGGGCGCCACGCCGAATGCCGCGTCATTAAACAGCGCAATCCCACCATCCGGGTGGGTCATACCTGCCAGCCAACTCAACATACGTCCAGCAGTTTCACGCCAAACCGCCACCTGCGTATCAGGCACCAACCCTGGCCAGCATTGCGTGGCGTTGATCAAGTCCAGCACATCTTCCAAAAAAATAGCGTGGTACATCGGGCTGCGCTCAAAGTTGCCGCCATCGGCCAACACCTGCTCAGGCAACTGGTCCTCAATGATCTTTAATCCTTTGGCCAACCAGGCAGCTGCTTGCGGGCCTTCAAAATACAGCCCAGCAAATACCAACGCTTTGGCGTTGGCAAATAGATGGTTGCCTAAAAGGTGCCGCTCCAGTCGCCCAGCCAACCAGCCCGACTGCAGCACAAGGCTGTTGCCCATGCCAGCCAGAGGAACATGCCCAGTAGCCAACCACTTCACCCAGTTCACCAAACGCAGCGATGTTGGATACGGCTCCCACCCATTGCCACTTGCGGGTGAGTTTTCTGCAATCCAACGTGCAATTAGAGATTGGTGCCAATCCAACCTTGCAGAGGCATCTCTTGCGTTCAGGTCGTCAAAATAATGCAGGTTGTACAGCCACAGCTTTTCAAGCGCGGCATCGTTCCAGCCACCTTGCAGTGGCAACACCTGTGTTTGGTTTAAGAACCTGAACGCAGTCGACCCCAACATCGAAGGTGCCCGCGCCGCGGGTGTTTGCCATGCACCTAATGGCAAGCGCACCTGCGCATTATGCGTCGGAACACCCATACGGGGTCGGTACAGCCTGAACCAAACCCGGCCATAAAACTGCACTGGTTTCAGGTGTCGAAGCGTGTGCCAATAACGCGCGGCTTTGTCAAACAATTTCAACTTACCTCAATACTCACCCGCGCCACTTCCAAAATCTCATCCAGCGGAATGGGCGCGGGCCCACCGGTGCTGATGGCCTGCACAAAGGCAGCAGCGCAAGCCTTTTGACCTTTGTCTTGGCGCCAGAGGTTCATTTTGGTAAAGCCGGGCCAGCCAAAGCCTTGCAATTTTCTGAAGTTGTCCAGCTGCAGCACGCGCCCAGCGGCAAACACCTCCAGCCGCTCTTTGGGGAAGGCCTTGCTGCCGTTGGCCAAATAGTGCACCAAGCCGATAGACCCGTCTTCAAACTTAAGGCTGATAGAAACCGAATCCTTCGTGGCCGAATCCATTCTTGTTACATGGTGACTGACGATGCGGTTGCCAGCCAAAAAGCGCAACAGGTCAATGAAGTGGCATGCCTCACCAATAATGCGCCCGCCACCGACCTCTGGGTCTTGCGTCCAATGGTCGGCGGGTATAGCACCTGCGTTAACCGTCATCACAAACGATTTAGGGCCAGTTACCCCCTTCAGCAGCGCGCTTACCTTCTGCACCTGCGGCGCAAATCGTCGGTTAAACCCCACCATTACCATTGGTGGAACTGTCATTGCGGGCTGCGACCCGCAATCCAAGGCCCCCTGAATTTCATCCAACTCTGCCAGCGTCAAACACAGCGGCTTCTCCACAAACACATGCTTACCCGCCGCCAGCGCCTGAAGCACAAAACGGGCATGGCTATCGTGCTGCGTGGTAATAACCACGGCATTCGTGTCCGCGTCTGCAAAAAGGCGGTTTGTATCTGTGGTGGTCTCGTCAAAGCCAAACTTGCGCCCAGCGTGCAAACCACTCACACCAGCACTAGAGGCCACACTGCGCAAATGCGCCCCGCTGGCCTTAAAGGCCGGTATCAGCACCGCAGTAGCGTAATTGCCCGCCCCGACAAAGCTAACCCCGACATTAGCTCCCCTCTTCCCCTGGGAGAGGGGCTGGGGGTGAGGGCTTGGCGCAAGCGCCACCGTCCGCCCCTCTGGGGTTATCTCAATGCCAGGGTATGTCAGCAAAATCCCCAGCGATGGCCCCGAGCCGCCAACCAGTGCGTACGCTTGTTCGGCATCTTCAATTGCAAACCTGTGCGAAATCAGTGGCTTTACGTCCATGCGCCCGTCGGCCATCATGTCCAGAACAGCCTCAAAATTGCGCTGCTCCGTCCAGCGCACAAAGCCCACCGGGTAATCCTGGCCCTTGTCTTCATAGTTGGGGTCGTAACGCCCCGGCCCGTAAGACGCCGACACTTGAAACGTCAGCTCTTTCTTAAAGAAGTCGTCCCGCGACAACTCCAGCCCGGTCACACCGACCAGCACAATGCGCCCGCGTTTGCGGCACATCAGTGCCGCCTGGTGCATGGGCTCGCTGCTCTTGGTTGCAGCGGTGACGATGACTGCATCCACACCACGGCCGCGTGAAAAGCTCTCTGCGGCCTTCACCGGGTCTTGGCCCGCAGCCAAGTCCACCACCTCGGCCCCAAACTGGCGGGCCAAGTCCAGTTTGTCCTTATCAAAGTCCAAGCCCAATACGCGGCAACCATTGGTACGCAGCAACTGAACAGTCATCAACCCAACCAGCCCAAGGCCGGTGACCACCACCGTCTCACCCAGCGTTGGCTGCACCAGTCGAATACCCTGCAGGGCAATGGCACCCAGCACCGTAAAGGCAGCTTCTTCGTCTGCCACCGTATCGGGTACCTTGGCACACAGGTTGATGGGCACGCACACCACCTCGGCGTGTTTGCCGTTGCTAATCACCCGGTCACCTGCAGCAAACCCAGCAACACCTGCACCCATTTCGGCCACCCGGCCTACGTTGCAATAGCCCAGTGGCAAAGGCTGATCCAGCTTGTTAAACACCGCCTCTATGGTCGGCTGCAACCCGTCTGTCTTGATCTTGTCCAGCACCATGCGCACCTTGTCGGGCTGCTGGCGGGCCTTGTCAACCCAACCCGCTTTGCCGAACTCGACCATCATGCGTTCGGTGCCAGCGGACACCAGGGTCTGGCTGGTGCGTATTAAAAGCTGTCCACGTTTTGCAGCAGGGCAAGGCACTTCAGCAACTTCTGTTGCACCGGTTTTTAGACTCTGTAATATTTGTTTCATTTGTTTTCAAGCGCTCTTTCAAAAAGAGCGTCTTTCTCATCGCGAGATGGGTAGTTGATCAATACAGCTTTGTATTTGCCTTTAAACACAAACAAACTACCAGCTGAGGCACCGATGGTGCCAAATCGGCGCACCAATGCTTCTAAATCGTCTAATGAACCGGCACCGCCAAGCACTGTCATCGGAAGCGTCGTTGCTTGCCGAACACGCTCTACTAAAGTCAGGTCGTAGCCCTTCATTTCACCGTCTTGGTCAATGGAATTAAGCACCACTTCGCCCGCGCCCAGTTCTTCTACTTGTTTGGCCCAACTGACTGGGTCCAGCCCAGAAGCCTTATTGCCATTGTGCGTAAAGACCTCATAGCGCCGCAGCAGCCCAACCTTCTTCACGTCCATTACCACCACAACGCTTTGCCCACCTACCCACTGAGCAGCTTTGGAGATTAATGAGGGGTTTGCAACAGCAGCGGCACTTAAAGCCACTTTTTCAACCCCCAAGCTAATGATGCGCTGCACCTGCTCAGGCGTTGTCACGCCGCCGCCGTAGCACAAAGGCATGCGGCACTCTGCCGCCAAATTGGCAATCAGCTTGTAATTGGGTTCGCGGTTTTGTGCGGTTGCATCAATGTCAACAACCATCAACTCATCAACTTCTTTTTCGTTAAAGATGCGCACCGCGTTCAGGGGGTCGCCTACATATTTAGGCTTGTCAAAACCGACAGTTTTGACTAAGCCATTGTTTTTAACCAACAGGCAAGGGATGATTCTAGGGCGCAGCATATTTTTACAACTCTGCAAAATTTTTTAAGAGCGCAATGCCCCATTGATGACTTTTTTCCGGATGAAATTGCGTGCCAAATACATTGGCATGACGTGCCACAGAAGCAAAGCTTCCGTTGTAGTCGGTCACCCCCAATACGTCGTCTTTACTAACCGGGGAAAAGTAATAGCTATGCAAAAAGTAAAATCGGGGTGAGAGCAAACCTTTAAACAAACAGTTGCTGTCACGCGGGTTAACGTCGTTCCACCCCATGTGTGGCAAATGCGTTTGCTGGCTAAAACCGGTTTCATCAAAGCGCTTTACCACTGCATCTATCCAGCCAAGCCCAGGTAATTTGCCCTCGTCACTGCCCTTGGCCATCATTTGCATACCAACGCAAACCCCCAGCACTGGCGTTTTTTTAACCATTACCAAGTCGTCAAGGCAGTCACGCATGCCAGACTCATTGAGCCGAGTCATGGCCCAGTCAAAAGCGCCGACACCAGGCAATATGATCTTTTCGGCATTGACCAATTGGCTCGCCGTAGCGGCTACCTCAACAGGTAAATTTAGGCGCTTGTAGATATTGACAAAAGCCGCCACGTTGCCCAGGCCGTAGTCCAGCACCGTGATCATCGCTTGCCACCTACTTCAAGCCCCAGCGCCTTCATGGCCTTTGCACCCCATTCGTAAATTTGACTTTGAGACTTGTAATCCCTGTAAGTGTGCTTTGGCAAGACCAGATAGCTGTTCAACTCATCAACAGTTATCCCCAATTTATTGGCAACATACTCCATGTCATAGGCAATAGTCGCCTCGTCGTAGGGGGATTGCTTTAACTTTTCAAGGGCTTCCTCTCGGGTCATTTGCCCTGTCAAAATCAAACTTGAATATTGAACACGCCTCACGTCGTAACCAAAACGCGTGGGTAACCAATAGCTCTCATAAAACCGGGTAAAAACAGATTCAAAATGCTTTTGTGGATACGGCTGCCATCCAAACTTATCCATCAGCAGCTTCATGGCATCATGTTTTATATATGGTCCGTAGTCAAGTGGCCTGATAGCCTTGATTCCTTTAATATAAGGTAAATAAATTTTATGCCAAAGAATTGAAGTTAATGGGTAATTAACTAGCGGACGTTTTCCAAATTTATTATGTATATCTTTAATTTGGACTGCATCGGACTGGTAATACATCCATTCAACAGGATTTCGAATGCATTCCGTTGATTGATTGCCACCAGTTAAAATATATTTAACTTTATATTGCTTTGCAAACTTGTACATCGTTGCAAAAAAAGCATTATCCTGTGGTGAGTCAATATGCGAGACACCGGATTGGAAAAAAGCAAGTTGTAGATCTCTCATCTCTTCCCAGTCAATGACCTCGGTATAAAGATCAAGACCTAATCCATCGACAAGCTTTTCAATGTTGTTGACAGCTTCCTGTGAATTCCAACCCGCATCCACATGGAAGACCAATGGTCGCAATCCAAACTTTTCCTTAGCAAGATAAGTGAGATACGAACTGTCTATACCACCGCTCATGCCAATGATGCAATCAAAGTCGTGTCCTTTTCCGGACAATTTGATCTTTTCAACCAACGTTGCGAGCTCACGGCTACCTCGTTCGTCAGTGTGCCAGTTAGGCACAACTTGCTCGTCAAATGTACGGCAGTGATCACATACGCCGTGGATATCGAACGAGATACGTGAATCAGATTGATCCATGACACATCTGGAACAGATTTTTTTATCTATCATGCTTTATTTTCCCTTTCAATAATTTCCAAAAATTTACTTACATCATTAAAGTAAGGGCCTAGTCGATGTAGATCAGCATCGCTAAATGTCCACCAGTGACAGGCGAGTAGCCTCTTAACTACAACGTCATCGAACCGGTAACGGATTAGTCGCGCTGGATTTCCAGCAACAATGGCATAAGGCGGCACGGATTTGGTTACTACCGAACCGGCTCCCACCACCGCGCCATTTCCAATTTCGACACCAGGAAGCACGATGGCAGAACGACCAATCCAGACATCATGACCTATTCTCACGCGGTGAGCGGGCGCGCGTACATGCTGCGAAAACTTGGCTTTGACGCTATCCCGTCCCGCATAAAAGACGGGTGACATACCGACCCATTCCATTGGGTGACGGCCACCACCAATTACGACGCTATTTGCAATTGAAACAAAGCTGCCAATATCGGCATTTGCAATGTCGCAGTCATAGCCGCAGAATGAATGTCGATCCATTTTTGAATCATAAAATGTCACACCCGACTCAATCTTTGATGTTGCATGAATAACTGAATTCTTAATTGCAACTAATCTTGATTTTTTCAAGATTTTTGAAAAAAAATAGATGATATATTGAAGCACAATTCAATCCCTGCAAAATTATTGCTGATAATTATTAACACCGCTTTGTTTTATGTAAATAAAAAAGTACAAGAAATAAAAAAAATCCAATAATGTAGGGAAAAAAATTGGTTCCGATCCAGCTCTGATCGCTGCTAATGAAATGAAGGTAAAAAAAACCAGCCGTAATTTAAAGGGTTTTTTATAAAACAACACCAGCAACGGACTGGCTATCGCAAGCAAGGTTAAAGGTAACCCAAAAAACGAATGAGTCCGGATATATGATATATGAGGATTTCCATTGTGTTTATATTCAATTACTGTTCCATGGTATTCAGCCCCAACAAATACAGTCCATGGATTTAACTTATTAATATATTGATTTAGAATATTCAGCCTATTACTATCCTCTAGACCGACGCTGAGTTTGGTGTAGCTAGTTAATAAATCCAACAGCTCCGCTCCGTGTTGCGTGAGTATTAAAACTATTAGACAAAAAATAAAAACAAATATCGCCTTCCGTGCGCGACTTTGCTTATTGTTTAATGCAAGATTAAATATAAAGCTAACTGAAATAATAATGCCAGCAACAACTAGTGATCCACGTCCGTTGCCAAAAAATGCAACAGAACCAGTAAGAATAGGAGACAAAAGTGGTAATTGACCTCGAACCAAAAAGTGACAAAGAGATAATCCAATTTGAAGAACAATAAGATAAGCCGGTATTCCGTTAGTGCTTGAGCCTTCAATTACTTCTCCAAACGGCTCTGGATGCCCCCAATACGCATAAAGTATCAAAGCAATTGCCAGTATGGAAAATATAAAAATTATGCGAAATGCCGCTAAAAAAACATAGTTAGAATAATTTGAAATTGCTTTTGCTGCAAAAAAAACTGATACAGTAGAGAAAGCATAAAATATTGGCGAAAATCCATGCTCTGGTTTAATAAAACCTGGTAAAAATAGCGTTAAACAAGTAAAAAATAATATCAATTGACCATTTTTTACACCTATTGGCCAGTAGCTGTAGATGGCATAGCCAGCACATATTAAACTTCCTGCTATAAGCACTACAGGGTGCTGCAGTACAAACATTAGCATGATCAACGCAATGAATACTACAACCCGCGATATCGACAAATTTCCATCTGAGAAACGCTTCTGAGTTATCATGCTTGGTTACTTTCTTGAACTGGCAATTTAAATGTATCCAGCTTGATGTCGGCTTTTCTTTTGTGCTGCCCAATCTGGTTGCAGAGGGACAATAGTAGAGTTACAAGCCCGTCAATATTAAATATTTCCTGAGACTCGTCAAATACTATTTCTGGATAAATTAAATTTCCACGCACCAGCACCTTTCTTCCCTTGAAAGCCGGATCAATTTGGCATGTGGAATAAAACGAAGCAAATACAGTACCGGTATGGCCGTTCACTTCGTCTAGGTTTGGCAGCAATTTGAATCCCTGTGGGACAACAAGCTGTTGCCGATTAGGGTGGGGGCGATAGAGTAAGCTCACCTCTGGCGTGCAGCAAAACTCTCTATTTAGTCGCTCCAAAAGAATGGCCTCATTGCTGGCAACCAATTTGGTAACTCCTTCAAAAACCTGACTTAAAAAGACAAAACGAATTCTCGGTGGAAAATCTTGCGATGTCACCGTGCCGGATGAGGAGCCGCGGTCATTAAGTGTACGCAAGGTGTAACGGCATGGCCGGACTGCGTAGTAATACTGTATTTGGCGTTCAGTAATAACATGAAATTCTTTGTATGCATGCACTGGCAAGTATTTGCCCACACCATGCGCACTATTCACCACATGCACATGATAACGGGCAAGGGTGCGTGCAAAATCTAGGCTTCCAATATCAAATTCATCTGAAAGCTGGACAGTTTTCAAACCCTGGGCTGCAATTTGACGTGCGCGTAGTATTTGTGCTCTAGATTCAAGTCGTTGTAACGAGCGCACATCACGCTTCAAGAGGAATTGCAGCAGGTCCTTAACGATGTAGGGATTGCCAGCTAACTTGTACAAATACCCCTTGGATTGCAAAAATTTGAGGTAGCGCAACTGCCGCCCAGTGTTGAGTGGAAAAGGATAAACAGCCCGAAAAACCCCTACCTCTGCTGGATCAAATACCATTTCAATATCGTCTACGTAGCACTTTCGATAAGTTGAGAAATTATTTAAATGAATGCTATAACTTGTAACGCTACCAAATATTTGAAAGAGCCAATGTGCAGTCACTTTCATTAATGCCTTGAGCACTTGCTTGAATTGAAGTTTTTTTACAAAGACATCTACAACTTCTGGCGCAACAAACAACTGCTGTGCAAGATACGCATCCGGGTCGGTGCGAAAATGACCAGCTTCTAATTCATAGTACCTTTCATCGTAGCGTTGTGTCCAATTGACACGACGATGAAATTGGTAACACACATCACCAAAGCGACGTGAGGCCGCAATCAGCCGTGCTGCAAAAACAGCTGACGAACGCAGCATGGGTATTTCTTCTTTGCTCATATCAGCGCCAAAGTCTCCATGGCATGGGTTCAGCCTGGGCAGCTACAACCCAGACTAGCAAGAACATCAAGGCGTTGTTCACTGCAAACGATGCCGCTGCGCCCTGCAAACCAAAGGTCGATGTTAGTAAATATGAAATCGCACAACCTACCACTGCAGTAGTACCTGTAACCAATGACAAGCGGCCAGTTTTCTCTGCATAAAACATGTAATTCACCACGGAGTAATACATGCCCTGTAGCACATAACCAGCAACCATCCATGGGATGAGTGACCTAGCTTCTGTAAAGTTGACACCAATAAGTGCGTCAAAAAAGAAATGTGCAGCGCTCACCACAAGCGCGCCCACGATGGCTAAGGCGAGGTAAAGCTGGTATGTGCGCTTCACAATCATGCGCCGTACCCCGGGTTCATCCTTGGCGAGTCGATCAAATAGCCAAGGTGCCAAGGCCTTGTTTAACGGTTCGATTAGCGCGATCATACCCATGCCAACTTGCATGGCCACCATGTAAACACCAAGACTTTCTGTGCCCAGTAATGAAGAGACGACCAGGCGATCCATGTAGGTGATCGCCGTTCCGGCCATAATATGTGGCAACATCGGTACGCCAAATCTCATTAAGTTTCTCAAGGGCGCACGCTCCACACCGTAACCAACCTGGTTTTTGCGAATACAGTAGTAAAGCCCAACCAAGGCGCTGACGGTGATAGCTACAACATAGGAGTAGATACGTGCGTCAGCATCTGCTGCTACAAGGTAGATCAGAGCGACACACAAAGTAAATTCGAATACGCCTTGTACCAAACGTGACCGAAGGTAAAGCAGTGGTTGACCCGAAGACTGAAAGATCGCCAGAAATATTAAATTCAAATTTAAAAACAGCGCTGCAACTACTGCAAACAAGGCATACCCAAGTGAGAGTCCCAACGCATGCGCCAATATGGGAAAAAGCAATATCACAATCACTGCTGTGGCTACGTGTGTTGCACCTATCGCAGCGATTGAACTGGTAACTATGGCTTTGAATTGCTCAGCGGTTGATTTAAAAAAGCGCACTGCTACATAGCCATGTGCGCTCAAGCCTGCCAAATTGCCTAACAGTGCAGTAAGCACTAGAAAAGAAGTGATTTCGCCAAACTGGGCTGGTGTTAGCTTTGTTGTGAGAATTGGTAATAGCAAAAAAGGTGTTACCCCCACCACAACGAAGGCACAACCATAGATCAGTATGGACTGCCGTACTTGAACTGTCATAGCCAGTGCAACTGTAAAATGACACACCGTGAAGTTGCTTTGCACATGTAGCTACCAAGTTCACTAACTAATGTAAATAGTGATAGTGCTTTCATGTGGACTTTGCAGATCGCAGTTGAGCTGTAACCAAATCATCAGGTCTACCAACATCAAGCCATGGCTCATGCATGGGGTAAGCCACTGTCCGTTGGTTGTGTAGTTGCAGCCGCTCGAACAACGTCGGCATATCACACCTCACATTGGCGTTCAGTTCTCGTAATGCCGATGGGTCAATGGCATAGACGCCGGCATTAATGTGGCTGCGAGCTACCGGCTTTTCCTTAAACCCTACGATGTCGATACCCTGGGTTTGCACGACGCCAAATGGATGTTGCCATTCATGTACCCGCACTGCCATTGTGGCAGCCGCGTTGTGCCGCAAGTGAAAATCCAACAGTTCACCGTAATGGATGTCGGTAATCACATCACCATTCGTCACCACAAATGCTTCGTCCGGCTGTGGCGCGAGCAGGCCCAGCGCCCCCGCCGTGCCCAGCGGAGTTTGCTCACGTAGGTACTCAATCTGCACCCCCAGGGCGCTGCCGTTGCCAAAGTGATCTTCAATCATGTGGCCCAGGTAATGGATAGCTAAGACAAATCGGCTGAAGCCCTCAAGTTTGGCACGCTCGATGATGTGTTCTAGCATGGGCTTGCCGGCTACCGGCAGTAGAGGTTTGGGGCAATTTTCAGTATGCGGGCGAAGGCGCGTGCCCATGCCACCAGCCATGATCACCATCAAGTTGGGCCGCTGCGGGGGTGTGGTGATGTCATCCCACAGATGCAAACCAAGCACTTGTCGCTGCACATCTACCACGGGGATCTGCTGAATCTTGTTGGCTACCATCAACTGCATGACCAACTCTCGCGGCAAATCTGGAGGCACCACCAGTGGATTATGGTGAACGATGCTTTCGATTGGGCTATCTAGGCCCAAGCCCTTGAGCAGCCCACGGCGAATGTCACCGTCGGAAAGGGTGCCGATCAACGACCCGACTTGATTCACGATAAGACATATCTTGATGGCAACCTGGTCTAGGTTGCTGATGGCCTGCTGGATGGTAGCGTCAGGCGGAAGGACAGCTTTGCGCCAGATGGTTTCAGTTGTGTTCATGGGTGAAATCCGCTGTCAGTGCGCTGGTAAATCATAAAAAGACTTTTTAGCCAAGCCTTCAAGCGGCATATGTTTGATGGTGGCAAGTATTTTTTCACATGCGCCGCCATCGCCATAAGGATTGCGCACGCTGCTTAAACTGTTTTTAAAACGAGATGAATAAAGAGTCTCGATCGCTGCGCTAATGCTTTGTCGAGTCGGGTCGCACTGGATAACGCTTGCCGCTTGCAAGCGGCCCCTTTGCCGATCACCAATGTTGATGGTGCCTTTCTTGAAACTGGGTACTTCAGCCAGACCGCTGGAAGAATTACCCACCACACCGTCGACCTGCGCGATGCAGGACAAATACCGCAATTGACCGAGTGACGTGTAAGCGCGCGCGTTGGCGTGCTGTTCGACAAACGCACGCACCATGGCGATCAACTTGCGACCGTCAGTGTCTGCGTTAGGCATGGTGAAGATGAGTTGTGTATCTTCAAGCGCTGCCAGGGCGACTAACAGTTCGGCTAGTTGGGCTTCGGCCGTTGCAGTCTCAAGCGTCACCGGGTGGAACGTGATCAGCAGGCTCTTGGGGCCAAGTTTGAAATCCAGCGACTCTTCTAGCGCTGCACGGTCAAGCAGTTGCAGGCGTTTGATGTTGTCAATACCCAGCCCACCGACCAAGAATACGCGCTCTGGCTGTTCGCCAAGCTGAAGCACACGTCGGCGGTATTCTTCTGCCGCTACAAAGTGCAAATGGGACATTTTCGTGATCGAGTGGCGCAGTGCTTCATCAAAAGCGCCCTCAGTGGTTTCACCACCGTGCAAGTGTGCCACTGGTATGCGCGCCACCAGGGCAGCTGACACAGCCGCGAAGATCTCGAACCTGTCGCCCAGGACCACAATCAGGTCTGGCTTCGACTCGTTCAGCGCATCGGCAAAGCCAATAAGCGCCAGACCCATGGACTTAGCGATGCCCACGGATGTGTCGGAACTGGTCAGCATTTCAACCTTGCGGTCGATCTGAAAACCGTCTTTTTCAATCTCGCGGTAGGTCAGGCCAAATTCTGGCGAGAGGTGCATACCCGTAACAATAAGTTGAAGCGTTAGATTGACATCGTCTTTGATACCTTGCATGACCCAGCGCAGCAGCCCGTATTCAGCTCGGGTGCCGGTGATGACGCAGATTTTGCGGCTCATAGTTCAATCAGCTCGTCGGTGGCAAAATCGCGCGGAGCGTGTCGGCCAATCACTTCGTCCCAGCGCATCGGAGAAATGCCGGTGCCAGGCCGTTTGGTGCCAAGATTTTCAGTGCTAAACAACTCACCCACCTTGATGTCCCGACTGGCGACAACCGACTTGCGGGCAATTGGCTTGTTTTTCAGCTCGCTGCTGCTGGGGCGCTTGATGCCGTCACCCAGGGCACGCTCGATATTGCGTATGCCATCAACCATTGCCCTTAGCTCATGCGGTTCGAGACTGGCTTTATGATCGGGTCCGGGTAAGTTGCGGTCTAGTGTGAAGTGCTTTTCGATAACCGTTGCACCCAGTGCAACGGCAGCAATAGGTATCTCGATGCCCGGCGTGTGGTCTGAATACCCCACTTGCACGCCAAACGCCTGCTTCATCGACACCATCGCACGAAGGTTCACATCTTCCATCGGCGTTGGATATTCTGTTGTGCAATGCAAGATCGTGATCAAGTTACGAGGTGTACCCTCAGCCTCGATCACTTCGATTGCAGCTTCAATTTCCCCAAGGTTGGCCATTCCAGTCGAAAGCAACACGGGCTTGCCGAGGCGAGTCATGTAGCGGAGCAAAGGCAGATTGGTCAGCTCACCTGAAGGTATCTTGATCAGATTCAAGCAACCCAGCTCCGACAGCATGTCAAAGCTCTCTGGATCAAAGGCGGTTGAAAAGAAACCAATGCCATGACGACGGCACTCTTCGATCAGTGCCGTGTGGTCGGCCCGGGACAGTTCCAACTTTCGGATCATCTCGTACTGGCTCTCTTCCGTGCCTGTAGTGTCTTTCTGGTATTGCGCTTTAGGGGCGTGGCGGGTAATGATCTTGCTGGTGAGGAAACTCTGAAACTTCACCAGGTCAGCACCGGCAGCGGCGGCACTGGCCACGAGTTGCTTGGCAAGTTCAAGGCTACCGTTATGGTTGACGCCTGCTTCGGCAATGATTAGTGTCTTCATTTGATCCTCCTTGCTGGAATTCCGACGTAAACCGCATCCGGCTCGCAATCTTTGACAACAACCGAACCCGACCCAATGACCGTGTTGGCGCCAACCTGTAGTTTGCGTGTATTGCTGCCCTGATTGATTGCCGCGCTCGTTCCAATCCAGCAACCGTTACCAAGATGAACGTTGCCTGAGATGCATGCGCCGGGCGCAACAGTTACAAAATCTTCGACGATGACATCATGTGAAATTGTGGCGTTCAGATTGAACAAAGTGAAATGACCGACGCGGGTGTTGTTCGTAAACCGTACGCCAGCGCACACCACCGCACCCTGACATTCTTCGATGGCACGTCGCTGGCGTTGACCGAAACTGGCGCTGGGATGAATCAAGGTGACGAAGCGCAAGCTGTTTGCAAATCGCTGCGCAATCTTTTGGCGCGTAGCACCATCCCCGATGCCTATCGTGAAATCGATGTCACCATGTCGATCGCCTTCACTTTCAAGTATCACGTCGTCCGGGAAAGCCCAGGCATCGCGTTCGGTTTGATCGCGGGCAACATAAATGGGCAAATAGCCGAGTTCGACAGCGATGTCGCCGACTTCGCGCGCATGACCTGATGTACCAAATATGCCAATCCGCTTCATATCGATTTGGCCTCAGGCAGTACGCTACTGGGCAAGTTCACGACTCTTGCTTCAAGCCATTCGGAATTAGTCAATTCTCCATGGCGGCATTGGCCGTACATCGGCAAATGATTCATCAACGCCCAAATCGGGCGCGTCATGACACCCTTGTCGTTGGTAGCTTTCAGTAACGCGTCACGATGTTCAAGGCTGTCGCAAATCACGGCGTTAAGCCAATAGTTCGAACGACAGTCTGCCGGCTCGGTGACGAACTGGAGGTCGCTGCCTTTAAGGTGCGCAGCGTATCGGCCAGCCAGCTCCCGTTTGTTGGCGATGAACACTTCAAGCTGTTCAAGCTGTGCGCAACCAAGAGCGGCGTTCAGGTTGGGGAGCCGGTAGTTGTAACCCACCTCGTCGTGGACGTATTCATAGGGATGTGGCTTCTTGGCTGTTGTGGTCAGGTGTTTTGCACGGGCGCCCAGGCTCTCATTTGCGAGGATCATGCCGCCACCGCCGGTGGTGATGATTTTGTTGCCGTTGAAGCTCAGGGTGCCGATCGCGCCAACGGTGCCAGTATGACGGCCCTTGTAAAAGCTGCCGAGTGATTCCGCCGCGTCTTCTATCAGAACCAAGTTCCACTGCGCGCAAACCGCCACCAAGCCATCCAGTTCCGCAGGATGGCCGAAGGTGTGCATGGGTACACAGGCACGGATCACTCGGTTATCGACCTTGGTGCGGCACAGTCCATCGTCGGCTACCTGTGCACGCTCCTCAAGCCAAGCTGCCAGCGCCGTCGGTGACAGGCCGAGGGTGTGGCGGTCCACATCGATAAAAACTGGCTCGGCACCACAATAGGCGATCGCGTTGCAGGTGGCGACAAAGGTCAACGGCTGGGTGAGCACCAGCTCACCAGTTTGCACTCCGGCCAGTTTCAAAGCGATGTGCAGTGCAGCCGTGCCATTCACCGAAGCCACCGCACGCGGACTGCCGGTATAGGTGGCCATGTCGCGCTCAAAGCGGTCCACATAGGCGCCAACGCTGGAAACGAAGGTGGACTCGATCGTGTCCAGAACATACTCGCGCTCGCGACCTGGAAAGACCGGCGCGTGAAGGGGAATGAAATCGTCGCTGCGGTATTGCTCGCGCACGAATTGGATGAGGGAATCAAACATGGCGCTCTCAGACGTTGTAGATGTCGGCCTTGTATTTGGCAAGGTTCTCGGGGCGGGTGAACCATTCGACGGTGGCCTTGAGCCCATCGCGGATGCTGTACTCGGGTTCGAAACCAGTCAGCTCGCGAATCTTTCTGTTGTCGCACCACAGGCGGAAAACCTCGGATTTTTCCGGGCGCAGGCGCTGCTCATCAGTCAAAAACTCGACATCGCTGTTCATCAGCTCGCGGATCAAGTTCAGAGTGTCGCCCACCGAAATTTCGAAGTTGGAACCGATGTTGACTGTTTCACCGATGGCCTTTTCGCAAAGGGCCAGTTCTAGAAAGCCACGGCAGGTGTCGGCCACATAGTTGAAGTCGCGTGTGGGAGTGACGTCGCCGAGCTTGATCTGCTTTTTGCCATTGGCAATCTGGCTAATGATGGTCGGGATCACAGCGCGCGCTGACTGTCTGGGACCGTATGTGTTGAAGGGCCTGGCAATGGTGACAGGCAAATTAAAGGCATTGAAGAAGCTCATCGCCATTGCGTCGGCACCAATTTTGGAGGCGCTGTATGGCGATTGCGCTTGCAGTGGGTGCTTCTCGTCAATTGGCACATATTGGGCGGTGCCATACACCTCGCTCGTCGATGTGTGGATGACGCGTTTGACGCCGTTCTCCAATGCGGCCTGGCAAATGTTGAGCGTGCCCTTGACGTTGGTGTCAACGTAGCTGTCGGGTGCGACGTAAGAGTACGGAATAGCGATCAGCGCAGCCAAGTGGAAGACGATGTCCACGTCTTTGGTGATGTGCTTGCAGTAATGCGGGTCACGCACGTCGCCGTTCAAGACTTCGATTTGATCCTTGCAGCCTACGTCTTCCAGCCAGCCCCAGTAATTGAAGGAGTTGTATTGGGACAAGGCCTTGACTTTGTAGCCTTCCTTGACGAGCAACTCGGTGAGGTGGGAGCCGATAAAACCGTCGGCGCCGGTAACGAGTACGTTCTTGTTCAAAATGATTCTTTCAAAAGCAGTTCTGCAAATTTCCAGTCGAGCGGTGTATCCAAATCGACTGAATGTTCTGTTGACATTTCATATGCCAACGTTTCAGCAGTCACCAAGCTGCCGCTACGGCGCAACCAATTGGCCTCTGCAAAGTACATTGCTCCATTGAGTGCATACGCGGCAGGAAGGTCTTGCCTACGCGCAATTGGTGCAGCATCAACAAACCGAGCCATCGTTTGATCAGCGTTCAGGCGATAAGCCCAATAGGGATGAATGACTGCTTCAGTGACTGATACCACTGACAGTGCATTTTTCTGTGCGACAAGGTTTAAACAACCGTCAATATCTTCGGTTGTACGCAATGGCGATGTTGGCTGCAGCAGTAAGACCGAATCGTATTGAGGCAATTGGTCAAGCGCATGCAGAACCGGGTCTAAGCCTGGTGTTTGGTCTTGTGCCAATTCAGCAGGGCGCATGAAAGGAACCTGGGCTCCGGCTTGGCGAGCAATATCGGCAATTTCAGGGTCATCAGTGCTAACCACAACAGCACTGAGTAATGAAGACCGAAGCGCAGCCTCAATCGTCCACACGATCAATGGCTTACCCGCAATAAGTTTGATGTTCTTGCGCGGAATGCCCTTTGAGCCGCCACGCGCGGGGATCAATGCAAAGGTGTTCACTGGACTGACCTTTGGATCAGGGATGAAGGAGGCATTTTCATGAACCCGATTGCGCTGGCGCGGATTGCGTTTGTTGATCCGTCTCAAGCTGTAACGCTTCGATTTCTTCACGAAGCTTCTCATACTCAGCCATCTTGCGTTGCAAGAATCGCTTGGTCAGCGCTGCTTTACCAGCCACACCAGTGGGGGTGAGCAGGTAGGCGTAACTCAGTTTGTCAGGGTTTTTACTGAAGTTGCCCAGCTTGATCCAGCCTTTTTCAACCAAGGCCTTCAGGCAGAAGTTGATGGTGCTGACGTTGATGCCCACTTCTTTGGCCAAGGTGCGTTGCGTCACGCCAGGGTTATCCTGGAGCACTTTAAGCGTCCAAAACAGGGTGTCGTCGTTGGCGGTCTGGCGGCGTGTGGTCATTTAAATAGTGCTGAGGTACGAGTGCTAGGTGCTGAGTAAAGCAGGGTCTGGAATAGCTACCGCAGCCAGTGGGCGCCCAGATGGACGTGTGACAGATTGGCCGGTAACGCAATTTTGTTTTAGTTTTAAACAATTCTAGCCTCGGATTTACCCCATTTGGCGCGATGCAAAAAATAATTTCGCGCCTGACAACTGTTCTATCCAACATTTACCCCTCCGCACTGAGCAATGTTTCGCTCTGTTGCTGCTGCACTGCCTCTTCCATGCTGACAGTGTTGGCCACCAGCTCCAGGTGACTCAAAATCTCCGGCTCTTTCCTCTCGATGTAGCTTTTGACGGCCGCGTTGGCCAGCAGCTTGGTCAAGTAGCCTTCGGCCACCACCAGGTTGAGCAGGTCTGAGCCGTAATGGTTTTCTGCCTCCTTTATGTACTGCGATAACAGTTATTTTGAAAACTTTCAGCAAAAAACATGGATGCAAATGCAGTTCCTGCGAAATCAATTGGTGCTTTTGGTAACACTAAGTGTGATATCATGGGGCACATTTTGGAGAGTCTGAATTGCGAGTTTTCAGAAATGCATGGTTTGGACGCTTTGCCCGGAAAGAGAAAATCTCTGCTGCGGCGCTCTGGGAAGCTGTGGAGCGAGCAGAAAGGGGCTTGATCGATGCTGACCTTGGTGGCGGCGTCATCAAGCAACGCATTTCACGCCCAGGTGCGGGCAAGTCTAGCGGCTACCGCAGCATTGTGATCTACCGTAAAGACGACAAGGCGTTTTTCGTCTTTGGCTTTCCTAAGCCGGACAAGCCGGAACCAAAAAGGCAACACAAAACCTCGGTCGTGCGCAAGATTTTTGGACGTTCAGCCGATTTACGTCCCCGCAAATGTTCTTGGGTTGACCAAGAGAAAGTTTGTAACC
>Ga0210053_1000683_pt1 | contig 33408 bp, 32 predicted proteins | sample CryGeymeta201512_FD_185467 | JGI IMG/M metagenome (GOLD analysis project Ga0210053, IMG submission 185467) | Groundwater microbial communities from Crystal Geyser aquifers in Utah, USA - Crystal Geyser metaG 2015-12 (SPAdes) (version 2) | ecosystem: Environmental > Aquatic > Deep subsurface >... | reverse complement strand
ACGGTTTCTTGTTAAAAAGGAATGGAACAACAATTTAAGCCCTAAAGAATGGGAATTCTATAGGCAAGTAAGCCTACCCATGATTAGGGAAAAACAAGCAGCCTTGCTAGTCATTTACAACCAATCGAAACCCATAGCCATAACGCTGCTTAATATGTCTGATACGGTGATGTATGATGTTCTTAGGGTTTTTGATACCGATTACGCAACCTACGGTTTAGGGTTTATTGGTATTGTAAAACAGTTGGATTGGTGTTTTGAAAACAACTACCGCATCCTTGACTTTTCAAAAGGCTACTACCCATACAAACAACATGTAACCAACGAAGATTATTGGCTGGAATATCATGTATATTATGATTCCAAATCGTTTAAAGCCACAGTTATAGCAAGAATTTTACAGGCTTTTTTTAAATTTAAATACCTTTTGAGAACATTTAACGTGAATAATTCTCTAGTAAAATTTCATTTTTATAAAGAAAAAATAAGCTTTAAAACCAAATAAAAAATAATAAGGGCGATGTATGCTATTTAGGTTTTTACATATTAAATCCATCCGTTTTAACTTAGAACTGTTTCTAGAAAATAAAATGACACGCCATTTGAAAGTTCCCGTAATAAATTCTATTTCTGGGAACCCCTTGGCATTAAAACAAGATTCAGAGGAGGGTAATATTAAATGCTTGTTGTTAATTAAAGACATTCCAAGTTATTTAACGGTTTTTCCAAATACCACAACCAACCAATATACCTTTAAAAGCATCGCACAATACCAAGGTTTTTTAATAAACCTATCCCAGTATGGCAGTTTGGAAGCCTATTTAAAAACGCAGTTAAGCAAACGTAATATAAAAAATTTAGTGGCCAAACAAAAGAAACTGGAGGCCGCACATCAAATACGCTATGAGGTTTTTAATGGGCCTTTGGACAAACAAACGTATGAGGTTTTATTTGAAGCATTTTATAACATGCTACTAACCCGATTTCAGCAAAAAAAAATAGACAACAGATACCTAAGTCAATGGAACCAGTTGAAATTAGACACTTATAGAAACCTCCTACATAAAAAGGCTTCACTACACGTTATTTTTAGTGATGAGACCCCCATAACCATAACCCTAAATTACCATTTGGAGGATATTACCTTTAGCCATATTCAAGCCTATAACATTAGGTATGCGGCCTATAATATGGGAGATATTGCCATGCTAAAACAATTAGAATGGTGTTTTGAACAACAAAAAAAGGTTTTCGATATGTCCATAGGGCAAACTGCGTATAAAACAAAATGGTGCAACCAAGCTTATACTAGCAATTATCTGGTTTGCTACCCTAAAAAGTCGATGCTTTCAAGTATATCGGCCCATGTGGTGGTGTTAGGGTTAATTATGAAGCAGCATCTTAGGAACTACAACATTATAGGACACACATGGTCTATCGATGCTTTAAAGTATAAATTAAATAGGCACTAACTTTTAACGAAACACATGCAGACACGTTTGGTAATACCTATTGATTTTATTCGAGAGTTTCTAGAAAAAAGAACGGATTCGCCTTATGTTGAAACTTTAGAACCTGAAAGTGGTTGCAACAAAAAAAATACAACCTCTACACATCTGGCATCCTGTGTGATTTTGTTTGACGTGCCAGAATATCTCAACATACAGCCAAAAAAAGCATGGTGTGCCATCCCAATAAACACCTTTAAAGGCTCTTTATTACATTTAAAAAACTATAAAAATTTTGAAGATTATTTAAAGGCATCATTTAGCTCAAAAAAAAGAGCGCAATTTAAAATGGCTGAAAGACGCCTGTACCAGGCTTTTCCCATAACCTACAAAAGAATGTTTGGACCCGCGCCTATTGAAACGTACCATAACCTTTTCGATGCATTTTATACCATGCTAGAAGCTAGATTTTTAGAAAAAGACATGAAAAATGATGAATTGCCGCATTGGGAACATTATAAACAGGTGATGATTCCTTTAATAGAAAAAAAACAAGCCTTTTTTTCGGTGTTCTATGATGGTCTTACTCCCATAAGCATAAGCTTAAATGTTATTAAAGACCAAGTTATTTATGGGTATATGAAATGTTACGACATTGATTATGCCAAATTTTCTTTGGGTTTTTTAGACTTATTAAAGGTTACCCAATGGGCCTTTGAGGCACAATTTGAACGTTTCGATTTTTTAAAAGGACATTACGATTATAAAACTAAGTGGGTGGATACCTCCTACTATTTTCAAAAACTAATTATATACAACCCAGAATCTATATGGGCAACATTACTTGCAAAGGCAATGGCCTTTAAAATACATAGCTTTTATGGGCTTATTAAAATTTTGAAAAGCGTAAAAGTAGATGTGTTTATAAAAAAAGTACTGCAATGGCATTATCTATACTACCATAAAAAACCTAAACAGCACGTTGTTCTAATAGAGAACACCCACATAAAAGAAGAGCAAATACAAGGGCTCACGCCAATTTCGCTAAACAATCCTTCTTATAAGTTTTTAAGAAAAGCAGTCTTTGAATTTTTATACCACCAACAAGACCAAATAGATAGCCTACGGGTTTTTAAAAAAGAAGCAACCACGCAAACCTATGTTATTATTGGAAGTAAAACCATGCAAACGTTAAGCTATGTATAAGATAATGAAACATACCTTTTTAAAAGCATGGTTAGGAGACCAAAACCTTCCTGATAGTTACAAATTGGTGCAGTTTCAAGGGCTTGAACTATATAACAATGAAAACCATAAACCCCTTGAAACCAATAATGCCATTCAAATAGTACAAGATATTCCAGATTATCTAACCATTAAGAATCATGTCAATACCCACTTAAAACTTAAAAAAGTAATTACGCTTAAAGGGCATATCATTCAATTAAAATCGTTTAATACCCTTCAAGATTACTTGTTGGCCAATTTTAACGCCAAAAGCAGAAACCATTTAAAACGGTATGTAAAAAAATTAGAGGCTTGTTTTCCAATCACTTATAAATCGTATATGGGCACTATTGATAAGCAAGAATATCACAGACTTTTTGTAGTATTGAAACAGTTATTAATAAAACGATTTGAACAAAAACAAGAATTAAATTATGAACTCCAACATCTAGAGGAATTTCAAGAAACGATGTATGATTTAATTATTGAAAATAAAGCAAATCTGTTTGTAATATACCATGCCAATACGCCTATTAGCATACGCATTAATTTATTTAAAAAACAAGTAGCTTATTATATGATCAGTGCCTATGATATTGACTATTCAAAATTTCACTTAGGAAGTATCGACATGCTTAAAAACATAGAATGGTGTATAAACCAGCCCTATAAAATATATGATTTGCTTAAAGGATATAACGAATACAAAAGCAAGTGGGCAAACAGAGTGCACCAGTATTACCTTCATATTCTATACAATCCCAAGCAAAAGACAGCCTTGTTACTCGCAAATGTTATAGCGCTTAAGGAAAAAGGTCGCTATAAACTCTATTCGTTTTATTTAAAACATCGGCTAGACATCTACCATAAGCAATTTAAAACCCTTAAGTTTAAGTTAAACCATTGGTTGCAAGGGAAAGAAACCATACGCCTAATAAAGGTTACAACATACAGCCCCCTTGAGATTTTTGAACCCATCCTTTGGATTGAGAACCCGGTTTACGCCTATTTAAAGGAACCCGTTTACAGTTTTTTGTTTGCGAACACGCAGCCAGTTAGTTCAATACAGGTATTACAATCTACCCTAAACCCGCAACGCTTTTTAATTCAAGGAATAACCAAAAGCCAAGGAATAGAAGTGCTGAAAATAAAACCATTTAGAATGAATAGAAGAACCGTTAAAAAACCAAAACACGAACATGGCACCCATAGGTATTGATAAGAGAACAAGTTTTTTAATAGACCATGTGTTAAATCAAGTGGCTTTACCTTGCTATTATTCAAGGGTCATAAACTCGCTATCTGGTAAAAGCTGTTTAAAACAACCCAACAAAACCATCGAGATTCCACAAGGTGGCTATTTTTCTATTTATGATATCCCAAGCTACCTCAAACCGGTGCTTGAGGAAGACTTAAAAAATTTAAAGCACAAAAAAACACCCTTATACGCAGGATATCTTATTAATTTAAAAGCATACCTACATTTTGAAGACTATATTAAAACCATCGTTAGAAGTGCCCGTTGGTCTCAATTAAAACGATATAAAAAGCGTTTAGATCTGTGTTTAAAACCCTCTTACAGCATCTATTATGGACATAACCTAAATCCAGATGAGTACCATAAAATTTTTGAGAGCCTAAAGCAGATGACGGCACGACGATTTGCTCAAAAAGAGGAGCTTAATTTTGAACTTCCCTATCTAGATTTCTATCAAGAAATAATGCACCCTTTAATACTGGAACAAAAGGCAGCCATTTTTGTAATTTATCATGAAGATAAACCCATAAACATCACGCTTAATTTTTTTCTTGAAGACATTTGTTTTCATTGGAACAGTTGTTTTGACGTTGATTATGCGGTATTTAATCTAGGCCATATCAATATGGTTAATCATTTGGAATGGTGTTTTAATAAAGGATTTAGTGTGTTTGATATGGGGCGCGGCGATTTTTTTCACAAACGAAAATGGGTAGATACAAGCTATGTTTATGAAGAACATTACCTGTTCAGCACCAAATCATTTAAAAGCCTTTGGCATGCTAATACCATGGTATCTTTTAAATGTTTACGCTACCAAAGTGTACAGTTTCTAAAAAAACTACAAGCACAAAAAGCGTATGGAGCTTATGTGCGATTTAAGTACCGATGGTTCTTAAAAACGCCCTTTAAACCCCTGGTAAGTATAGAAACACACCATTTGGTAGATATCCCCGATACCATGGCATGCACCCCAATAAACATATTTGAACCTATGTATGCACCTCTTATAGAGCCATTAAATTATTTTTTGCATCGTAATCAAGAAAGTTTTCATAACGTCTTGGTAAGTTGCGAAACCAAACAACCAAACCGATGTTATTTTAAAGGATTAAAAAACTGCCAGCTAATGATTATGCATCAAACCAACCCCATAAATTAAGTTGCCGTATGCTTGTATTTCCACAGTTATTTAACACCACCGAATTTAAAACCATGTGCAGTAGCATAAGCTATGCCAATCAAATGGTAATGTGCGAATCCAATCTTGATTCCAAAAAAAACAACCTTAAATCTTGTTATAATTTTAAATTAATACCCGATTATATAACACTCAACTTAAAGAACACTCACTACAAGCCCGTAAAAATTAAACAGCAAAACCTAGGTTATGCAGTAGCACTTGATGGTTGCAACACTATTGAGGACTATATGCAAAAACAATTTAATTCGAAAAAAAGAAATATTTTAAATCGTTTTGTAAAGCGTTTAGAGCATTGTTTCCAAATTACTTATCAAATGCATCTTGGTAACCTAAATAAGGACGTTTATGATAGCATCATGGAAGCATTGCACCAAATGATTTTGAAACGCTTTGATGAACGTAATGAAACCCATAAAAACCTTAAAGAATGGGAATCATTAGTTAAAAATACCTACCAAAAAATAGTCTTGAATCAAGCCTCTCTATTTGTTATATACAACCAAGATAACCCTATAGAAATATCATTGAATTATCATTTTAACAACATCCTTTTTAGCTACATATCGTCGTATGATATTGACTATTCTAAATTTGGACTGGGACATGTTGAAATTTATAAACAATTAGAATGGTGTGTAAAAAATGGCTATGTACTATTTGAAATGGGCGTTGGTGGTATGGATTACAAACGCCGTTGGAGCAACAAAATATATTACTACAACCAATACATTATTTACCATTCCAATAAATTAACGTCTTTTGTTCTGGGAAACTACCAAATAATTTTTTATAAAATAAAAGAATTTTTAAAATTGAAAGGTGTTAACCAACTAGGGCAAATATTAAACAAAATCATGGTTAAGACGCCCGGAAAATGCAAAAGCTATGAACCATTAAACCTAGAGCCATTAACAGCCTTAAACTGCCTAGGGCAACCTTGGATTGAAATAGATTGTTCTGCAACACCCTTTCAGTTTTTAAATAGATATCGAAACGATTTTCTATATACTAGTTTGGAACAATCAAAGGCCACCAAAGTATATCAAATACCAAATGGTAACTATGTTATAATGGGCTTAAAACACATTCAAACCATTAAAAAGATAAACACAACAAAGAACAGACTTAATATAAGCACCGATAAAATGGTTTAACTATAAAATAACGCGGGGAGTTAGCAATTAAACCATAGATGTGATTACTTTTATATATTTGCTTTTAAAAAAGCTTCTTGACAACCCTTAAGAAAACTATGAAGAAAAAGATAATTAGAGTTACCACAGTGCCCCTATCATTAAGTGGATTATTGAGTGGTCAGTTAAGATTTATGTCACATCATTATGAGGTGATTGGCGTTGCCTCGAAAGGAAACAACAACGAGCTAGCATTGGTAAATGAAAGAGAAGGCATCCGTACGGTAGCCATTGAAATGTCACGAAAAATTACCCCTTGGAAGGATTTAAAAGCTGTTTGGCAACTATATAAATTGTTTAAAAAAGAAAAACCATTTATAGTCCATTCACACACACCAAAAGCAGGAACCTTATCTATGATAGCTGCAAAACTTGCAGGAGTTCCCCATAGATTACACACCATAGCAGGCTTGCCTTTAATGGAAGCCACTGGTTTAAAAAGAACACTACTAAATACCGTTGAAAAAATAACCTACGCTTGTGCCACTAAAATTTATCCCAACGCCTTTGGTTTGGTTGATATTATTTTAGAGCATAACTTTACCAACAAAGCCAAATTAAAGGTTATTGCAAATGGAAGCTCGAATGGCATAGACACCAAGTTTTTTAATCCCATACCCTATGATAACCTTCAGGATAGAAAAGAATTTAAAGCCGAATTAAAAATAGATGCCGACGATTTTGTGTTTGTATTTGTAGGAAGATTGGTGGCAGATAAAGGCATTCATGAATTAATTGCGGCGTTTACCAAATTAAAGGAAACCCATAACCATATAACCTTGCTATTGGTTGGTACGTACGAACCAGAACTAGATCCTTTAAACGAAGAAACCTTAAAAATCATTAAAACAAACAAAAAAATCATAAACACAGGATGGGTTAATGACGTACGACCCTATTTAGCGGTTTCAGACGCCTTAACGTTTCCAAGTTATCGCGAAGGCTTTCCCAACGTGGTCATGCAAGCCGCTGCCATGCAACTACCCTGTATTGTAACCAATATAAATGGCTGTAATGAAATTATTATGAACCAGAAATCTGGGCTAATTATTCCGGTAAAAAGTGCTGATGCCCTATTAAATGCCATGCAATATTTTTTGCATCATAAAGAAGAAGCCAAAAAAATGGGATTAAAATCTAGAGCGCATATTGAAAAAAACTTTGAACGCCGTGTAGTATGGGAAGCCATCCTTGACGAATATCAAAGTTTAAATAATTAAGTATTTTTTGAAACCTTAAAAACGGTTTAACATAATTTATTAAAGTATTATACATGCCATTAATACCATCCTTTTTAAATGTTATTCAATTCTTTTAATTTTTTAATATTTCTCCCCGTAGTTTTTATAGGCTATTGGCTATTTTATAAGAATTTTAAACTACAAAACATACTGCTTTTAATAAGTAGCTATATCTTTTATGGCTGGTGGGATTATCGATTTTTGTCTTTGATAATGCTAAGCACAATTGTTGATTATTTTGTTGGCTTGCAACTATTTAAATCAAATAAACAAGGCTTAAAAACTACTTGGTTATGGATTAGTATAACATTTAATATCGGTATTTTAGGGTTCTTTAAGTATTATAACTTTTTTATAGAATCATGGATTGAGTCGCTAAAATTATTGGGGTATCATACGGAAAATAATTGGATGCTTAAAGTCATTCTCCCTGTAGGAATCTCATTTTACACCTTTCAAACAGTATCCTATTCTATAGATATTTATAAAAAAAAACTTCCTGCAACCAAAGATTTTATTGCTTTTGCAACGTTTGTTTCTTTTTTCCCCCAGTTGGTAGCAGGTCCTATAGAACGAGCCACACATCTTTTGCCTCAAATATTAAGCAACAGAATTTACAACTATGCCAATATTTCAAAGGGAGTTAAATTAATGATATGGGGTTTTTTTTTAAAATTAGTGGTAGCCGATAGAGCGGCTATTTATGTTAATGCCGTTTATAATCATGTAGAACAACATGATGGCTTAAGTTTTATAGCAGCTACCATTCTTTTTTCTTTTCAAATTTATGGAGACTTTGCTGGATATTCTCTTATCGCCATAGGGGTTGCAAAATTGTTTGGTTTAGATTTGATGACTAATTTTTGTCGCCCCTATTTTGCATCATCAATAAGTGAGTTTTGGACAAGATGGCACATATCTTTATCTACTTGGTTTAAAGATTATGTTTATATCCCTTTGGGGGGAAATCGTGTTGTAAAATGGCGCTGGTTATTCAATTTGTTTATAACCTTTTTAATAAGTGGCCTATGGCATGGCGCCAACTGGACCTTTGTGTTTTGGGGTGCTTTAAATGGTTGCTATTTAATACTGGAAGCCATCGTTTTTAAGCGCAGGCGAGATGGCATATTTAACATTGTTTTTACCTTTATCTTAATAAATTTTGCTTGGATATTTTTTAGAGCTAATTCTATAACCGAAGCCCTCTATATCATTAAAAAAATAGGAACATCTCCAGGTAAATTATATATAGGCAGTGGCGATGATATTACCGCATCTATATATGCTGTTCTTGCCATAGCCATAGTATTAAGCGTAGAAATTAAAAAAGAATTTTTTAACTCATTATGGAGTGTCTCCCAAAACAAAGTAGAGCTAATTAGATTAACAGGGTATGCAGTAATTATTTATTTAATAATATATTTGGGAGTATTTGGAGACAGTCAATTTATTTATTTTCAATTTTAAATATGGGATGCGGTCAGAATTAAAAATAACAGGAATAAAACTTATAAAATTTATAGTTTTAGTGTTTTTAATGGACACCGGACTTGGATTTGTTGCTAAACAGCTATTTCAAAACCAAAGCACAGGTAAATATGCAAGAGCACAATATGCTATCTATGAAAGTACAGAAGATGTACTCATTTTGGGAAGTTCACATGCTCACCGAAATTATATACCAGAAATCATTGAAAACACAACCTTAAAATCCTGTTTCAATGCGGGAGCCGAAGGTCAACAATTACTGTATCATGCCGCCATGATAAAAATGATTTTAAAACGAACACGTCCTGAAATTATCATTTTAAATATGGATGAAAATTTTCTATACACCTCAGAAATAGGGCATCAAAGATTAAGTGATTTACATCCTTTTTATTCTGATTTTAAAAAAGAATTAAAACCCTATTTAATTATAAAGAATCCTTATCTCGACATAACAATGCTATTTAATGCCTACCAAACAAATTCAACACTTGTGCACGCAATTAAATATTATGTGTTTCCTCAAATAACTGAAAAAGGTTATCGACCCCTTTATGGATTGATGTCTCCAAAAAAAATAAATGAATATAATAAAAATATGGACGATTGCGAATGTGTAAAAATCATAGATAATCAATTTGTTGACATTTTAAAAGATCTTATTAAAACGATAAAAGATAAAAATATAAAGCTCGTTATGGTAACATCTCCTAACTTAATAAAACGAGACCTTAAAAACAATCTATCTTTAAAAATCATTAAGGAAATAGCCCGTTCTGAGCAAATACCTTTTTTGGACGTTTTAAACCATCCTGATTATGTGAATAACTATAAACTTTTTCACGACCCATCTCATCTCAACAATGATGGCGCAAAGTTATTTACTTTAACAGTAGCTCAATGGATTAATTCCTTAAATTAGTAAATAAATAAATGTTATAAAAAATGTTGTCTAGAATAGGCTATATAAAAGTGTTTATAAAAGACCCTGACAAAAAAAACATGGGAAGACTTGTCAAGGAGCTCATCCGTTATGCATGGATAAAAAAAACACTTCCTTCAGACTATTTTAGAAAATTTTTATACCGAAAAGAGGTTGACAATTATTTGGATTATTTGAGTCTTAAAGAGCATAATAAAATTCTGGATTCTAAAAAACTTGTATTTCCTGAAATTTCAGCACTGTTGAATAATAAATTGAGTTTTAAAGGAATATGTAAGAATGAAAATATTCCAACAGCTACCTTGCTAGGTTATAATTTAAAGAATAACTTTGTAACTAATGGAGTTATTGAAACCATACATCAAACTGAATCATTAGTTCATTTCTTTGAAAAATTAATAAATCAGGCTCCTAATAAACGTTTGTTTTTAAAACCAATTCAAGGGATAGGTGGGTTTGGTTGTTTGGTTTTAAACCCTACAAATCTAATAGAGCAATTAAATCGTTATTCAAGGGTATTGCTCAAAACCTCTTACATACATGAGACCTATATTGAACAACATTCTGTAATTAATCAAATACACCCACATGCCATTAATACCCTTAGGATGGTGCATTATATCGATAATCAAAATAACGTTCATTTACTCTCAACCTTCATGCGATTTGGAGTGGGAATAAGTATTACAGATAATACTTCTGGAGGTGGTTTTTCTATAGCTGTCAATAAAGATACTGGTGTTTTAGAGGGGGTAGGAAGACAAGAAATAACAAGAGGTGGGTCTGTTTTTGTAAAACACCCCGACACAGATTTTAAGTTAGAAGGCTTTCAAATCCCATATTTTAAAGAAGCTTGTTTATTAGTGAAACACGTAGCGCCTTATTTTCCTAATCGAATTGTAGGTTGGGATATAGCCATAACTCCCAATGGCCCCATAGTATTAGAAGGTAATCATAACCCTGGCCTGCATGTGTCTGATATGGCTTACGGCGGTTTTTTAAAACACCCCTTAGTAAACGACCTATTGAATGAAATAAATACCCCATGAAACAACTAGAATTAACATTTGAGAAACTCCGTTACCATGGATTTTGGTTAAAAGATCGTCTTCAGGGTTCTAAGATAAGACAACACCTAGATGATATTGCCCAAATGTTAGAAAATGGGGCGACCTCAGAAGCTAGAGGCAAACGAGAAGCTTACCTAACAAGCCTGTTAGAGCATGCTAAACGCAGTACTCCCTTTTACCAAACCTTAGCTCCAGAAGCAACCCTTAAAGACTTTCCGGTGATCAATAAACACATCATTCAAAATCGTATGGAAGACTTTCAATCGAAGGAATGGCGTGATAAGAAAACAAAAATAGCTACCACTAGTGGCTCTACGGGGACGATTTTAAAAGTAAGGCAAAACCCAAACAAGGTTTATCGCAATACAGCCGATACGCTCTATTTTTCGGCCAAAGCAGGTTATAAAATGGGGTATCAACTCCTATATTTAAGACATTGGAATGCTTATTATAAAAAAAGCAAGCTTTTGTATTGGTTGCAAAACATTAAACCCATAGAGGTTTTAAAACTTAAGGATTCAGACATTCAAACGCTGGTTAAACACATACAACAAGACCCTTCGCATAAGTCGTGGTTGGGCTATGCGTCTGGGTTTGAAAGCATTTGTAAAACCTTAGATACCTTACGGTTTAAACCCATAAATGGTAACATAAAATCCATCATTGCCATCTCAGAGGGACTTGATGAGCACACCAAAAAACGCATGGCTTATTATTTTAACGCTCCGGTGGTGTCCCGATATTCTAACATGGAAAATGGCATTATTGCCCAGCAAGAACCTAATAACACCCTTGAATTTACCATCAATTGGGCAAGTTATCATCTTGAAATCTTGCAATGGGAAAACGATGTCCCGGCCCCATCCGGTACCTTAGGAAGGATTGTGATTACCGATCTTTTTAACTATAGCATGCCCCTTATTCGATACGATACCGGTGATATTGGAGCCATTGATTTTGAGGTATCCCCCCCCGTTCTCAAACAGGTTGAAGGCCGTAAAAATGACGTGATATTTAATACCAATGGGGAGCCTATTTCTTCGTTTATCATGATTAACAACTATTTATATGAAGGCATTAAACAAAGTCAACTCATTCAAGAAGGCAAAACAGACTACCTATTAAAACTACAGGTATCGGACAACTTCCATCAAGAACAAGACTTTATTGCTTTATACCAAGGGTTTTTAGGCAAAGATGCCAACATAAAAGTACAATATGTAGATGCGCTTCCTTTACTTTCTTCTGGAAAAAGAAAAACCACTATCAACAACGACCTGCCCTAAACGTCTTTCCTCATTAGAATGAAATTGTTATAATCACACATCGATAATTGTTGTTGGTTATTGGTTGTTGGTTGTTGGTTGTTGGTTGATAGTTGTTGGTTGTTGGTTTTTGGTCTTGTCCATTGTTCATTGCACACATTGTTAATTGTAAATTGTCCATTGTCCATTGTTAATTGTTAATTGTCAATTGTCCATTGTTAATTGTTGTTGGTTGTTGGTTGATGGTCTATTATAATTGTTCATTGCACACATTGTTAATTGTAAATTGTCAATTGTCCATTGTCCATTGTTAATTGTTAATTGTCAATTGTCCATTGTTAATTGTTAATTGTTAATTGTCAATTGTCCATTGTCAATTGTTCCATTAATTCATTGAATCATTGTTAATTATTAAACATCCATTCCCCTCAACGATAAAACAATATAATAAAACGGTTTTAATGTTGGAAAAAGAAATATTTTTAAAGATATTCCTATATTTGGTCGAATTGTTAATAGAAGCAACACGAAAATAACCTACAAGTTTTGTACAAAAAGATAATTAAGCGCCTATTAGATTTCATGTTAGCCTTTTTTGGACTTATTTTAACATTACCTATAAGCATAAGTATAGCAATCATATTACTGCTCTCCAATAGAGGCACTCCCTTTTTTTTTCAAAGACGCCCAGGTAAAGATGAAAAAATATTTAGAATAGTCAAGTTTAAAACCATGAATGATCATAAAGATATCCATGGAAAACTCCTCCCAGACAAAGAAAGATTAACGGCTATTGGAAAATTTGTTAGAAAATACTCTTTAGATGAACTACCACAATTAATCAATGTTTTAATTGGCGATATGGCTTTAATAGGACCACGCCCACTCATCGTTGAATATTTAACCGTTTACAATGAAAATCAAAAAAAAAGACACCTTGTACGGCCTGGAATTACTGGATGGGCACAAGTAAATGGCAGAAACTCTATCAGTTGGAAAAAAAAATTTGAATTAGATGTTTGGTATGTTGAACATCTTAGTTTTTTGTTAGACTTAAAAATATTTGGGATGACCATCCTTAAAGTGTTACAAAAAAAAGATGTGAATTTGTCAAACGACTTAACCTCTGAATATTTTAATGGAACAAATTAATTAAATTAATGAAGAAAGATTTAAAAGTAATTGGCCTAACCAAAAGAATGTTACGAGATGGCATTAACCAACACAACTATTGGAGTGAAGAACATCCGCCATTTCCAAAAAGTAAGGCACTTTGGTTGCTAACAAATCCTAGAATTTTAGAAGACGATTACTGCTGTGTTATTACCCTTGAGGATACAAAATTGATATCCTTTATTTACATGATTCCCGATGTTTTAAACGTTCCAGATAAAATAAAAACAAAAGTGTATTGGATGATATCATGGTGGGTACATCCAGAATATAAAAATACCGTTTTAGGAACTTATACCTTTTATGAAGCATTAAAACTTGCAGACAATAAAATAATTATAAAGTTTTATGCTGAGCATATAGCAGATTTTTATGCCAAACAGCCCTTTACCGTTATAGCATCCAGATTAAGATATACTATTTTTTTTAGTGCAGACCCGTCCATGCTCATAGGTAAATTTAAATTTTTAAAACCCTTTCGAATCTTACTCAATACCATTGATTTTGGAGTGGCCGCCATCATAAAAAAGATGAATTACAATAAACTAAAAAACAATACAAAAACACTTAAATACCATTACTTAAATGAACTAGATGATGAAACTTGGAACTTTATTGAACCCCTATGTGCAAACGATTTAATTTTAAAAACTAAAGCCTATGTAAATTGGCATATTGATAATAAACAATACACGCAATTGGTAGTGCCTTCGAAACATAAATACCATGCACTAGAAACCGGTGAAAGCTATAACATTTACAACCACAGCTTAAAAATAATTAAAGACGATAAAACAATTGGATTTATATCCTACATTATTAATTTCAATGAATGCAATGTAAAATATTTTTTAGTAGAAAAAGAAGTCCATTATAACACTTGTGTCGATGCATTAATTGAAAATTTTATTTCCAAAAAGGCTAAATTTATTTTTACGGATGATCCTAAATTAGCTGAAACGATATTAAAACGATTTCAAACCGTTTTTACATACAAGTCAGAAAAAAAAGGATTGGCTCATAATAGCCTAAACTTAACTCCAGACATAGTCAATCTCTTAAATAGCGATGGCCATTTTTACTAATAATTTGAGGAACTATAATTATGAGATTTATAAAAAACATACAAAAGTCTATAGAAACCCATAGGCAGCATCCAGCACTATGCATTCAAAACAACTATTTTACCTATCAGGATTTTGAAACGCAAATTAAAAAAATTAGACAGGCCATAATTAATACTACAGATGCCTCAAATAAATTAATAGGATTAATTACAAATGACGATTTACAAACGTATGCTAGCATCATAGCCCTTTGGTTGGAAGGTAAAGCCTATGTACCGGTTAATCCCGAAACACCATTGGATAGAAACATTCAAATTTTTGAACTCACCAACATTTCAATAGTACTAGATTCATCCAAAACTAGCATATACAAAGAGTTTCAAGTAATAAACACCAGCAACTTAACAGAACAACACCCTAATTTGACGCCAAGTAATTGTAATGGCCAGGATTTAGCGTATATCCTATTTACATCCGGTTCTACAGGCGTTCCTAAAGGCGTCCCAATCACATTTAACAATGTGCAGGCCTTGGTGGATGCTATTGATGCAGAACCCACCTTTAACCTTATGCACACCGATAAATGCTTGCAAATGTTTGAGTTAACCTTCGATTTTTCGGTGGTTACTTACTTGTTTCCCATACTATCGGGTGCGTGCATGTACACCATTCCCAAAGGGGCTATTAAATATTTTTATATCTTTAAACTTATTAAAGAAAAAAAATTAACGGTGCTTACCATGGTCCCATCAATCATCAATTACCTACGCCCCTATTTTAAAGAGATTAACGAGCCCTCGGTAAGATATTGCAGTTTTGGCGGCGGTGCTTTACATGCCGACATTGCCAAAGAATGGAGTAACTGCTTGCCAAATGGAAAGATATTTAACTATTATGGTCCTACTGAGTTTACGGTGTATAGCGGCTTTTACCCATACCATAAAGACACACACACTAAGGCTTACAACGGCATTATAGCCATTGGAACCCCTCAAAAAGATACGATTTATAGTGTTGTTGATGAAAACAACAAGCAAGTTGAAGTAGGCGAAATAGGCGAATTATGTTTATCAGGGCCTCAAATAACACCGGGCTACTGGCAAAATGAGGAAAGAAACCGCCTTAGTTTTTTTATTAGAGAAGAACAAGGCATACCCATAAGATATTATAAAACAGGTGATTTGTGCATTAAAGACAAAGACGGAGATTATTTGTATGTAGGACGTGCCGATTTTCAAGTAAAGATACGAGGATATCGTGTAGAACTGGCTGAAATTGAATTTCACGCAAGAACCATCAACCCACTAAAAGTTAATGTGGTGGCTTTAGATGTTTACAATAGCTTAGGAAATGCCGAAATAGCCTTAGCGATAGAATCTGAGCCTTATGATACAACCAACATGATAGCCTATATGAAACAAAAATTGCCCAGCTATATGATACCCATGCACCTTAAGTTTTTTAAAGAATTTCCACATAGCATCAATGGCAAAATTGACCGAAAAATCCTTAGAAACCAATTTGAAATTAAATAATATAATGAACAGAGAAGATATTTTAACCAAAGTAACCAACGCCTTTTCAAGGGTATTAGGCCATCGTAATTTTAAACTTACAGATGCCACAACAGCCGAAGATGTGGATGGATGGGAATCCATAACCCACATGATGATTATTTCTGAAATAGAAGCGACCTTTCAAATAAAATTCAAATTAATGGATTTAATGAACATGAATAGTGTGGGTGATTTATTAGATAGTATTGCCTCTGAATTACATTTAAAAGAATTATAACGACCCTTAAAAATGGATAGTATTGTAATTATTGGGGCTTCTGGTCATTGCAAAGTAATTATAGACATCATTGAAAAACGCAATGAATATATAATAATGGGGCTGATCGACTCTTATAAAACTGCAGGAGAAAACATCATGGGCTACCCTATTTTAGGCAATGAATCCTTAATTCCCGATTTGTTAAACACCCAAAAAATTATTGGTGGCATTATAGCCATAGGAGATAACTGGGTTAGAAGTGAAATGTGTGATATTATTAAAGCATTGGCACCAACCTTTAAATTTATACCCGCCATTCATCCCAATGCTATTTTATATAATAATTTGCACATTCAAGAAGGCGTAGTAATCATGGCAGGCGCCATTGTTAACTCAGGTTCAACTATTGAAGCTTTTTGCTTTTTAAATACAAAAGCTTCATTAGGGCACGATTCTATCATGCATCCCTATGCTAGCTTAGCGCCAAATGTCACCATTGCAGGACAAGTTGAAATTGGAGCATTTAGTGCAATATCCATTAGTGCCACCATAAGCAACGCCATAAAAATAGGAATTCATACCGTTATTGGTGCTAGTGCCTTAGTTTTAAAGGATGTTGAAGACCTCGTAGTTGCGTATGGTATTCCAGCAAAAAAAATAAGATCTAGACGCATTGGGGACGTCTATTTATAAACTCATTTAAATACCATTTATGGACTTGTACCGATTGTTTTTTAAACAGATATTCGATTTTCTAATAGCTCTTATTGGGCTCCTTATATTGGCACCACTCATTGGAATTCTCATCGTGGTTTTAATGGTTGTTAATGATGGCAAACCCTTTTTCTTGCAACCTAGACCAGGAAAAAACGAACGCTTGTTTAAAATTATTAAGTTTAAAACTATGAAAGACATGCATCCTTCAACCAATCATGAGGTGCATAGTTTAAACCGAGTTACAAAAGTAGGGGCGTTTATAAGAAAATATTCTTTGGATGAAATTTTGCAGCTTGTTAATGTTATTAAAGGCGATATGAGTTTGATAGGTCCTCGCCCCCTATTAGTTGAATACTTACCCCTGTATAATGAATCTCAAAAAAAAAGACACCATGTAAAGCCCGGAATGACAGGATGGGCGCAGGTAAAAGGTAGGAATGCCATAAGTTGGAGTCAAAAATTTGAATATGATTTATGGTATGTAAACAACTTAAGCTTTAAGTTAGATATTAAAATTTTTTTCCTAACAATTTTAAAAATATTCCAAACAGATGGGGTCAATACCAATCAAAACATGACGATGCCACCATTTACAGGAAACAAATAACCACAAAACCAATCTAAACATAGCCAACATGAAAGATATGCAATCGACCAAAAAAAAAGTTAGAATCTATGGTGCTGGAGGGCACTCTCAAGTGATTCAAGAGGTTTTACTTATGACTGATTATGAGGTTTCCAATACTTATGATGATAAACCAGAAAAAGTGCATCAAGCATCAAAAAATGTAAGTGTTGGAGCGCGTAAGGACCTTAATAGTTTTCCTTATGAAGGAGATCCTGTTATCATTGCAGTAGGAATAAATGCTGAGCGTGCCGAGATTGCCGGTTTTTTAAAATGTTCATTTGAGAAAGCCATTCATCCATCGGCAATTATTTCTAAATCATCAAAAATTGCTGAAGGAACCGTGGTATTTGCAGGGGCTATCATTCAACCAAATACCGTTATAGGTAAACATGTTATTATTAATACGGGAGCTAGTGTGGATCATGATAACTACATTGGCGATTTTGCCCACATCTCTCCAAAGGCGGCGTTATGTGGTCATGTGGAAATTGGAGAGGGAACTCATATTGGAGTGGGTGCTGTGGTAATCCCTAAAGTTAAAATCGGTAAATGGTGTACCATTGGAGCTGGCACCATTGTTTTAAAAGATGTTCCAGATTTTGCAACGGTTGTTGGAAACCCGGGAGTTGTTATAAAAATTAAAAAGAATCTTTAATATGAATTCTCACCATAAAATAGCTGATATTACGTTTATAGGTTCTGGTATTTCAACATCGTTTAGTATCCTCCATTTATTGGATTTAATAAGTGACAGCGCGCCTCAAAGCAAGGTTGTTTTAATTAACATTATTGACAAATACCCCGAGTTTCATGTAGGTATTCCTTATGGACAGCGCTCTGGCTTTTCTACCCTTCTTATAACCTCTTTAAAAAACTTTTTGATTGAACCAGAACTTAGCTTGTTCATTAATTGGCTCAATCAAAATAAAGACTGGCTTTTAGAGGCATTTAAAAAAGAAGGCGGTTTACTTTCTGAGAAATGGTTAGCAACTCATAACCTTGAAATTCAAAAAAACCAATGGGAAGACTTGTTCATTCCAAGGCGCTTTTTTGGATGTTACATGGAATGGAAAGTAAAAAGCAACATAAAAGAATTAACAGATAAAGGTCAAATTTCTGTAAATTTCATACATGGAGAGGTGGTTGATTTAGAAAAAAGTGAAAATTTTTCCAAAATTGTACTTAAAGACCATTCTAATATTATTTCAAAAAAGGTGGTGCTCTCCTTAGGCTCTTTGCCAACAAAAAATCTTTGGGTAAACCGAGATCTAGTTGAAAGCAAAGAGGCTTTGTTTTTAAATAATCCCTATCAACCAGAATTAAATGTCAATCTAAATAAAATCCATGCCTTAATAAAAAACAGAACGAATGAGACAACCAACATTCTTATTGTGGGTTCGAATGCTTCGGCCTTAGAAGTTTTATATAAAATAAACGATTTGGTAGGAGATTTTAATACCAATACTAAATTCACTTTTCTATCGACTCAAGGAAAAATTCCTAATGCCATTATTGATAAAGTAAAGCAAAACACGTTTATTCCAAAAAACCTAGATCATCTTAAAAACCAAAAAGAATTAACCGCGAAACATATTGCAGAGGCCGCATTTAAAGATTTGGATCAGGCTGACCAAATAAACCTAGGGCCTGCCTCATCTATAGAAATAATGTCAAAATATATAGCGAATCTCTTAAATAAACTAGATTATGATGAACTGGAAATATTTGCATGTAAATACGGAAATGACATAGGAAAAAGACAGCGTTGCGCAGGCTTACATTATGCACAAGTAGCAACCCATTTAATGGATCTAAACAGGTTTGAACATCTTTCTGGACGTTTTAGTGATTTAGAAACCACGTCCAATGGAACCTTTAGCCTGCAATACATAGAGACAGAGACTAACAAAAAAATAAACCATCATGAACCATTTAACATAGTTATAAACTGCATAGGGAGTACTGATTTTTATAGTGAAAACATTCCAGAACTATATAAACATTTAATCAATAAAAAGTATGGGATACCCAATGAGTCGGCTATTGGGTTCCATGTAAACGAGGTGCTTGAAGCTTCAAAAAACCTATATGTTATGGGACCATTGCTTGCTGGCAATGTTATTGAGAATAGAGCTGTTTGGCATGTAGAACATTGTGGAAGAATTATTTGGATATCAAAAATTCTGGCTCAAATCCTAGCTGATGAACTACAAATTAAAAAAAAGGATTCCAGTAAAAAGTATCAACTTGACATAGTTTGTTTAGATTTTAAAGAAAAAATTGAAGCCTACAAATCCTTAATAAAAGAGAAATGGCATAACAACATATATTATGCCTATGACCATTTAAAATATTTTGAAAATGAACAAAGCACTCTAAAATATGTAACTTTTAAAATTAATGATGTCGTTAAAATAGCCATGCCAATGGTATTAAGAAAAATTGACTTACCAGACAAACCATTAAAATGTTACGATGTTATCAATCCATATGGTTATAGTGGTCCATTATACGACGACGATGTTACCGAATCAGATTTAAAAGAATTTTGGAAAAATCTAGACGATTGGTATCATAAAAATAATGTGATTACAGAATTTATCAGATTTAGCCTTAATAAAAACTATACGGCCTATTCGGGTTTACTTATAAGTTCTCTCTTAAATATAAAAGGAACGTTTTATAATGATTTTGAAAAGCAATGGGCATCATTTTTACCAAAAGTCAGAAATAATTATAGAAAAGCAGTATCTCATAATCTAAGGTTTAAAATATTCAATAATCACGAAATAAATGAGGAACACATTGAAGACTTTTATGATATATACACCCAAACCATGCTTAGAAATCATGCTAATAAATTATATTTTTTTCCTTTAAACTATTTTAAAAATTTAATTTTTAATAACACCAACGAATGTGCTTTAGCTTTTGCATATCATGAAAAAAAATATATATCGGCAGAATTTATTATTAAAAATAATGAAACCATTTATGCCTTTCTGGGCGGAACAGATTCAAATTATTACCATCTTAGACCAAACGATTTTTTAAGGGTTGAAATAATCAAATGGGCCATACAAGAACATTTTAAGCACTATGTTCTGGGTGGAGGTCTTGAAAATTTTGATGGTCTCTATAAAAGTAAAAAAGCATTCTTTCCTAAAAATGAAGATGTTATATTTTATACCGGTAGAAAAATTATAGATTATGATACTTATGACGATTTATGCAAAAAACATACCCCTAATTATAAAAACATTTACAAAGAAGAGCTAGTCAATTACTTTTTTCCGCTCTATCGATTTATAAATAGTTAAATCATAAACCAACCCATAAAATGATTATAAAACATACTGATTTATTTTTTGAACACTATGAAAAAGGAACCATTCCGAAGCCATTTATAGAAGTCTTGTACAGTCAAGACCAAAGGATCTTTAGTAATCAGGACTATAAAAAAAGTGAAAAACTTCAGGAGGTACATTCCGTAATGTTTATACCCCAATATATAATACCCAGAGTGGATAATAACCTTTTTAAAATTAAAAAAGTGAAACAATTTTTTAAAGGGTATGCCATTTTTTTAGAAGGCTTTAAAACCATTGATGACTATATAAAATTCCGCTTTAAGAAAAATGCCAAATCCATACTTAAAAAGGTAAAACGATTGGACCATAGCTTTCCTATTAAATATCAATTTTATTATGGTAACATCTCTAGGGAAGAGTATGACCTGTTGATGGCCGTTTTAAAAAAAATGATCATAAGCAGATTCAAGCAACGAGATGATACGAGTCAAAACTTAAAAAATTGGAATCATTATCACAACACATTTTTTAAACTTATCAATGAAAAAAAAGCTTCACTTTTCGTGATTAGAAATCAACAGGAGCCGATATGTGTTTCTTTAAACAACCACACAAATGGAAACTTATTCAGTGCGGTATCATCCTATGACATTGATTACAGCAAATTCAGCCTTGGAAGTATTGAAATTTATAAAAAAATAGAATGGTGTTTAGAACATAACCATAAAATTTACGAATTTGGGATGGGAGATTTAGAGTATAAAAGAGAATGGAGTAACCATATATATAATTTTGAACATCAAATCATTTATCCTAAACAATCTATATTAGCGCTGTTGACCGCTTACAAAGAGTTTATAAAAATAAGTATAAAAGAGGGGGTTTATAAACTAGCCTACAATCCTTATAAAAAATGGAAACTCAAACAAAAAAAGAGAATGCCTTTAGAACCTAATCATGAGCTGTTCCCTTTTGAAACGTCAATAAATCTAGAGGAATACAAAAAAGTAGATCTTACAGATGAAGCATATAGCTATTTAAGAAAAATAAAGATTGACTTTATATATTCAAATATTGAAACCACAGATCAAGTAGAAATCTTTGAGATGGACAAGTTAAACAAAACCTTTATCATTTCAGGAAAATTCATAAAACAAAAAGTAGTATTTAATAGTTGATTTTTTTGTATAATAATTATTAAAATATTAGTGTAATTAATAAATGAATCTATGTTAGATTTTGAAAATCTAAAAATTATCACCACAAAAAAAGAATGGAACGAGGTCTTAAAAGCCATGGAGGCTTTTGATTTTTATCATACCTATGATTATCACCAATTATCACTAAACCCTCATGAAAAAGCAGTATTAATTTATTATACAGAAAATACCTTAAAAATAGCTCTACCTCTTATAATAAGGCCTATTGAAAATTCAACTTATAAAGATGCTACCTCCGTTTATGGATATGCCGGCCCTATACAATCAAGGGATGGCGTAACCTTAACCAATACAAGTCATTTTAAAAAAGCCCTCGATAATTATTTTGATAGTGAGGGTATTATTTCAGTATTTTCAAGACTGAATCCATATATTAAAAGCCAACCCATGCTTTTAGATGGCATTGGAGAAATTTTGACCCTTAGTCATGTGGTAAATATAGATTTAACCTTAGATCTTGATAGTCAACGCGCTTTGTTTTCAAAAACAACCAAACGTTACCTTAATAAGGCACGTAAGCTTCTGGATATCAAAATAAGCAACAACCCAAACGACATTAAGGAATTTATTGACTTATACTATCAAAATATGGATCGTGTAAATGCTAAAGATTTGTATTATTTTGAAGCGGATTATTTTTATAAGTTTGTATCCAGCCAAGATTTTAAAACAGAAGTTGTATTCGCTGTAGAGAAAGCTACCCAAAAAATCGTTTCGGCAGCCATGATGGTAAAAACCAATAAAATCATTCAATACCACCTTTCAGGAACGAAAAACGAACATTTAAACCTCTCTCCTATTCGATTAATCATTGATGAAACTCGTATAAAAGGAACCCAAGAACAGTTTACCCATTTTAATTTAGGAGGTGGCCTTGGCAATCAGGATGACGAACTTTTTAAATTCAAGGCTTCTTTTTCTAAAGACTTTAAATCGTTTAAAGTATGGAAATATATTACCAATAATGAGGTTTATAACCAATTAGTAAAGGAAACAGATGGAGATAAATCCAGTAATTTCTTCCCCTTATATCGTTTAAAATAGAGCTAAAGCAAAATCTTGGCAATAGTAATTCATTAAGGCAACTGGTTTTTATAATAATTAGCGATAAGTTCTGCAACTAAAGAGCGACCATGATCATTCCAATGCCTATCATAAATAAGCGTTGTGGGGGTTTTAGATGCCTTTAATGTGCCTGAAACATCCATGAACTTAAATTGATGCTCTTTTAAATAGTCAATAAAAAAAGGTGGTGTAATCTCTAAATCCATAAGAAACACGAAGCGGTTTTTGTCAAACCCATACGTTTTTACCAATTCTTTAAAATTAGCAAGATACTGTTGGTGACTTTCATCAATCGAAGACTCTTTTTTGGTAAGGTTTGTTGGAGGTGGACTTGGATTAACTAGAGAGGATATTTTACCCGCCAAAGTCCAAAAAGGAGCTAATGCACCAATGTTTTGAGCATAAACCAATAGTTTACTTTGCTGTACCAATCGATATATGGGTGATTCCAATTGCATCCTAGAGGAAATAACCTTATAGGTACCTCTGGTTAAATCATTTTCAAATTTCAGGCCTAAAACCACATAATCTATCATATCAAACGTAGATTGATATTGTTGAATTAAATGAAGTTGATCAGCTAAATCATAGCCAGCATAACCATATTCGTAAACCTCAAGGTTTGGCAAACGATGTTCTATTTTCTTTCCTATGGAATTATAATAGGGTTGATGAAAACCTTCTATAAAGGAATCGCCAACCAAGGCTAATTCAAGTTTATCTTTAGAAGGTGTAAATTCTCTATATGAATTATAGCCTGATTGATTGATATGGTATTTTGAAAAATTTTGACGCCGGTTGCCTGTCACCGAATATCCTTCTTGATTTGGAACCCACTTTTCTACCTGATAAGGATCTACAAAACGTACTGGATTGTCTTTACCTAAATAAAATAAACGAACCAATAACTCTAATGCTATTAGTATCATAATGGTGTAAAAAAAACTTTTTAAAATGAGCTTTTTCATACGAATTAAAATTGAAAGTAAATAAACGATCTATCAATACTATCATCATAAAAAAGCAACATGCCTAAAATAATGAGGACATATAAAACAAACCTAACCACTTTTGAATTGAATTTAAAAGGAGACCGTTCGTCTTTTCTAATCAGGTATTCGTAAAAAACAAACAACGCTATTAACACATAATAATCTATCATTCGGTATCCCATTGGATGATGATAGGTTTCATATTTAAAGTTTGAAACGATGCGGCTTATAAATCCAAACGCATCCGTAATGGATTCCGATCTAAAAAATATTCGAGAAAACGTAACCAAGGCAAAGGTTAATAACACTTGTCCTATTTCTGTTATGGTTGGAAACACAGTGTTCTCGCCTACTACAGAATCTTTATAAATGGTATTTCTACCCATTAAAAAAACAGGAATAAAAGCCAAGGCGTGAAAACCACCCCAAAATATAAAGGTCCAATTGGCTCCATGCCAAAAGCCGCTGACTAAGAAAATAATGCAAATATTCCTAACCGATTTTAATTTACTAACCCTAGAGCCTCCCAATGGAATGTAAACATAATGTCTAAACCAGGTGGACAAAGACACATGCCAACGTTGCCAGTACTCCGCAACGTTTCTGGAAAAATTAGGAAACTTAAAATTGGACATTAACTCAATCCCAAAAAGCTTGGCGGTTCCAATGGCAATATCAGAATACCCACTAAAATCGCCATACACTTGAAAACTAAATAAGGTAACGCCCAAGATAAGGGTTGATGCTGGATACGTAGAATAATTTGAAAAAATATCATCCACAATAGGGCCTAATGAATCAGCAATGACCACTTTTTTAAATAAACCCCACAAAATCAATTTTACGCCACCAGCGGCTTGTTCATAATTAAAGGTCCTTTTATGGAGGATTTGAGATAATAAATTGGAAGCTCTTTCAATAGGCCCTGCCACTAACTGAGGAAAAAAACTAACAAAAGCTGCAAACGATAAGAAATCGTTGGTTGGTTTTAGTTTTTTATAATACACATCAAACGAATATGACATGGTTTGAAAGGTATAAAAGGAGATCCCTACGGGCAGTATGACGCTTAAGGTCCAAGTACTTTTCATGGTATATCCAAAAAGGGAGACCATATCCACCCATGAATCGACAAAAAAGTTAAAATACTTAAAAAAACCTAAAAGGCCTACATTAAAAAGGATACTCACCCAAAGCCATAACTTGCGTTTTGGTTGAGAATCACCGGCATGTATTTTAATGGCCACGACATAATCAACCATCGTGCTTAGCAAAATTAAAGAAAGAAAGCGCCAATCCCACAAACCATAAAACACATAACTGGATATGAGCAAAAGTATGTTTTGAGACTGTAAGTGTTTTTTAAAAACAAACCAATACAGGAAAAAAACTACCGGGAGAAATATAAAAAACTCGAGAGAATTAAATACCATAGGCTAGTTTTGTGGAGGTTGGTTAATAGCTTTTTTTTTACGGCGTAAACTTCTGTTTTTTCTATGGTGTTGTCAAAAAAAATCTATAAAAAGCACCATAAATACTTTTATCTGCAGAATAAATAAATGAACTCATCTTGACTTTTTTTATTTCCTAAAAAATGGCTAAAATCCGCCCATATTTCGTTTCTTTTTTTATGCTTAGCTCAGCTACGCCTTTAACAAAGTGCCTCATCTGTACAAATTTTATCTCATTTTCGGTTAAAAACAAAAAGTCAAGATGAGTTCAATAAAAAAAGCCCTTTAAGTTAAGGGCTTTAGAATATCATTCAGTTTGAGGTTACATTTCATTGAAAATGGAATGCATCAATCGTTTTTTATCATTAATACTCTCTTCAAGCGATATCATGGTTTCAGTTCTGTAAACCCCTTCAATATCGTCTAACTTGAAAATGATTTCTTTAGCATGTTCGGTACTTCTGGCTCTGATTTTGCAGAAAATATTGAATTTGCCAGTGGTAATATGGGCCACGGTAACAAATGCAATATCATTGATCCGTTCTAAAACAAATTTTGTCTGAGACGTGTTATTTAAAAAAACGCCCACATAGGCTATAAATGAATAGCCTAACTTTTTATAATCCAAGGTCAAAGAAGACCCTTTAATAATTCCTGACTCTTCCATTTTTTTTACCCTTACATGAACCGTTCCTGCAGAGATTAAAAGTTTTTTAGCAATATCGGTAAAAGGAATTCTTGTGTTATCAATTAACATATCAAGAATTTGATGGTCTATTTCGTCTAATTTAATTTTCCCCATGATTGATTATTTTTTAAATAAAATACAAAATTAATACATTTTTAATAAAAATTACACATAATTTTCACACTTTATTTCAATAATAATGAGATTTTCCTATTATTTATTAATACGAAAACGTTTTCGTTGCCTATTTGTAAGGGCTTATTTTCTTGGGTTAGGACTTCAAAGCCTTCGGCATCCAATTCCTGGTGACCAAAAAAACCAATAAGGGGTTCTATCTTTTCTATTTTTGGGATGAAATCAACCCTACCATCTTTTAAAACTTCTTGATATAGAATGCCAATATCCTGTAAAGTGTTGGATGGTTCTGATTTAACCTTAGCATTCCTTATGATAAGGTCAAAAAAGCGTTTCTTATTCTGAGGGATATTAAAGTAGGATGCATAGCCATTTCCAGTAACCTCAATCCTAGAAATATAGTTTATAGAGGTCAACAAAGCGACATAAATGAGCAATCGTGTCTTTTCACGAGCGTAATCCTCCGGAAAATGTCCGGCTTCAAACAAGATGGTAGGAATGTTTAGGCTTTGGAAGGTATCACCAACACAGTTAAGATTAAACACATCATCATACACGCCGACTTGTTCAGGGATTAGGGTTTGTAAAGCAGCATTCATCACAGTAATGATCTCCATAGCGATTTTTCTGGTTTCGGTAACCGTACAAGCGTCGTCTTGTGCCGGTGCCAAAAACGAGACCGTTGCTGGGTTTTTAACATTTCCAGCACTGAAAATAGTGCGCTGCCCATGTAAATTATAGCAATAATGGGGCTTGAATTGATTGAAAACCGTTCTTAAAAGAATACTTTCTGGTTGCGACAAGGCCTGAGCATCTCGGTTTAAATCAATCAGGTTGGCATTTAATCGTGTATAAGCCTCAGCGCCATCCGGATTTAAAATGGGGATAATATAAAGCGTACAAGCCTTTAATATATGGTTTACAGACTCAGAACCCTTATAAAATGTCTGTAAGACATCAAAAAGAGCTTTGGTGGTGGTCGTTTCATTGCCGTGCATTTGCGACCAAAAGAGCAATCGCTTGGGTCCAGACCCTAAGGTAATACCATAAATAGGCTTTCTTAAAACCGAAGCCCCTAAAACTTCAACCACAAACTTTTTCTTTAAGGTTTCTAATAAAGGTTCTATATGTTGGTTTGTAATATAACGATGATATAGCTGGGTTTCTTTATTGGTTTCAAACCATTGTTTTAGCTCACTTATTTCCATAAAAATTATTAATATACAAATGTAAACAATTAGGTTTTTACAATTGTAAACAAATAAGTACGACCTTTATGTTTACAATCTTATACAGATAATCTCTTTTGCTAACCTATGTATTCCCGTTAATTAAAGAAAAGAATAGACTTATTTAAAAATAATATTAAAATACTATTTATCAACATATTATAATATTTTATATGAAGTTAAACTTTATTTATTTAATGGCTTTTAATAACTTTTATACTCCATCTTAAACAAAATTGATTACATTTGTAAAAAGTTTTGCGCCTAAAACAGTTTACAATGATAAACAGTGATGATTTTGCAAAAAGGATTCAGGAAGTTATAGAATTTTATGGAGAATCTGCCTCGTCTTTTGCTGAAAAAATCGGGGTGCAACGTTCTAGTATTTCCCACATCCTTTCGGGTAGAAACAAACCTAGCTTAGAGTTTGTTTTAAAAATCTTGTCCTCCTATCCAGACATTGAACTCTATTGGTTGCTCAATGGAAAAGGATCTTTTCCTTCAAACAAAGAAACCCCTTCTGAAAAAGAACCCTCTTTTGAAAAACATTCGGATGCAACCCTTAAAAACATCCTGAAAGAATCCAATCAAAACAAAGAGATTGAGCGCATCCTTATCTTTTTTAAAGACGGAACTTTTAAAAACTATCAAAACTAAACCCATATCGATTGCCATTACCTTCCAACTTTGTAACTTTGTAACTTTGTACGATAATCTCATTTTCCCATGAAAAAATTCCTGATACTATTAATAACCTTAAGCTTTCTAGGCTGCTACCAAACGGAACGAGATTGCAAATTGTTTAAAACGGGTAAATTTTATAGTGAAGTGACCATCGATGGTGTTTTATACACCTCTGAATTTGAGCGATTTGAGTATTTACAGGTAGAAACGTACAACCAAAAATCGGACTCTGCCCAGGTACGCTGGATTAATGATTGTGAGGTCGTTTTTAAAACCATACATCCTAAAAGCATGGCCGACCATAAAGACATTCATCTTAAAATATTAACCACCACCGATTCATCCTACACTTTTGAGTATTCCTATGTTGGAGAAACTAAGAAACAAAAAGGAATGGCCTTTAAAATTCGTTAATTAAACGGATACAAAAAAGATTCAACCACATGAAAGGTCACCTCTTGAGTTTCGGTGATCTCATAGGTTAAGAATAGCTCTCCCCAAAACTCTCCATCAGAAAAATCAGCAATCATCCATTTATGATTGAGCAGCTTTACCGAATTAATCATCATTTTACGCCCAGAACTCGCTGCATAAGGAATCAAAGGATGTTCGTCAGGAACTTCGTTTAAGGCATACAATTGATCTTTTATATAAGGCACTAAGCTATCTACCTGAAACCCTTTCGTTTCAAAATAGGACAAAGCATCCTCATTGTTTTCCAAATTAAAATGTAATAAGTCTAACATACTGTGCTGCTGTGCTACGATGGAGTCTTTATAAATTCCAATCTGCGTGTCATAGGCATTTACTTTTGTGTTTAAACCTTCCAGCAATCGCTTGGAATGAAAGTATTGAAATAAAATCACCAATACCGTAAAAATAAATAGGTACATAAAAATACGTTGTTTCATCTGTTATTATTTATTGTTTATTATTTGTCAGATGGAACACCTTTAAAGATCATCCGCGTGTTTGTGAATGCCATTCTCATGGGTGTTTCATAAATTATTAAATATGGATTTGTAAGGAATCATAAGCCAAAAAAACCCCATTTGGCAATTGTTTTTCAACGGCTTCATGAAATCCTAATACATGGCTAATATGCGTAATATAGGCTACTTCTGGGTTAACTTTTTCAATAAACTCCAGAGCTTCTTCTAAATTGAAATGAGACACGTGTGGCTCCATACGCAACGCATTGATTACTAACACTTTAATGTTTTTAATTTTATCAATTTCTGTATCCTCTACCGATTTCATATCGGTTAAATAAGCAAAATTATCAAATCTAAACCCAAAAACCTGCAGTTGATGGTGCATGCCTTCTATGGGTATTACCTTTAAATGATGTAAATAAAACGGTTTGTTTTCTATAACATTCACCGAGAGTGTTGGCACACCTGGATATTTGTTTTCAATTTCAAAGATATAATCAAAGCGTTTTGTTAAGGAATCTATCACTCTTTGATGGGCATAAATGTCAACATCGCCTTGACGAAAATAAAAGGGCCTAATATCATCCAATCCCGCCACATGGTCTGAATGTTCGTGGGTAAACAAAATACCATCTATTTTTGAACATTGCGCCCTTAACATTTGCTGTCTAAAATCAGGACCACAATCAATCACATAAGCATAATCATCCCATTGGATAAGAACAGAAACCCGTAATCGTTTATCCCGCTCATCATGACTTAAACAGACGGGGTGAGTACTTCCAATTACCGGAATGCCTTGAGAAGTACCTGTACCAAGAAATGTTACTTTCATTAAATATCGTATATTTAGACTTTAAATTTAAGATATATTTTTTAACCCTTTGGCAGGGATTATTTTTTTTATGAAAAATCACGATTTTATGAATAATACTAATGAAATGTTTAAAGTAAAACATGATAATTATCAGATATTAAACAAGGGTAAAATAGTATTTTTAGCCCATTAAATTTAAAAAGCTTCCAAATGATAATAGGTGTTTTAAAAGAAACCCAGAAAGGTGATAATAGAGTTGCTATTACGCCAAAAATTGCACAACAACTGATAGAAAGAGGATTTGATGTTAGAATTGAAGAAGATGCCGGTGTCAATTCTTCCTATAAAAATTCAGATTACAGTAAAGCCGGAGCCAGCATTAGAGCTAAAGAAGATCTTCTTAGTAATGCAGACGTTTTGATAAAGATCAATCCTTTTGATAATAGTGAGCTGGAACAATTAAAACCGGGTCAAATCATCATCGCACAGTTGTTTCATAAATCGCATCCAGAGGATATGAAAATTATTTCCAAGCAAGGCGCTACGGCCTTTTCCATGGATGCCATGCCAAGAATTTCCAGAGCTCAAGATATGGATGTATTGAGTTCCCAAAATAATTTAGCAGGCTACAAGGCCGTTATTAAGGGTGCTTACGAAATGACCAAAATATTTCCTTTAATGATGACGGCCGCCGGAACCATTTCTCCTGCCAGAGTTTTAGTTTATGGCGTTGGGGTTGCAGGATTACAAGCCATTGCAACAGCAAAACGATTAGGTGCTATTGTGGAGGCGACAGACATTAGAACAGAAACCAAAGAACAGGCAGAATCTTTAGGCGCTAAATTTATCATGGTCGATAATACCGGTGAAAAATCTGAAGGTGGTTATGCTAAAGAAGCTTCAGAAGATTATGCAAGAAGACAAAAAGAAGCCGTTGATAAATCCTTATTCAAAGCCGACTTGGTCATCACAACAGCCATGATTCCTGGACGAAGATCACCCATTTTAATTACCGAAGAGCAAGTAGAACAGATGCAAAACGGTGCTGTTATTATTGACTTAGCAGCGGCTCAAGGTGGTAATTGCGAACCTAGTGTGATGAATAAAACCATTATAAAACATGGTGTGAAAATTATAGGAACAACCATTGCTCCTGAAAGTGTTTCCACCAATGCCAGTGATTTGTATGCTAAAAACACCTTTAATTATCTGGTACATCTTACCGAAGGAAACCAATTCAAATGGGATTTGGAAGAACAGATAACCGATGAAACCTTAATCGTTTATAAAGGAGACATCAGACAAAACGGAAAAACCTCTTAAGATATGAATGAATTAATAGAATTTATAAGTCAAAACATGCAAATGCTTTACATCGTCATCCTGATGATCTTTGTAGGTGTTGAAATTATTGGTCATGTTCCAGCCGTGTTACATACCCCATTGATGTCTGGCGCCAATGCCATTCATGGTGTGGTTATTATTGGAGCCATTTTAGTGTTACTGGGCGTAAATCCTGAAAATTATTTAGGACAAGCCCTAGGTTTTGTAGCCGTATTACTGGGAACCCTAAACGTCGTTGGTGGTTTTGTAGTCACAGACCGCATGTTGGAAATGTTTAAAAAGAAAAAACAATAAACCTCTTTGATTATTAAGGTAATCATAAAATACCTGGCTTGCATGATATTACATGTAGCCATATAACACCATAAATACAAACCCATGAATTATATATTTAGCCTGGAATTTATCTATTTAATCGCTTCAATGACCTACATATTAGGTTTAAAAATGCTTGGTAAACCAGGAACTGCAAGGAAAGGAAATTTAATAGCTGCCGGAGGAATGACCTTAGCTATTTTAGGAACTATCTTTTTGTATCAAGGCGAAGTGCCAACGTACATCTATGCCTTAATAGGAACGGCCATCCTTATTGGAACCATTATTGGATGGATTATTGCAAAAAAAGTAGCCATGACCAAAATGCCGGAACTGGTTTCCCTTTTCAATGGCATGGGTGGCGCTAGTGCGGCTTTAATTGGTCTTATAGAATTTGAACATTATACAGGTAACACCTTATCCATTGCCACCATCGTGGCTGGAATCATCATTGGTAGCATCTCATTTTCCGGAAGTATGATTGCTTGGGCCAAATTAAACGGCACCCTAAATAAACCACTGCGGTTACCCAAATACAATTTACTAAACAATCTGGTTATTATAGGTTTAATTCTATTTGCCGTGTACATTGCCTGGTCTGGAACTGACAGCCAATTACTGTTATATGTATTGTTTTTTGTGGCCTTGGCTTATGGTGTTCTATTTGTATTGCCCATTGGTGGTGCAGATATGCCCGTGGTTATTTCATTACTAAACTCTTTTACTGGCTTAGCGGCTGCTTTGGGAGGTTTTTTATACGGAAATATGGTCATGCTTACGGGTGGTATTTTAGTGGGTTCAGCAGGAACTATACTAACCTTTGCTATGTGTGATGCCATGAACAGATCGCTTGTCAGTGTTATTTTTGGAAGTTTTGGAAGTGGTGGTGATTCACAAGCCATAGAAGGCGCTTCAGAAACCATGACAGGTTCTATTAAAAAAACAACGGTTAGTGATGCGGCTATTTTAATGAACTATTCGCAAAGGATTATTATTGTGCCCGGTTACGGACTGGCCGTCGCTCAAGCGCAACATGCCATTCATGAATTAGAACAACTATTGGCCAGCAAGGGTATTGAAGTTAAATATGCCATTCATCCCGTTGCCGGTAGAATGCCAGGACATATGAATGTGCTATTGGCGGAAACCAATGTGGATTATGATAAACTGGCGGAAATGGAAGATGTGAATCCAGAATTTAAAAATACCGATGTGGTTTTTGTGGTTGGGGCCAACGATGTGGTAAATCCCGCTGCCCATACGAATCCTTCCAGTCCCATTTTTGGGATGCCCATTCTAGAGGTTGAAAACGCAAAAAGCATCATCATCAATAAAAGAAGTATGAATCCGGGTTATGCCGGCATAGAAAACGAATTATTTTACAACCCTAAAACATCCATGTTGTTTGGAGATGCCAAAAGTGTCATCCAATCCTTGATATCCGAATTAAAAGGGATGTAAATACCGATTTCGTTTAAAGAATGTTAAACCCATTTCATGAATTGAAATGGGCTTATTTATTTC
>Ga0210053_1000665_pt1 | contig 33834 bp, 37 predicted proteins | sample CryGeymeta201512_FD_185467 | JGI IMG/M metagenome (GOLD analysis project Ga0210053, IMG submission 185467) | Groundwater microbial communities from Crystal Geyser aquifers in Utah, USA - Crystal Geyser metaG 2015-12 (SPAdes) (version 2) | ecosystem: Environmental > Aquatic > Deep subsurface >... | reverse complement strand
ACAACACCCCCATTCTTATATGGATTCCCTTTGGCAGTGCCTATCGGAATGATGGTTTCTTGCGCCCTAGTGGTGCTCTGATCGCTAACCGTAGGTGGTTAGCAGGCTTCAACTTCGCTTCAACTTCGTCAGTTCCGACATTACTTCCTCGTGGAGTGGTGTTTTCTGGCACCACGCCCTGTCATCCGACAGGAAAACTATGTTTTTAAACTGATTGGGTAGCCATTCCCATGCCTTCGGGCGAAGCACGTCTGATGCCTAATAAGCGGATGATGTAAAACTATGCTTAAAGCTTTCTTGAAAATCAATAATGCTGTTGATACCGCAACAAAATATGCTGTTACATCAACTGCATTTATTTGGTGGGCTAAACGCCTACCTTCATCTGCCGAAAATAGCACCATTATCGACATGGCAAAGCGTCACAAATTCTTTCACATCGAAGATGTGACTGAGCTTGATCGTGACACGTTTTGTTTTGTGCAACATCAGGAACATTTTGGCTACATAGATGGCAAGTATCTCGTGCCAATAGCTAAAAAATCATTCGTGACAAAAAGAGCGACAAGAGTTAGTTCTGCCCCGCTTTACAGCACGCTTGTATCGTAACGCTCAACCACAGCCCTTAGCCATCACGGTGAGGGCTTTATAACGAGTTTTTAAACGACGCACCCGCGTCATATCTCAAACTGGCTGATTTCCGTAAGGAATGATGCCTCACTGTCTTGAAAGGACAATCATGAAAATCGAAACATTGTTGAAACGCGCAGCACTCTGCAAAACAGACAAAGACGCTCAAGCGCTTCTTGAAACATTGAAGACAGCCTTTAGCGAAACGAAGCTGTTTGCTGACTTGCGTGAGGCTAATGATGAGGCGTATTTTGAACTTGAATATGCCGCACCATTCGTGCGTTATCAGTTGAGTAATGTAATCAGTGACGATTACATCATAGAGATAAAGCCTGAATTCCGTGATGGAGAATTCTGTGTATATATCGCGATGAATCGTATGCTTGATGGACTCGGTATGAGTAGTCAAAGCTGGGAGTTGGTTGAAGGCATGGAAGATGAACTTCAGCCATATCCAGGTCAAACAGTTTTGTTAATGGCAAGGCGAGCGAAAGAAATCGCCCTGTTGTACCACCAGCGTTTGATAGAGAAAGTTGGCGTGCCTGAGAAGGTCGCTAAATTGGCTGCTAAAAAAAGTTGGTGCAAACTGTAATTCAACCCTACACGGGACACAATCCCGTAAGGGTGCGTGTCTTCGTGTTTAACAGACGGAGAGAACCATGCAGAAAAAATTCAACTTCTATGAAGATCCCGGACACGGATGGATGGCTTGTAAAAAAATCCTCCTTCACGAACTAGGCATCGCAACGAAAATATCGTCATACAGTTACCAACGTGGCGATATGGCCTATTTGGAAGAAGATTATGATTTAGGTCTTTTCATCAACGCGTTTCAAGTAAAGGTTGGAGCACGTCTAACCTTTACGCGTCACGCAACTGATCGGCGTTCAAAAATCAGGGGCTATGAAGGATACGTTTGTGACTCAGCCTACAAGGTGGTCGCAACGCTTGCTGAAAATGACGTAAATCCAATCAAGGAATGCTTCAAGTATTCACACACGGCAGCGGTATTGCAGGCTTATTCGTGGGGCTGCAAAAAGGGCTACTGGGTAAAGGTTTACGATACGGCAACAGGAAAAGTGATTGATCGAGTTAACCAAACAGGAAGTGCGGAAGATGACCTTATGCCATCTTATATTGTGACTTGCGAATCAACCGGTAATTGGGCTGAATATGAAGAACCTTGTTACAGATTAACGTACCAAGTTCCAAATATGGCAGCCGAAAAAATTGCATTTGCTTCAAGTCCTGATTGTTTTGTTGATCTTGCTGCGGAACATGCAAGATCAAAAGGGCACGGGCCAAGCATACAAATGCGAATGGGAAATTGAATCAACTTCCATAGGGATATGCTTTAATCCCATCGGATAGTGTGTATTGATGCAGCGAAGGTGCTGCGTGATGCCTTAAACTTGAAAAGCCCTCATCTTCCTTCTGGAGAATGAGGGTTTTTTTACGTCTATTCCTTCAGTGCTGCCAGAAGGTCGTTAAGCATTTTGGAGAGTTCGCCGGTCATCAGAACAAAGTCCAACTCGAACAGCTCGTCTGCATTGTCGGCCTGTGTGGTGGCTTCCTCTTTGATGATCTCCAGGAACTCGATGCGTTTGATTTGCATTTCTTCCGTGAAAATGAACGATATCCGGTCATTCCACGTCATGCCAAGGCGCGTGGCACGTTTGCCTTCTGCGATGTAGGCCATGATCACTTCACCTTCCAGCGTGTGATTGGCGTAACGCACGGTGGATTTGCTTTCGCCGCCTGAACGCAATACCAATTCCCGGTCGATGGTGAATCCGCTGGCCACGTTGTCACCGATCAGCCAATTGGTCATGGCGGTTGAAGGGGAAATATCCGTTTTCAAAAGACTGGCCGGCAACGCATCCATCGTTTTGTTCAGGAATTCCAGAACCTCTTCGGCTTTTGATGAAGAACCAGCATCCACAATCAAGCGCTTGTTGGCCATATCAAGCCATACGGAGGTCGAACGCTGTACGGGGAAGGCATTGGGTAGCAGTTCGTCAGCGATCGCTTCTTTGATGTCCTTGGCCTCTTTACGTCCTACTTTGTAGCCTTGTTGTTCTTCGATACCGGCAATACGCTCTTTTGCCATCCGGTTGATGTATGAAATGGGCAGTTTCTTCTGCTCGGTGCCGAGGGTGAACAGCATGTGTTCGCCAGCAGCATGAACCAGCGTGCCTCCCGCGCGGCATGGCACCCAGCCACGGGTTTGTTTATCCAGACCGGTGCAAGGTAGCAGGGGTTTGAGGGCAAGAGCGGCTTCGAGGGTTTCCGGAGTCAGGTCGATAGTGTCAGGAAGCTGATAGATGAAGATATTTTTAAACTGCATGTGTACCTCGTTTAGTGGTGGGGTGGGAAGGTGCTGCGTAAAAAATGTTACTGCCGTTCAGCAAACAGTTTCGCGTAGGCTTCAGCAAAAGCCTCAAGCAATTCTTCAGTGGGCATATCGTCAGGCACACCAATCAACTTGGCCACGTCTGAAACCTTCTTTTTGCGTTTCGGCTTGATTGTCGGTTCGACTGGAGCGCCAGTTTCAGCCGGGCTGGGTGCGGGTGCGGAAGGTTCGGAAGTGGCGGTGGGTTCAGGTGGAGGTAACACACCAGCAGGGAGGTCGGAAAGTTGAGCGACTTCTTTGTGTGCACGCTTTTGTCTTGTTTTGCCACGCACCTCATTGATCAGGTCAACAGTGACAGTTTTTCCTTCCTCAATTTCCTTAATCAACGAGGTAGCTGCCTCGGGGTTGGATTCAGAGAGTTTTGAAAGGCCAATCAAGACGCGCGAGTTTTTGACAGTTTTGTTGTCTAACAACGCCTGTACTTCACTGGATAGTCGAGCCAGCGCCAATTTCTCTGACACCCAACCAACGGATTTGCCAATCAGCCCGCCCAGGACGCGCATGGTGGCCTTGTTATCTTCGGCGGCGTGCTGTGAAGCTAACGCATTCAGGTGCGCGGAGAGATCTTCCTGAGATAAATCTTCACGTTGGACATTCTCGATTAACTGTAACTGAAGGGCGTGTTTGCTATCCGCCGTTGTGACCAGACAATTGACATTCTCCCAACCGAGCGAGGTGGCCGCTGTCCATCGACGTTCACCATTGATGATGATGTATTTGCCATTTTCTTCACGCACCAGGATGGTCTGCAACATACCGTTGACGCGCATGCTTTCAGCGAGTTCTTTGTTTGTAACTAGATTGTGTTTCTTGCGGGGTTGCGCGGAATCGGGCTTGAGCGAGGAAACACTTAATAATTGAAAGGAAAAGGTCAGTGGTTTACGAACGGCATCGGGTGTTACGTCAGTAGCAGATGGATTACTCATTTGATCGCCTTGTAAATGATAGGGATTTTTTTATCGGTTGCACCGTAGGAATCCCCGTCCTTCAGGGCGGGGAGGAAGTCAACAGAATATAATCTAGCTTCGCCGTTCCCGCCTCGAACCACCCAGTAATCAGTAAAAAGCGTATGGATGCCATCACTGTGCCGAATTAAGATATATTTAGAGCGGAAGACTTCGGCGCTTAAAATACCGTGCGTGGAAGTTAGTAGTGCTAAAACTTCAGAAGCATTTTCACCTGTCCATTGAACACACTTCGCTCGGTAAGGATTATTCTGATAGCCGAATGAGTCGAATGAGTCGAATGAGTCGTACATAACGTGTTCACGCGTGAATAAACCGCACAGATAATACCAGTAGTGCAAATTATCGCAACTATAGCGTGAGAGTTGTGGGGTTAAAACGAGTCATCAGATGTGAAAATTTAGGGAACTATATACATAAGTCCCTGTAGGTCAGTCGAACCTACAGTCTTGGCAAACAGAGCGTCAAGCCTGTCCATCGTTTTGACCCTGCAATTTCCCTCGTTTAGCTGAATGCGACCTCATCAACGTAGCGAATTCAAGAGGCACCGCATTCCCGTTAAAGAATGAATTTGGCAACCGAGTCCGCTCGGTTGCCAGTTATCGTTAGCCGATAAAAGCATCAATTGCGCTCAAAACCTGTGCTAATTCAGGCACTGCGCTGAACTTTGCGCGGAACGCGGTCAACTCAACACGAGCTTCGGTCAAAATGGCGGCTGAACCGCCTTTGGCTGCGTTGCTGGCAGCTTTGGCGGTGAGAGTGTCATCTGATGTTTTTTGTTCCAGTACGGCCGCATCTATGCGTTCTTGTTGAACACGTACTGCGGTAGCTTCGGCTTCCGCCTCGGATTTTTGACGCGCTTCCAATGCTGCTTGCTCTTGTGCCAGTTTAGCCTGTTCCTGTTCGAGCTTTTCACGCTCGGCGCGCATTTTTGCTTCGGCTTGTTCGCGTGCCAGCTTTTCAGCGTTGGCCTGAGCTTCACGCGCGAGGCGTTCTTGTTCAGCTTGAGCCGCTTGCTTGGCCTTTTCGTGCTCAAAGGCATCACGTTCAGCTTGCAAGGCTGCGGCTGCGGCTTCTTGCTCGGCTTTTGCGGCGGCATCTTTAGCTGCTTGCTCGGCACGCTGTTGCGCTTCTACCTGTTCGCGCGCCAGCTTTTCAGCAGCTTCTTGAGCGGCCTTCATTTGAGCGATATGCTGTTCCTGCATGATCTGTGTATCGTGGAGCTGACGCAATTTAGCGGCAGCAGCATTACGCGCGATAGAGGCTTCGTTGGCGTAACCACCGAAGAATGCCGTATCAATCACAAGAACATCTGTTTCAGCGGCCATTTTGAGAATAGCGGCAGCATCCAAACCAACTGCTTTCAGTGGGATTTCACGAATCTCGGCAAGTTTCGCTTGAATCGCCTGAATGCGAACCTGTTCAGCACGTTCACGTTCAGCACGTTCTTCTTCACGGCGCTGTTCTTCTGCTTTGATAGATGCGTCAATGGGCGTCTCCAACCCCTGAATGACCTCAGTGATCCGCTTGGCTTCATCGTTAATTAAGCGTGTCCGAGCCAACAGAGGTGCATTGAGCGTAACCCGTTTTTTCTCCAGGCCAACGCGCAGGTTTTTCAATTCGCTTCGACCAGATTTAGCATCAGAAAAACCTTGCTCAGTGGAAACTTCAAAGACGACATCACCAAATCGCTGTTGTAAATCAGCGAGGGCAGAAGCCGTATTGTTAAATTCAACAACGGTCGGAACAAAGGTGGCAGTTACAGTTGGAACGGATGGGTTAAGTGTAGGCATGATGTTATCTCCAGTTAGGTTAGTGCCGCCTTCCGGCAGCGGTTTTGTTAAAGGTCAATGACCATAACTGAAGATTACACGTTTCACTCTGTTTCAAAAGCTGAATATTTACCGCCTTGTTTTGAGCGTTACCGGCGTTGGGATTGCTCCTGTGATCGGCCAGCCTGGGGAGGTAGGTTCACATACGCACGCCACGGGTGACGGAACGCATTTGGCCGTCCATTCCCCCAAAATAACTCACGCTTTTCACCCTTTTTAATGACAATGCAGGTCATAAGTTCGCTGGATCGTGCCATCGACACCAGAAGCGTGTTCAGTTTGTCTGCATCTTCATGTTCAAGTGATGCCAACTTAACCAGTTGTTCTAAATCAACAGGCTTTTGTCCTGTGGAGTGTTCGTGTAAGGCCAAAAGAATCCGTTGTTTCATTTGTATTCATCCTTCTGTTAAAGTGAAATGCCATGATCGATCTTCCACACGAACGGCACACGTCCAAAGCCGTACAGAGAGGTACAGCTATTGCAAAGCGATTGGTTTTGGATATGGACGAATTTGATTTCAGCGCCATCGCCAACGCGTTTCAACGAAGCCGACTGTGCGTTGATGTCCACCACGCTGTATTCATCCTGAATAGGCTTCCATTGAGTTCCCTCTTGATACGCAACCGTTAGAACAGCGTGACTCCCATCCACCGATAGTTCTGCGGTGCGAATGAGGGGTTCGACACTTCCCGCTGAAAATTTATCCGGATAGGACTGAAAACATCCAGAAGTGTCAACAACGCAGAGAGAAGGCAAAGTTTTTTGAGTGTCATAAAGTCGAGTCCGGGTGGCGAGTAATTAGGGTTGGGTGTCCAAAAAAGTGGCCTTGCGTATCGCGCCAAACGAAACCTCGATCTCCATGTTGACGCCTAGTCGGCGTATCACGCTAATTAAGTGCCGTACCTATGGCATTTTCTTTTGTGAGCGCGCATAAACCAAATCAGCCGCCTCAAAACTCGCCTCACGTTTAGCCTCGATCCTTTTCATAAAAACGCTGATTTCAGCTTTAATCAATTCTTTGTACAAAAAAGCGATACGCTGCTCAAGTTGTTCAATTGCTTCATTTTCATGGTCACATGGCATTTTACGTCTCTTATTTTCTTGAGGCGGGTTTTTACGCCGCTATTGGCTGGTGATATTTAGGCTAACCGCGAGGGGGGTTCGTTGAGATTGGTTGATACCCATGCTTCGCTCGATTGCGCTCAATTTTAGCAACCTCACGCATAGCATCCTCTTCTTCAATAAAGACCTGCTGTTTCATTCCGCCTCGTCTGTTGGTCAGCCCAAACCAATGTCGTCTGAGAACGTAGTCGCCCAGCCAACTGCGTCATTCCAGCTATTTAGAAGCAGAAGTATCAGGGTTGGCAGTTGTGGCTGCAACAGGTACATCTGTCGCCTTCTCCATCGTGGCAGCGTCAGTCGGTGCGCTGGTCGGTGCTGTTCCTCCTACACTGAAAAGAGGAATTTGGCCTCGCATTAAACCCGTCTTGGTATCAACCGTATTTGCATCAAAAGCCGCCAGAAGCAAGCAGGGCGTGTAAATCCGTCTTTCCAGCGGATCCAGTCAAGGTAGTCAAGGCAGGCAGCATCATCCGGAAACCACGCCAAAAACTCGGCGTAGTTGCGCGGATAATCAACCCCAGCTTTGGGAGTCTTGCGCTGGGAGGTTGTGACCTTTGATCCCATTTCATAATAATAGCATTACCGTAAATAGATGGATACCCCACTTTAAGATTGTCATCAGAACGCTATCCATTTGGCTGTTTTGCGGTATTGCCAAGGCGAGGTGGGGTAAGGATCAGACCACAAGCCAAGCTGTCGAGTTTGAGCGGTTATCTCGGCATTTTCATAACTGGAAAACTCAATGGCAGTCTGGTTTTTACGCGCATAGCTTTTGTAATGCCATGCCATACCGCGTGACACCATAATGTAATTGACATCCTGTCCACCCACAAAGATGGTGCCGATCTCTCGTTCATAGCTGCTACTGCCTTTTAAAACAACATGCACGGTTTTCCCATAGATCAGGTCAGAGAGATTGCGTTTTGCGGTCTTGCCAAACGGCTGGCCACGCTCAAGGCACGCCTCGTCCCTTGCGCTGGGTTTTTTTGCATGGCACGTTGTCTCAGGGGTATCAACATCAGCCAGCCGGATAATGTGCTGCCGGTTATCGCTATCAAGAATTGTAGCGGTGTCTCCGTCTGTGACGCCAACGGTTACACCATCCAAAGTCTCGGCTGCGAAAGCCGTGTTCGCACACAAAAAAGCGATTGGTAGAAGCGCAGTTAGAAGTAAGTTTTTTTGCATATCAATTCGGCTCGAGCAGTAATGTTTGATGTTGAAGGCTCAATGGGGCGCTCGTAAATTGCTGCATGATCCCTGAACCTGCGTGAAAGAGGTGGCCATGTTCTTGATTGACCGGATGGCAAACAACATGGCAATTTCTGCATGTAAGGCGTAAGCCCTGTCCATATCGTTTTTGCACGGCACGGGCGAGGCCAGGGACTCGCCAATCAACATGATTCCAAAGGAAGGGTTATGGAATACCGTGATGCCGCGTTCCGCCAGTTCAGTCACAACCTGCTCGGCCTCTTCCAGAAGAAGAGGGTCGATCGGAAAGGAAATGTTAGGCGGCAAGACGCACCTCTTTCTCGTCAGAGCCGCTGTCGTCATCATCATCTTGCACGGCGTTGGATTGGTAGCCAGCATGCCAATTGTCAAAATCATTGGTCCCGCACGCATGGGGATTGCTGTCTTCTGAAATCCCATCCAGAGCCGCCATCGCACCGTTTTCAAAAACATCATCGGTCACCGGACTTGCTTGAATATTGAAGTCAGTGATGCTGTCGCCAAATTCTGTTTCCATTGGTACATCACGCATCAAGGTATGTGCCAAACAAACCACATCGGCTGTGGAAACCGTCAGACAGTCTGAAAAGAAAGCAACGGTCAGTTCCTGGTTGGCGTCAAAATTAAGCTCAGTCAGCTTATCCTCAAGGACAGCGATGACATCACCGCATGATTTTGCGCGAATGACCATGTGGGAGTGATAGCCATCAACGGACATGACAAATTCCACATCCTCTAATCCTTTAACGGGATCGGTGACTTCCAAGAAACATACGTCCTCTTGTGGTACAGGCTTTCCATTACGGCAAGCAACGAATAGTTCAATTGACATTTATTTCTCCATTACATCAAATCGGCAAAGCCGGTGGTTAAAGAAAACGCTCAGGCATTGAGCATTCTGAAAGGCGGAAGGCTGTTTTTAATCAACCGTCCATAATTTGTCTTGGTTAGGCGCTCATCCAAAATGGTGATTTGACCTGTATCAGATTCCGAGCGGATCAGTCGTCCCGCAGCCTGAATCATGCGCAAACAGGCTTGGGGTACTGCAATCTCGTTAAAATAACTGCGCCCTTGTCCAGACAACCAATCATCAAGAGTTTTTTGAACCGGATCGGATGGAACAGCGAAAGGGATTTTGGTAATTACCACATGCGCGCAATAGTCACCGGGCAATTCGTCGCGGTCGCCCGTCCATTTCCCATTGTTAAAATTGTTGAGTAACTGCGAATAGATTTTGATTTCGCTCTCAAGAGGCTTGCGTTCCAACAACACACTCTCCATAAACAGGTCGCCATCGCCATGTGGATCTCCATCACCAGAAGCGCCGGTGAGTTTGTGGTGGCATACATAGCGGGTGCGACCTTTTGCGATAGTGAAAGTCAACGGCATGCCGGAATTCTTCACGAAAAACGGCACATCACGGTTCTCCAATTGTTCTTGCAGGGCCACCGTAGCCGAAGAAATAACGATGCTGCGCTTCATGGCGCGAGCCGCTACAACAACCCCTACGAGGTAAGCCAAGCTTTTACCGACACCGGTTGGCCCTTGCACCGCAAGAATGCTCTTTCCTGTATTGCGAGCCGGTGGCGTATCCTCATCTGGCGCATTTTCTGCGCGCGACAATACCTCAGCAACCGCTGCAATCATGCGCTTTTGCGACATCCTTGGCAGGTAGCCAGGAAGGTTCGCGGAAATGCGCTCAAGTATTGAGGTGATTTCTTGAATGTATTCTATAGATAAGGCCATTTTTATTCTTCTTTCGTCGCAGTTTTTACAACTGTGAGTAATAATTATACAGCGGCAAACGCGATTTTGAGTAACAAGCTCTCAAGAGAGCCAAAAATCCACGTTCAACGCTTCGGAAACTGCTGTTGCTGGCGCTGGCTGTGGTTGCACAAGGGCATCGCTTGGCGGTACAGACCCAACGTCAGAAACAAGCAACTGAGGGTTGGGGTGCGGGATAGGCTGAATGACCATTTCATCATTTTGCGCGTGAAACCTCGTTCAGGCCGGGGAGGTAGAGCGCGGAACGCGAAGCGTTCCCTGCTTTGTGGCTTACCAACTCACGCAACTCCTTTCTTGATGCCACGATTGAAAAACCATACCCATCCGCACGCTGAATTACCTTGCAATGCCGATGCGATATACCTTGCACCACGCCTTGCGCGGTTTGGATGTTGAAACTTCCTGTCGCGCGCACCGCAACTCGCCCAACATAAAAACCAATCTTTTTGCCTTTGGTAACATCCGCGCTGACCATATCACCCGTCTGGAAACCTTTGATACGCTTCTCCCGTGTCAAGTATCCACGCGGGAAACTAAAAGCATCCAGGCGCGTGCGCTGATAGCTCCCGCGCCCCGTGCATTTGATACCCAATGTCGGCTTCCCCCATCCTGTCACACCACTCACCGCACCGACGCATACCGCATCGAGCGCATGTGTTTTTGGTATCCCGAGTTGTACGCGGTTGAACTTCGTTAATCCGCCCGAACCTGTAGTGACAGGAACGCCGGCTTCCTTGAGCGCGTTAAACAGCGCCCAGCGTGTCGCATTGACCGCAGCAGCATCCTTTAGAGGCCGTTTTGCCTGCGCCAATATCCGGTCAAGCCGTTTCGTATCCTTCGCCAGAAACACGCGAACATCTGTGCGCCTTTTTTCTGGTTGCACGGCTGGCAAGCCAGCGCAAGATTCGACACACGATTGCTGCCGCCGCAAGCTTTGGAATGGATATGCTCAATCTGCAACGGCACGTCTTTTGCACCAAAATAAGAACATTCCCTGTTCCACTTGTTGAGCAGATACTCGCGCACCTCGTAACCGGCCAGCGTGCCTTGCTGATACTCAACACCGGAAATCTCCGGGTTCTCCATCACTTGCATATCAAAGCGCACCAACTCCTGAGCAATCCCTGCAACGGGCACCAGTTGCTGAAACCGATTTACCCAGGCAACGGTGGTATCAACGCGGTGTTGCAGGCTGGGCGCTAACCAGCCTTTAGCCTTGTTCCCGCAATTAAGGAACCTGGGCGCACGGTAGCGCAAACATCCGCGCCTGCGGCGGCGCATTTGACGGCGTGCCGTCAACGCCTCACTGATTTGGCGACCACGGTGCAGCAACTCGAAAGATTCAGCACATGCGCCGTAATACCGACCTCGCCTGTTGCAACATCAACACATTTTGATTCGCGTACCACTGCAATGCCGGTAAATTTGCTGCCGGGATCAATCTTGATTTTGACGGATTGCAATTCGCAATTAGCCACCTCGCGGTCAACCAGCCGGATCGAAAAAGGAATGAGCCGACAAACACGCGCACGACCAGAACCGAGCAACTTTCTTGCTCGCTTCTCGCTACACGGCATCAGCGGTTTCTTTCGTTTGTCGATTACAAATACAGCCACTTTGTTTCTCCTAAATGCGCTTACGCGCCTTGTAACAGAACCTTTCGGTTCGCTCCCCTCGCCAATGTTGTAACGCAGCTTCGGTTCGGTATTTTGAACCTTGCGACAAGCTGTTTCGTGCTTACCCTACGCTTGTCTACTCCTGCCGCTTGCAGAGCAGCGAACTGAGGAAGCATTCGCTGGTGCGTCTTGTACTTCGTTACAACGTAGCCCCGATGTCTGTGGCTTAGGCTGGTCAACCGAGCTTCTTACTGCCCTTCAGGGCGGGGTAGTTGACAACGGCACTTCAAGATAGCCGCCTTGCGTTGCTCATTAGTCATCGCCTGAGCCGACTCAAAGTCCTGCTGGATGCGGTGAGCGTTGCTTTGGTCATATACAAGGATTGCGATCCCGCTGTCGTGTGACGGCATTCTTTCAATCCATCGCACATTGATTAGGTCAGGGCGGTTGGGCTGTAGTTCTGTTTCGAGGTAGAGCGGGTTCGTTTCCATGTCTGTAGTTTAGAGGTTTGAGGTGTTTTCAAAAGCACTATTTACAACCGCAGAGCCGCCAGACAGAGATTTGCCATACAGACACTGCTGCGCCAGCCAACCTGACAGATTCTTGACTGTTCCTAATTACTTCCGAAAGTTGCGCAAAGGATTTATCTGCACTTGGTTGACGCGATTGCCAACCTAACTCAAGCCTATTGACGCTCAGTTGCGCCGGAGAACGCGCCAGTAGAATTCGACGAACTTCCCTGTAGGGGTGTAGCGAGAAATCTCACTATTATCCAATCTTGCTAGCACGTTCAAAGCAGCGTTATAGTCAGCCGGAGCACATCCCCGTTTCCACGATAAAACTTATCGCCAACGCGCTTACCTTTCAGCAAGCCGTTAGTCGAGTCCATCTCGCGATGTATAGGCCGCATTAACCAAGACATGCTTGGCTTTACGCAGCTCAAACATTTTTAGCTGCCGTGGCTATGTCTTCGATGCTTTGCATAAACTTCCTGAGTGCGTTTCAGAAACGGAATATACAAGCAGCGGTTATTATATGGCTGTGGTAGCTGACAAACACGGCGAAGAGTTTTGAATGAGCAATTTTTACACTTAAAGTGCAAAGTATTTAGATATACGAAATTTGGTATCCTTGCTGAACTACACAGGAGATAACATGACAACCCAACCCAGCATCGTAGTAACAGACGCAGCAGGATTTACCAACCACACTGGCCGGGCCTGCATACTGGTTGATATTAGCCGCGAAACCATTGAAAAAAAGGATTTGGCCAGCGTACTTGAGCGTCTGCATGTGCTCAATGACTCAGCCGAAAGCACCCGACGATATGAAAGCTCAATGATGCTGATGTTTAGCGGATATGACGACGATCTGCGGGAAATACCGGAAATACCGGAAGTAAGAGAATTCGTACAATCACTGGTGCAGTTGTGGCCTCATTTCATCTGGTTTTTATCGCGCGGCACAGGCTCAATAGCGTTGCTGATGGCGTTACTGTGTGAAGTCACTGTGATACGAAGTGAAGATGGTTTCGGCACACGCTTTAAAAGAGCCGGAGAGCTTGATGCAAGATTTATGGAATTGGTCAACCGGGGTAGATGCCTGTTCGATCACTACCAGATAGAGCAGTCGGCAGTGGATATGTCGATTGAAAGCGCAATCACAGACTTGTGCTAACACCGGGCCAGCTCACATAGACAGTATTGGGTACACAAACTTGAACTCAGATAAAATTCCACTTGCAACCCAAGCTTTATTTTTGCAACAGAAACTGCAGCGCTGCGCCACGGCGAAGAAATTGAGGACAGCGGCTGCACGATTTGGCTGGGCAAAGAATGTCCGGTCGTGAGTGAAGGGAAAGTAGAGTCCGTCCACGAAGTATGGGTGGAGGATCGAAGAGGACGGTATGCAATTCTCAAAGGCTTCGGGTTAGAGAAGGTCGAGAGAATCATAGAGATAATTGGGAGGGACGATGAAAATTGATTTTTTGGGGGATAGCTCAAAATATGTAGGGGAAATTGCAGAGGGTTCAGAAGTAATTGGCGTGATTGAGCATGAAGGTATTAAAGGCGCGTTGGTGTGTATTACAGATTTTGGATCGTATCGCCAGTTCGTCAGTGCTGAAGAATCGAATTCCTTGCCGCAATTGCAAGTGAAGAAGTTGCTGGCCAGCGATGCTGCGGTGAGAGTAAGTCTGGCCGCTCAAAAGGTGCGAGAAGGCATTCGTCCTGCACGCGTATCCAGAAAGGTGAAGTCTTATCCAATATTGTGGACAGGGGAAAGCCTGAGATATTTGAAGGAAGAATTTCACCGTTCGGAAGAATTCATGTTTCAGGTGGTGACGGCGTTCAGAAATGACAATTTCGTATTCAGACTTGAGGATGTTCAAAACACCAATGGCTTGAACGCAGAAACGGAAGCATTTATCAGCCAAGAAGTCGCCTTTATCTTGCATAAGCACGGATTTGGTTCGGCTGAGTTTGACCAGAAAAAGCTCGGGTATGCGCTATCAAATTTCAAAACGGTCTGGCAGGACTTGGCGTTTACGCTGTCAACATCCTTGAATGACGTGACGTATGAAGAAGGGCAGTTGGTATCTGATCACCTTGAACTGACGCGCGGTGCTGAAGAATGGCGGGTAAAGGTCACTTACGGTGAGAAAATACTGGAAGGCACCATCGTAGGTTTGGCAGAAGCAGAATCATTATCGTCATCGCTCGGTGCAGCCAGAGCCGCATCTACATCACCAGGAACAGTCAAATACCTTTCAACATTAAGTAACGTCAGGCTCAATAAAACCAAAACAGAAAGTGACGGTTCGTACCGGATCAGCAATGAACTGTCTTTGGTCTTTCAGAAACATGAACAATTCATTGTTGAGGACTAACTATCGAGGCTTTGCCAGAACGCGGTAGGCGCGTCTGCAAGCCTCTAGGTCGAACATTCCGAAGTGGCATGCGTCAGGGGTGATACAAAGCTCTGTAGCGAGCCACTGATAGGCTTCACTTCGATTCCGAAAGGTTCTGTTCTTGCCATCCCATAGCGCATTGAACAATTGCTTGGTGGTCTTACGAGCATTGCGCGTTTTTTCGTCAGCCAGCGTGCCTAATGGAAGATGGGTGCGGGGGTGCAAACCCACATAGGCATTGCAGCGTTGATTGGAACACAGATACACCCACGGCCATGTACCGAAGGATTTTCCATACACGGCATCATTGTTCTTGATGTTCACCTCAGCATTGCAATAAGGGCAAACTGACGGAATGGGCAAACTGTGTTTCACACGCTTGAGCGCATGATGGTCTGGATTCCAAGGCGTGTATTTTGTGTCAGGTAACATGGAGATTCGGCTTTATAAAACTTACTCTCAGTGTAAACTTATCGAACGTTCTACCAAACATTTAATCTTAGGTGGGGATAACTAACCTTCCATGGAGCTACCGTGAATCAATGCACTCAACAAAAGAATCTCGACGTAATTGACAGCGCAAATAATTATCAATCACCATTCGGGCCGGCAGATAACGAGTTGTTACAGAGGGAGTTTGTAGATCACCTATCGCAGTCGGTGGAAAAAGGCTTGAATGCCAATAAACTGGGTGCACTTCAGTCCGGTGATCGCACACGAATTGCGTTAGCAATATCAGAATTAGCGTTATTCAAAATCTTGAAGAACTCAAATGGCGCGGGTGAAATTGTGCGTGCGTGTGTGGCGACAAGAAATAAGGGCATCACAGTTTTCTTTAGAGGATTGATGACTCATTATCTCAGAGCAGTCTTATTTCAAAAGGAAAATATTTTCAAAAGGCTGATGAACTAAGCGGCAACATTAAAGGCAATAATTTCGTGCGGCGCTCTTTCGTAAAGTGGAATAACCATTATTTTTATTCCTATGTTGATTTGATAACTAGACCGCAATTCGTTACGGAATCCTGAAAAAAGCAATTAAATCCATTCCGAACCTATGCATCGAGCAGCAACCCTTGTACTGAACAACAATGGGTTTGGTTTACTGGCGCAAGCCATTTGTAAAGCGTTCGTATTCAGACCGAAGGTGGAGTACGGAGAAATCCCCTTTGAAGCCCATGACATCGAACAGCATCTGATCGTCCGCACCCATATTGATCAATTCACCGGCGAAGGTGTTCCGTAAGGTCTGGCCACAGGCCCGAGCATCAATAATTCCAGCGGCATTCAGCAGGGCACGCATACGGCGATAGACGGTGGAGGGGTGCATGGAAGAGGTGAGGGTGTTCTGATCATCACGGCGGTGTCTGACTAGGGCAGGGAACAGCACACGCCCCAAGTCTTTCTCCGCATCCCGATAAGGCATCCAGGTAGCCAAGGCATCAACAGCCAGAGGAAGCAAGGGAATACGACGCTCCATATTGAAACCGGAACGGGGAACAATAATTAGCCCCGGAACAGATGTGCAATTAACGGACAACCGAATAATCTCATTGGTCTTCATTCCCGCCCCAACGAGCACCGCTGCGACCGTTGCATCTCGGCACACCGCCCAAAGGTCAGCATATTTTGCTTTTTCATCTATTTCATCTATTTCATCTATTTCAAACCCCGCCGCCGCATCCTTGGCCTCCTTCAACATCGACCGGACGTAATTTTCCAGCTTTTGCTTTTCTTCTCTATTTAGGAAGCGCATCGGATCGTTCCGGCGCGTATGCACCTCTTGAACCCCCGCAATCCGGCCTGGGTTTAAGACAGGCATCCCAAGTGCAATTAAGTGGTCATAGACTCTCTCAATCAATTTGACGTATCTCCACCCCTGTTCCTTCTCCAGCCCTTCACGGTGCAGGAAACTCGCTACATGGTGTCCTTCCACCTCGTCCAGAGATAGAACAAACATATCGAGATTGCGAAGGAATTTCCCCCACATTGAGATTCGGACGCGACGCGTGGAATCAGCCACGGGTTGTCGGGACAGCCATGACGAGAAAGCTAAGGCAGGGGAAGCAGACCAATCCCCAAGGGAGTCGAAGAGATCAACTTGGGAGGTATTGATAGTTTTGTGGTTGTCCGTTAATTGCACATCAGTCATGGCGCATGCTCCTTCACTATTTTGATTACCTGTTTGCATCGTGTGTTGGGTATAGAACGTTCCGCATTTGGGTTACGAGCGGAGCAGGGCAACCGCTTGCGCGGTTGTCTTGTTCGGCAAGTAAAGGGGGTTGGTGGCGGGCACGATTTACCAACTCCGTGACATCATCCAAGCGCAAGCCACGAATTGTCACCGCTCCAACATGCCAACCATCACCCACGTTGATATGCTGCAACTTCAATGGGCTTGCACTCGATACCCGATAATGAGCGTAACCGTCAGCATAGGGGAGGTGGATGATTGCGCCAACGACCTCACCATCAGGCAACGCCGCAGCTTCCGCGCACAACCGTTCAAAAGCGACATCACTTCTCTTCATAAAGTCTGAGAAATTTTCACCATCTTTTTGAGTAAAGTCAGCCGCTATCTTTTTCGGTGTTACTACGAGTTGAGCCATTTTTGATTCTCCATGAGTTGATGACCAATCTTAGCAAATCAGCACTAATCCAAAACAAAAAACCACTTACAGTTGTAAACTTACCCGTATATTCCATGCTTTACTGCAGCAAAAGATGATTTTTGTAGAATACATGGCGTAGATATTGCACCACTCGTCTGCCGGGCGTAAAATCACACCTGTAGCCGCAAGTCGCCAGCTCTGTGTGGGCGTAAAAGGAACGCAGAATTTCACCCGCTAGCATCCGTTAGCACCTCGTATCAACCTGTAGCATCAATCCATCGAACTGAACCTGAGTACCATCACGCCTGCCCGTGCGCTTCTGCGCGCGCAACCGCGACCTGATTCGGGTTTTCAATTTTTCAGCTACGGCTGAAATTCGCCGCTCCACGCAAGGAGCATTTCAAACGATGCAGATACTCTGCATCAATCTAAACCCATCGCGGGACAGTATTCTCCGCAAGGGGATAACTGTTCTCGCAGAATCTTGGAGAACAACATGGAAGTCAAAAAGATTTCATTCGACGAATTTGAGGAACGTTTTATCCCTCAAAAAAACACACGCACGCCTGAACAAGAGGCGTTTGATGGCTGTATGTACCAATGTTTTGGACGTGATCTGGAGGTTGTTTCAGAAGCAGCAAAGAAAACTCCCTATAACGTATGGACAATCCTGGATGTTGATGGTCGGATTGTTATCTGTGAGGGTTTTCATGTGGTCAACCGCGATGGCTATTTGATCACCAAAAACGCTTTCCAATATGGCGAGATGTTTGATATTGAGGTAGAAGATGATCTCAATGTGGATGACGACGAATCTGCTGATGGCACTAACCAAGAGTTTTTAGTCACCTGGACAATTGATGTTACGGCCAGCGATGCGGTCATGGCTGCAAAACTAGCCCTGTCCTGTATGCCTCAAGATGGCGACCGTGAAAATCTCGCACAGCTTTTTATGGTTTCTTCCGCAGCTGGAATAACCTGCTGTGTTGATCTCAGCGAAGACGATCCTGAAAGCAAAGTGGTTGAACCTACTCTACTGCCTTTTGGGATTACCGTTACAGATAACACACTGCAGTCAAATATCCGCAAGGAATTTGAAATCGATGGTGTGTTGAACGGTGTATTTGAAGAATCCGCAGGGGAAGCCAGTGCAGAGGCTCTGGAATCATTCCTGCTCGCGTTGCATTGCGAAGGTGTTGATATTCACACACCCGCGTTTGCAAAGGCACTTCAGTCGAGCGTAACGGCTGTTGCGGAGCATTTATCATGAAGAAATTCACCGCAGCGTTCACGCTTATTCCAAACGCGGGTGTAAGTTTCGACCAGTTCAATCAAATCATCGAGCAACTGGCCAGCTTGGGTTCATTTGAGTTTCACACGGAATCTAATGTGCAACTCAGAGAGCCTACAGTCGAACACACACAAATACTGCTGGTTTATATCTCGTCTGATGATGAAGTTGATTATCAGGTGGTTGACCATACCGGCGAAACTGAAGGTCGTGAATTATCACAAGATGCTTGGGCAAGTATCCGTTTCCATGGAATTTGCACTACGTTTTATGGCACGTTTCCGCGTCCGGACGTTTACGGTGTTCCGATGTTTGCAACAAACAGTGATTTTGCGGCGGGAGAGGTGAGCAATCACCATTTTGTCGTAAGTCCAACAATGGAGGTTGTCGTTAATTCAACTAGCGATGACAGTCCTGAAGAAATCTGGCTCACGATTGCAATTTCAGACGTTCTGTTCAACGAACTGATGGGTTTGCCAGCGTAGCTGGAGTAATGATGTCGCCTAATTTTGGGTGCCATAAATTTATGCAAATACTTTACGGTGAATGCAAAAACAGGAGGAAATAAAATGGATCGTAGTCTTGATTCAATGCAACACGGTGACGAAGTATTTCAGTCATCCAAAAGTCGAAAGCAAGGAAGGTTCCGACAATGATTGTCTGTGACAAACACAAAGCGGCTAACCCCTAACTTTGTGTGATGTGCGGATAATCACACAGAACCTGCCTCTTTCATAATAAAAAAGTGCCAATCGCGGGGTTCTCGCCCCGTAAGGGGTGCGAGCCTCTCTCTGGTGCTTATAGGAGAGAGAATTATGAGCAGTAAAAAAAGGAGCAGGAACAAAAAGGTGGTTGTTGTAATTAACCAACCGGTAGACAATGGCTTCCAATTCGATAAAGTTTTGGATCAACTGGCTTATGTCGCCGCACCGACCGTTATATGGGCTGGCATTGAAATTAAGCTAGAAATTGCAGCATTGGCTTTTTTTTGGTGGCTACTATGCGTTAGCTGGTCGGTAAGGATAAGGAGGAATTCAAAGTGAGCTTATCCGGCTTGGTTGTTCTCGGTGTTTTACTGACGTTCATCGTTGGTATAGCAGGAGAGTTTTCGGTTCATCGGAAACAATCCAAACACCACATTAAACATCACTAGACTAGCTTGATGATGTTAACTAACTTAAACGTCCTCCCCGAAAGGTGGGGACGTTTCAACTTACAAGGAGCAAATCATGGCACTTGAACGAAGAAATAACATGGTGTTTTGTCCAGCATGCAGGGTGCAAACAATGGACAGGCTTGATGCGCTGCGTGTTAAATAGCAACTTTAAAAAGTTTGAGCAAAATCACCGAAACAGTTGTATCGTCAAATTCATTCTGCAACACATCACTCCATTCATGCACAAATTCAGGAACGACTTCCTTACCTTTAAATGAGGCTGGCATCACTGCAACAAGGATGCCATTGTCATTCAGCATGGCAGAGGCCCGAGTGACATGCGACACAGCACGGCCACCTGAGAACGGCGGATTCATCACGCATCGATCAAATCTTGTTTTAGGGCAAAATTTCTCTGAAAAACCTAACCTACTGAAATTAACCTTATTCCACTCCAAAAAGTCAGCTTGAATCACATTCAAGCCACGCGCCTTGAGTACAGCACAGTGGAGCTGAGATATTTCAACACAGACGGTTCGCTCAACCGGCAGGAATACTGCAATACCGCCTTGTCCAGCAGAAGGCTCTATGATCGTATGGTCATCCCCGATTTCTGCCATTTCAATCGCCATCCGTGCGACATTCTCTGGCGTTGCGTAGAACTGGTGTGTTACTTGTTCAGGCAAGCTACCGGTGCGCCTGAGCGCATTGAGGGCAAGATTGATTTTGTAATCGAACAACCATTCGTGATTCCCGTTTTTCAAACCACCAAGATACTCCATCACCTTGATGGCTGAGGGCAGGGGAGGCTCATTAAAGAAAATTTTGAACCCGCATGAGCTGATCCGACCAGTTCCGATTGATGCGATGGTACTGAAGCTCACTAGGTCATGCTCCATCACATATTCCTTCTTTTTCACCGCCTTTACCGGCTTCCGCCTGAACTCGGCTGGAATGGCGGCTGGATAGAGAAACGCCAACACCTGATTTAGCCTGTATGAAACGTCAGAACTGATCTCTAAGTGTGCTGTGCCTTTTTTGAAAAACTTTGCGCGAAATGCTCCACCATCAAAATAATGCCATTCCCCAAACTTTTCATTTTTTATGAGTAATTCAATGTCGTTATAGGTGATGCCGGAAGGCACGGCACCACGCCCCGAGAATTTGGCAATCACGCAGCGCAAATCGTGGATGAAGGCAACACGCGCACTATTAAGCGATCCGTAGGAGGTCAGCATCCAGGCGATTATCATTCTCCTGCCAAATCCTTGCGGCTCATTAGTAACGTGGCTTTGCGACAGGTTGGTGAAAATACCTTCGACACGTTGAGCAAAGAAGTAGTCCCGCTGGGCGAGCAGTTGCCGAATCGTTGTAATGACATCGGCTGGCTCGAAAGGAGGGGTTTTGTGATCATGGATTTGGTTGTGCCACTCATTGCGGCGGGTCGCATCCATTGCTTCCAGAACATCGGTTAAATTCATTGCGCGTGACCAGAACAGCGCATCGAGGGCGGCGATTGCAGGAACGGGGTCAAACAGATTTTTGGCAGATAAGCTACTGTGACGTTCTTTCTTTTGCGCACCATCCAGAAAAAAGCCAATGATGTCAGTTTTCCCTGTTACGAAAGATGCAATCTTATTGATCTCACTCAGCTTTGAGTGATATTCGGAAAACAGAGCATCCAACGGTGTGAATACAGACAACTGGTTTTGCTGGCTTTCAAAAATCTCAAACATGATTGAACCTCTATCGTTATGTGTAAGAATAACGAAAAGAGCACATTCCAAAAGCTAAAAATTCACCGGCAGCAATTTGCGATATTATGTAGCAGCCGCCATTAGCTATATCTATCAATGCATTACGCCAAGTCTTTTGTGCTCGCGGCGGCACCCAAAATATAACATAGTGCAGCCTCTACGAGCTTAGGGTTTGCGGCGCAACATCCACGTTTTCAGAATTACCTCTCCATCCGATTCAATCTTGCGCACCACGGCGGCACGCTTGGTTTCGTCATGCTCACTATGGGCTTTTTCCACAAGTGCCGCCAGCGCCACATGAAGCACATTAGTCTCGTCATACTCGGGCAGTCGCATGTGCTTGAACACATCGCCGACCTGGATGGAAACAATGTGACTCTCCACCCATTCGCGCACCATTGGCGTGTTCAGCAAGCCACACAAAAAATAAGCCGGTTTCTTTTTGTCGAATCCCGCGAAATATACCTTGTGGTCTGGAACGTAGGGGCGTTTCCCAGCAATCGGAACCATCGCGCTACCGGCCACCGCCGCATAGAAGCGACTCGACATTTCAGGCCAAACTACTTTCCACGGCTGGAAGGTGTAATCGCCCACGTTGTATACGGCATAGAACGGTGCGCCCTGCATCTGTCGGCGGTAGGTAGAACGATCATTCAGCAAGGTCTTGTAGCCTGAAAACCATGCTTTTGTTTTGGCAAGTTCCTTGCCATTCATTTCTGCTTCGGAAAAAACATAATCCGTATTACCGATGCCCCGGTTAGGAACGAAGGTATACAGGTCTTCCTCGGTACGCTTAGGATTGTTCAATCGCAGATAACAGGCTTCAAAATCGCCCGCACCCTTGACCAATGGATACAGCAGATCAGTTTCTACCCAAGCAGTTTTGGCAGGGCCGATGTCCTTCTTGCCTGCTTCTGGACGGCTGCGCACCTGCACCAACTTGTTCTTGCTGTTGCTATTAACTACTGGAACGAAGAACACGCCGTTCAGATCAGTGGTGATGCCTTTGCGCCCAGCGACCCAGCTACAGGTGCCGGAAAGTGCCTGCAATGCCTTGTAGCGGCCTTTAGTAAGCACGGCCCAAGGTGAGCCTGCCACATCGACTGGCGCGGCTTCTTTAGTGGTGATGGCGACCCGCGCCATGACCGAGGATAAATCCATCGCCACGGGGATGGCCTTCGTGGAGCCGGGTGCGCTGTCCCAAAGCCGATAGGGCACAGGATAGGTGCCAGGCTTGGTCGTCTTGTTGAACGCTGCTACGACGGTATGGTTGGAAGCGTCATCGAAAGGCTTCAATGCCTTCATGTCGTCCACGCTAACGGGGGCCAAGTGCAATGTTTTTGGATTGGATGGATCGAGCTTAAAATGCCGGAAGCCCGCCGAGGACGGATTCTTGAAAATCGTTCCCGTAATGACAAATGCCAGTCGCCCATTGACCTTCAGCCACTTGTCCGACGTGGTGTAGGTAATCATGGCCGAAATATCCAACTCATTGCCACCATGGCGCTTGTTCTTCGAGAAGATGCCGTAGCGTTCGCAGGTCGGCTTGACCCGTTCGCGGTATGCATCGGGCAGCTTCGACCAGCGTACCCAAGGCGGATTTCCAACGATGCAGTCGAAGTGGCCTGCCGTGGCCGACCAGAAGAAGTTGCGCACTACCCGGAACCAGATGCCGTTCCACTGCTGGCGATGCAGTTCCAATATCTGGTTGTAGGTGTATTGCAACGGCTTACGCCATTCGTCCGCTTCGTCCGGTGTCAGCAGGTCAGCCGCCAATAAACGTGCTTCGGCCTCCGCATAGTCCAGGTCATCTTCCACATCCTCGCCCATTTGCGCAAAGACTTGATCGAGGCGTATCCGGTTAAAGGCCAAGGCGGAAGGCAGGGCAATATCCAATCCCGCTACTTGGCTGCCGATCTGGTAGTTCACCACGTCTTGCCCCTTGGCGGGGTCGGATGCTGGAGAATAAATCGCATCAGCAAGCAGCACGGGAATTTCCAGTGTCTGTCCAGGGGACGCTTTCAGCAGGTCGGCGATCTCCATCAGGAAATTAACCCGTGCGGTTTGCACGGCCAGCGGATTCAGATCGAAGCCCCATACCGAAGTGCAAAGGTGTTCGAGGATGCGTGTAGCATCCCATCCGGCCTTGTTGGCTTCAACACGGATGAGCCGCAGGACGGCCACTAGGAAGGCGCCAGAACCACAGGTAGGATCTAGCACCCGCTTGTCCAGCCAATTGCCATGCCGGGCTTTCTCGACGGTGAAGTCCACCAACCAATCTGGCGTATAGAACTCTCCCAGGCTTTGCCGCAACCTGCCCGGCACCAAGCCTTGATAGAGATCGCGCAGTACGTCGCGGGTGTGGGTTAGATGGTCGGTACGATATAGGGAGAGAGAGGCCAACAAGCTACGCAACGCAGGCACCAGACGGGCGGAATGCGGCAGCTTGCAGGCTACGTCAAGATACCAACTGAAAATCGCTTCTTCCACAAAACCATTGATGCCTGCCTGCGCAAAAATGCCAGCCCGTTCGATGTCTTGCGACAGCGTATCAAGTAAAGCGGCATCATTCAGTAACGCCGCCATGGCTTGTGCTGGTTGCTGCGTGGTGGTCAGTCCATGCGCAGAGACGATTTCAGCGGCCAGCAATTTAATCAGCAGAGAGTTGTAGGAATGGATGACAAACAAACGACCGGACATGGATTGCGCCGTGAGTCCATTCCACAAGAATCCTATTTCCTGATTGATAGCGTCGGCTTGAAGCACCGACATATCGGCCACTTGGCCGTAGAGAGTGCGCCATTCCTCGAACAGCATCTTGATCTTGGAATTTCCGGTCACAGCTAATTCAGCAGCAAGAGCATCAGCCATGGCCTGCATCAAACATTGCGCATTGGCCGATCCATGGCCGAAGTCGGCTATCAAGTTGTCTAATGTGATAGCACGCCTGATGTCGGCTCGGATCGCTTGAATGACCAAGCCCACTGCGTATACGGAAAAAGGAACAAGATGCTGGGTGTGGATGGCATCATCGCGCACCTGAGCGAAGCAGATGTGATCGCCGTCAATTGCGATGCCGATGTAATCTGCGGCGGGAATGCCTGACTTCTTTGCTTCGCGCTGGATGTAGGGCAGCAGGCGTTGGTCGGTGGCTTCCTTGAACTTGGCGCTGCTCTTGCTGCCCTTGAAGAATCCCGGTGCCTTGAACTCGATGATAACGTTGTTGTAGCTACTGTCCTTCTTGGCTCGCTCGGCATCGAAGTGGATGTTTAGGGCTGCCTCCAGCGCCGACACCCAAGCTAACCGAACCTCTTCTTCGCCCTTCCACGGACGGTTACGCTTGGCAGCTATATGATCGTATGCAGTACGGGAACTTTTAGCAGAAGCGTCATCAAATCTGGCTGGCTGGCTGGCTGCGCTAGTTATTTTTTTGCTCATTTTCTCCCACCAAATTTACCAATACCTGCGCCACGCGGCTTGTTCGGTGTTATTTCGATCCGAGATAACACATCCCTAAAATCAATTTTGCGTTCAGCCATTTCACCTAGCAACGCCGCAATGACGGCCAGATGCGACGGAACCTCGCCGCTTTTGGCGTAGTTCGTAATTGAGTTGCTATTGAGTTTTACCAATTCGGCAAAATCCTTGGCAGTCAGCCCAGCTTTGCCTAATTGGCGGCGAAATTCTTCATAGTTCATGCCGCCTTATAACATCGCATTTCTATGCCGTCAATACATTCATTAGTGCGGCCACTAAATATATTAGTTTGTAAATATAATAAATAAATGTGTTAAATGCCTTGCTAGCACATAAAATTATGTGTAGCATAAGCACACTGATTTATGTGTTTATGAGGTGTGCGCCATGTCCCAACATTTTTTACTTTCAGCTAAAGCCCGCACCTTGTCCGTACTCAAGGTCATGCAGATGACCGACGCGGATGCTTTTGCGGTGTTCAAGGAACTGCGTTGGGGTAAGGGCGAGGAAGTGTCATGCCCATGCTGCGGCGTGATCGGCAGGCACGCTTTCCGCCGTGATCGTCGGCAGTGGCGGTGCCGGGACTGCAACCACACCTTTTCGGTTACGTCCGGGACAATCTTCGCCAACCATAAACTCAATCTCAAGACCTATCTGGCGGCAATTGCGTTGTTCGCCAACGCCGTGAAAGGGATTTCAGCACTGCAACTGTCCCGCGATCTGGACGTTCAGTACAAAACCGCATTCGTGCTGGCGCACAAGATTCGTGAGTCACTGATGGAACACCGTGATGAATCTGCATTGACTGGAGAGATACACATGGATGGTGCCTACGTGAACGGCTATATCCGCCCAAAGAATAAGAAAGCTGACCGCATAGACCGCCGCCTAGCCGAGCATCAGAAGCCGGGCAAGCACTGCGTGTTCGTGATGCGTCAAAAGGCTGTTGAATCTGATACAGGCATGTCCGGCGCAGCCAAGACGTTAACCTTCATCATCAAGGGCGAGAATCAAGCTGACGTGAGCAAACTGGCTACGGAGTTTGTGAAAAAAGGTTCTGTGATCTGTGCTGATGAATCCAACGCTTACGATCCACTCCATGCCAAGTTTGATACTCGGCGCGTAAATCACAGCGTTGAGTACCGTGCTGCCGATGGCACCACCAATAACCTGGCTGAATCCTACTTCTCGCGCTTCCGTCGCATGCAGTACGGCCAGATGCACAAGTTCGGCAATCTGTATCTGGCGAACTATGCCAATGAAGCTGCCTTTCGGGAAGACACTCGCCGCCATAGTAACGGTGCAATTTTTCTGGAAGTCACGAAGCGTTGCGCTAAAACTCGTGCGAGCAACGACTGGTGCGGTTACTGGCAGGGCAACAAGCGTCAAGCGGAACGCCTTGCGGCTTAGACCAACACCCACAGCAGAGTAATTCCATCCGTCGCATGTCCGGTATTCTTGACTAGCTTGCGGTTGGCTTGGTGACGAAGTGCGGTGATAGCCGCCTTCTTGAAGAACACCACCACGTCTTTATTGTCCGCATCCAAACCCTTCTTTTTAAGCACGGCCAATGCCACGGCCTCTGTGGACATCACACTACCGGCCTCTCTCAGCACGTCCAATACCAGCCGGGCGCATTCGCCCGATTTGAAGTAGATGTTATTCTTGCGATGTTGCTTGGCGCGGATGGTGCGTAGATCGTAGTCGGGATCGAACATCTTGATAGTGGCATCCAGGTGATGAAGATCGGCATCCATGCGCTTTATCTCGTGCATGTAATGCTCAATCAGCCCGGCCAATTCCGAACGCTTGGAAACTAAACCTGAAACGACGTGTGGTTCTGCCATGATGCACCTGTTTAAAAAATTAGACAGGTGATAGGGTAAGAGCTAGGCGGGTGTTACGTTATGGCAACTGCTACATAATTGCGGTTGTTTCCCTTATTCAGCCTTTCTTTGAAGGGGGTTTTGGCTGTGGTGTTTAACCGATGTTACGCGGTAACATCAATCCTGCGTTCAAAACCAAATTCGCCGGGGGCTGCCCGGCGGCAGGTTTCTTTCTTTTGCGTCGCCAAAAGAAAGAAACCAAAGAAAAGGCGACCCCGCTTTGCCGCGCCTACGGCGTTCCCTGTGTTGCTCGTCTAGTCAGGCGGCTGCGGAACTCGCGCTGCGCGCTCAGACAGTCCTCGCCGACATCCCCTGACCAGCCTGCGCTACTCGGCGGCACACAGGGGTGATGGGGAGGGGGCTTGGCAGTATTCAAGAGGCTGTGTTTTTGTGTCAGATGCGCAACATCGGGTGCTTAAGTTGAAATGGGAAAATTATGGATAACCGCCAGGCGTTAAATCCCCAGCAAAGCGTGGTGGTGGAGGCGTGTGCGGGCAGCGGCAAGACCTGGCTCCTGGTGTCGCGCATCGTGCGGCTGTTGCTGGAGGGTGTGCCGCCCGGCGAGATACTCGCCATCACCTTTACCCGCCGTGCGGCGCAGGAGATGCAGGTGCGGTTGCGCGACTGGCTGTACGAACTCGCCTCCCGGGACGACGACCATGTGCGCGAATTTCTGCGCCAGCGTGCGGTGAATGAGGCCGACATCGAACGCTTGTTGCCGCGCGCGCGCAGTTTGTACCAGGAATTTTTATTGGCTCGTCCCGGCATCACGCTGAGCACTTTTCACGGCTGGTTCATGCAGATATTGCAACGCGCGCCGCTCAATTCCGGTAGTGCGGGCGGGGTGCAACTGGTCGAGCAGACCGCCGAGCTGTGGGCCGAAGCCTGGCAGACGTTTCTGGACGAGCTGCACCGCCAGCCGGACAGCGAAACGGCGCAGTCCATGCTGGTTTTGTTCAAGGAACTGGGGCTGTCTAACACGCAAACCCTGCTGCGCAAGTTTGCCGACAAGCGCAGTGAATGGTGGGCTTATACCGTGGGTCAGGGCGAGGGGGCGCTGGACTTCGCGCTGCAAAATCTGCGCGATGAATTCGCGGTGGACATGAAGAGTAAACCTCAAGCCGATTTGTTCGCCAGGCCGCATTTCGCCGAGGATGTGCGGGCGCTGGCATCGCTGTTAGCCACGGGCAGCGCCGCCCAGCAAGCTAAGGCCAGTCGCCTGTTGATGCCACTGGACGGGATATTGCCCACGAAGGAGGCATTCGCGCTGCTGTGGGACGAATTGTTCACCAGGCAGAACACGCCGCGCGTTATCAAGGCGAATAAAGGACAGGACATCGGGCGAATGGCAGAGGCGGTTGAAGTGTTGCGCTCGCAACTGCAACAAGCCTACGACCAGCTTCAGGCGCAACAGATTTATCAGTTCAATGTTCACGCGCTGCGCTGCGGTGCCGGTCTGCTGGACGCTTATCAGACTTTGAAGCAGCGCCAGCAACTGCTCGATTTCGGCGATCTGGAATGGCGCGTCTGCCAGTTACTGGACAACAGCGATTGCGCCGAATACCTGCAATACAAGCTGGATAGCCGCTATCGCCATGTTTTATTGGATGAATTTCAGGATACCAACCCGCTGCAATGGCAGATATTGCAAGCCTGGTTTGCCGCATCAAAAGCGGTGGATAGCGAGCCTACCGTATTTGTGGTGGGCGATCCCAAACAGTCCATTTACCGTTTCCGGCGCGCCGATGCACGGCTGTTCGGCGTGGTGCGCGAGTTTTTGCAACAGCATTATCACGCGGTGCATCTGAAGAAAAACGAGACGCGGCGCAACGCGCCCGCCGTGCTGGATGTCGTGAACGGCGTGTTCGAGGGCTTGCCGGCGTATGCGGGATTCGAGCGCCACAATGCCCACCAGCAGGCGTTGCCGGGCTACGTCGAAGTGTTGCCGCTGGCTGATTTGCCCGCCGCCCCGGCAGGCGCGGAAGCGGGGGCTGAGATCAAACTGCGCAACCCGTTGCTGGAAGCCTATCCCGACCGCGAAGAAGGTGCGCGCGAACTGGAGGCGCGGCAATTTGCCGACAAAATTGCCGCGCTGGTCGGCCACTGGCAGATCAGCGATGAGGGCCAGCAGCGTCCGGCGCAATACGCCGACATCATGGTGCTGGTGCGCCGCCGCACGCATCTGAAAATCTATGAACACGCGCTGCGCTGCGCCGCGATTCCCTTTTTGACCTCGCGTCGCGGCGGTTTGCTCAACACGCTGGAAGCCTCGGACATCCAGGCATTGCTGACCTTTTTGATTACCCCGTTCGCCGATCTGGCGCTGGCACAAACCCTGCGCACACCCCTATTCGGGTGCAGCGACGAGGATCTGATGCTTTTGGCAGGGGCAGGGAGCAAGATTCAAGGTTCAAGCAGTGAGGGTGAACTCGCCCCTTGCCCCTTGCCCCTTGCCCCTCATCTGTCCTGGTGGCAGCGGTTGCAGCAGCTTGTCGAAGTTGAAACCGCCACGCCGGCCTTGCTCCGCGCCCAGCGTTTGTTGCAAGGCTGGCTTGCGCTGGCCGATAAATTGCCGGTGCACGATTTGCTCGACCACCTCTATTTCGAGGGTGATGCGCAAGCGCGTTATGCTGCCGCTGTGCCGGAAGTGATGCGCGCCACGGTGCTGGCGAATTTGCAGGCGTTTTTGGAAATTGCGCTGAATGTGGATGCCGGACGTTACCCGAGTTTGCCGGGTTTCCTGCGCGAACTTGCCGAATTGCGCCGCGCCGACGACAACGAATCGCCCGATGAAGGCAAGGTCAGTCAGGCGGGCAACGCGCTACGCATTTACACGGTGCATGAGGCAAAAGGGCTGGAAGCGCCTATCGTCTGGCTGTTGGACAGCAATGCCAAACCGCCTGCCGACAAGGGCTTTGATGTGCTGGTGGACTGGCCGACTGATGCCAAAGCCCCGGCGCATTTTTCGCTGTATACCGATCGCGCCAGCCGTGGCGCGGTGCGCGAGCATTACTTCGAGCAGGATGCGGCGCTGGCGCAGCGCGAAGATTTGAACCTGTTGTATGTGGCGATGACGCGCGCCAAGCAAGCCCTGCTGGTCAGCGGTAGCGGAAAACTGGTCGAAAATAGCTGGTTTGAGCGTATCGCCGAGGTGGCTACGAGCGAGCAGGTCCATCCTTTAGCCAGGATGCAGCCCGTTCAATCTGCGCCCCTCAGCCCTCAATCTGCGCTCCTTGGTTCCCAGTCCCCGCTCCCGGATCCACGTCTATGCGCCGCCCTGCCAGTCGGTGCGCGCAAAGCCGTGATGAGCGATGCGCAACGCTACGGTGTCTGGCTGCATGGCCTGATGGAACACTTGACCGATGCGGTTCAAGGGGGTGAGGAGGAGCTACGGCGCAAACTGAACATCCCCGTGGAACAGATGCCCGCACTCTGGCAACATGCGCAAGACTTGTTGAATGCGCCTGCGCTGGCGCGTTTCTTCGACGCGCGGCACTATCTTTCGGCGGCCAACGAAGTGGCTTATGTCAATGCTGCCGGGCAGTTGCGGCGCATGGACAGACTGGTCGAATTTGTCGGCGAGGTCTGGGTGCTGGACTACAAGACGGGCGAACAATCCGCGAATCAGGCGGCGCAGATGGCGGAATATCGTGCCGCGATGCAGGCGATACACCCCGGCAAGGTGGTACGATGCGCGCTGATTTTCGCCAACGGTGAATTGAGTGAAGTCTGACAAAAAAGCTGTGGTATTATTTTGCAGGTTGATTTTTTGATGATTTTTAACGAAAGGAAATAACATGGAACATATCCAACCCGCACTCCCTTACGCGATGGACGCACTGCAACCCCACATGTCCCGCGAAACGTTTGAATACCACTATGGCAAGCACCATGCGGCTTATGTGGCCAACCTGAACAACTTGATCAAGGGCACTGAATTTGAGGCGCTCGATCTGGAAGCCATCATCAAGAAAGCCCCCGCTGGCGGCATTTACAACAATGCGGCGCAGGTGTCCAACCACACGTTTTTCTGGAACTGCATGAAGCCGGCGGGCGGCGCAGCCCCGACGGGCGCGCTGGCCGATGCGATCAACGCTAAATGGGGCAGCTACGACGAATTCAAAAAAGCCTTTCAAACTGCTGCTGTCGGCAACTTCGGTTCGGGCTGGACCTGGCTGGTGAAGAAGGCGGACGGCTCTGTTGATATCGTCAATATGGGGGCTGCCGGTACGCCGCTGACCACCGCCGACCGCGCACTGCTGTGTATAGACGTGTGGGAACATGCCTACTACGTTGACTACCGCAACGCGCGTCCCAAGTTCGTTGAAACCTTCTTGAATCACCTGGTGAACTGGGACTTTGCCGCGAAAAACTTCGCTTAACATCTTGTTTTTATGATATAAAATCCCGGTTACAACGCCGGGATTTTTTATTTGCAAAACGGGTTTTTACGCAATAATCGGGCATCTTAATGATGGGGCAGTATTTAATGCGGTATTTATTCAAACTCAAGCTGCTGGTCATGTTGCTGGTGTCCGCTACGGCGTGTGGCGCGGAGTTCGCTTTGAGTATCGCAGACATCGCCTCTCCCGTTTTTAGCGCCCAGGGAATAGTGCTGTCTTTGCCGGACCAGGGGTCGGCTGATTTGCAGATCGCCCGTTTCAAGGTGCAGCAGCACGAATTTCAAAAGGTGCGGCTGCGTTGCGCGGAATTTACCTTGTCGTCCGTGCAAGTGGTCTGCCACCAGGGCAAGCTGGATGCGCTTCCCGGCGCGACGCTGGAATGGCGATACGATTTTGTAACGCAGCACCTGCAACTGTCGCTCAAGGCGGGCGGCGGTGAGTCGTGGCAAGTGGCGGGGAATTTAGGCGGACGCACCTGGCAAGTGGCAGTGCAACTGCATAACGCCCAGGCCAAACGGCTGGCGGCGCTGTGGCCTGCCGCCATGCCGTTGCCTGACGGGCATGGCAATGATGCCCCCCCTTATAATGAAGCTCGCCATGCCAGCCTCCCCCCGCAGGTGGGGGGAGGGGCAAATGCATCACTGCGCGAGTTTATTTTTACGCAGGGCGACCTGAACGGCACGCTGGGCGTGGCGGGCAATGCGGCGGGGCTGCAAGCTGTGAAGGCCGATTTACGGTTGAGCGATTTGGCTTTCAGCGATGCCAGCGGTCTTCATGCGGCGGAAAAAATAGCCGGAAACGTTAGCTTCGCGGCGCAACGCAAAGGCGCGTTCTGGGACTGGCAGGGCGATGTCGCCTGGCAGTCCGGCGAGATGTTCTGGCAGCCGTGGTATTTGCGCGGCGGGCATACCTTGCGTGCCTCAGGCCGCTTTGACGGCAAGCGTGTGAGCGTCGCGCAGGCGGTGGCGGATTTGCCGGAGGTGGGGCGCGTGACATTTTCCGCAGACTGGGATGTCGCGCAAAGCACGTTGTTGGCAGGGGCGATGCGCGGCGACGGGCTGGCGCTGGAAAAACTGTTCGACAACTACGTCAAGCCAATGTTGGACAAGGGGGCGTTGGCCGATGCCACCGTGCAGGGCAAAGCCGATGTGGCGGCAAAGTTCGGCAACGGTGCGGTGCAGTCCGTGCAACTTGGCTTGCACGAAGTGGATATTGCGGATGCCTCACAACGCTTTGCCCTGCGGGGCGTGAACAGCGAAATCGCCTGGCAGGCGGATGCGGCAAGTACGGCGAACGTGGCTTTTGCCGGGGGGATATTGCTGGGCGCGCCGTTAGGGGCTGGGCAGTGGACGGTCAAGCTGAACGGGCTGGATTTTGCCGTGCCGCAGGCGGAATTGGCGATTCTGGATGGCAGGCTAACGCTGCGTGATTTACATATTTTTCGGCAGGCAGATAGCTGGCGCTGGCAGTTTTCTGGTGCGCTCTCGCCGATTTCGATGGCGCAGTTCAGCGTGGCGGCGGGTTGGCCGAAGATGCTGGGCAAGCTGGCGGGGCGCATCCCACGGGTGAGCTACGACGGCCATTCGGTCAGCGTGGAAGGCGCGCTGTTGTTCGATGTGTTCGATGGCTCGGTGGTGGCGACACAGTTGAAATTATCCGATGCGTTCGGGCGCGTGCCGCGCTTGTCGGGCAATCTGGCGATGCGCAACCTCGATCTGGACTTGCTGACGCGGACTTTTTCGTTCGGCAATATGCAGGGGCGCATAGACGCGGATGTGAACGATTTGCAATTGCAGGACTGGCAGCCGTTGCGCTTTGATGCCCGCGTCTATAGCAGTGCGGGGAAATATCCCAAAAAAATCAGCCAGAAAGCCGTGCAGAACATTTCCGCGTTAGGCGGAGTCGGTGCGGCGGCGGCCATTCAACGCAGTTTTCTGGGGTTCTTCGAGAATTTCGGCTACGACCGCATCGGCTGGCGCTGCGTGCTGCGCAATGGCGTGTGTACGATGGGCGGCATAGACGAGGCGAATCACGGCACATATACGCTTATCGAGGGTGGAGGCATACCCGCTATCAACGTGATGGGCTACAATCGCACCGTTTCGTGGGGTGAACTGACCACGCGCTTAAAACGGGTGACGCAGGGCAACGCAGCACCGATCATCAAATAGCTTGAAAGGAGTCGTAATGAAGAAAATCTGGATGGCATTACCGTTAATCGTACTGAGCGCCTGTGTGACGATAAACATTTACTTTCCCGCCGCTGCGGCTGAAAAAGCAGCAGACAAAATCATCGAAGAAGTTTGGCAGACCCAACATGCCGATAAACCCGCCGATAAACCTGAAGTGAAGGAGACAAAATGAACACCCTAATCCGAACGATAGCGGCCATGCTCACCTTGCTGGCGGCGCTGAACGTGTATGCGGCTGCGGACATTGAAGTCAACACCCCGGCGGTGAACGCCATCAAGGCCAGTATGCAGCAGCGCCACGCACAGTTGGCGAACTACTATGCCAGCGGCGCGGTCGGTTTGACGATGGACGGCATGGTCGCCTTGCGTGACCCAGGTGCCGTGCCACTGGCTGCGCGCCAGTCGGTGAATGCGCTGGTGGCGGCGGAGAATCAGGACAGAGATGCGCTCTATGCCGAAATCGCCAATGCCAACGCCCATCCCGAATGGCAGGCCGAAATCCGCAACACCTTCGCGCAACGCTGGATACAGCGCGCACAACGCGGCTGGTGGGTGATGAGGA
>Ga0210053_1000657_pt1 | contig 33935 bp, 33 predicted proteins | sample CryGeymeta201512_FD_185467 | JGI IMG/M metagenome (GOLD analysis project Ga0210053, IMG submission 185467) | Groundwater microbial communities from Crystal Geyser aquifers in Utah, USA - Crystal Geyser metaG 2015-12 (SPAdes) (version 2) | ecosystem: Environmental > Aquatic > Deep subsurface >... | reverse complement strand
TCTCCAATCTATTCCGGGAGTTGAATTTCCTTCAACAAAAAAAACATTTCCATTATTGCTTTTCATGAAATCAAGCGAATACAAAGCGTGTGGGATATTTACCTGTTTGTTAATCCGTAAAGCCATTTTTAGCACATCCTTAGGAATATCAGAAAAAGTGAGAGTAAAACTTTTTCCACCCTGGTGCAGGTTTGCCCTAAAATCACCTTTCTTTGCAACTCTAATAAATGACTGAATTAGTTTTCCGTTAAGGATTATTACCCTAGCATCTATTGTTCCGTGGTGTTCTCCGATAACAAGTCCTTTGTCACATTTTACAAAAGGTTGAAGAATATACTTTGTTATGCCTGTATCTTTCTTCTCAATTTTTAATTTATCATTTACATCCTGAAAGCTTGTTGAAGATAAAACTTTTATTACTTGGAACCCTCCAGCTCCAAATCTGTCTTTTATCACAAAATCAGATGTAAAATCATCAATAAATTTGTTTTTTGTCATTAATTTCTCTAATTTAACTTTTGCATTTTCAAAATTTTGCTCTTTAAAATCTCCAATTAAAGCTGTCGGAATTGCAACATTCTTAAATTTCTTGTAAGTATTATATTTATCTCGAAACAGATTTAGGAGCAACGGATTAGTAAAAGGAATTATATTTTTTTTTGAAAAAAGAGTATTAAAATATTTTTCTTCTATTTTATTTATTGGAGTAAACTTGTTAAATACTACACGGGCAAAAGCTTCATCAACATATTTTTCCCACCTTGAACCGTTAAAAATCCAGTAAGCACTAACTTTTCCGGGTCCAATAATTTCATTTGATGTTGAAAGTGCTGTCGAAATAGAATACTTTTTGCATAAAGAAAGAAAATATTCGTAGGCTAAATTATAGTATTCTTTCGGGTAATCAAACGGCTTTGTGTGATTTTTTCCTGTTGGGGAATTTGCAATCTGCCCGGAATAAATAATTAAAACATCAAATTTCATTTAAAAAAACTCTGCGCCTTCGAGAGGAATCGAACCCCCATCAACGGTTCCGAAGACCGCCGCTCTATCCATTGAGCTACGAAGGCAAGCATAAAAGTTACTTACAATTCTAACAAATATCCCAGACTCACACAACCACACCTATCCTTTGATTCAAACCTGATTTTTGTTATAATTAATGGGTCTTTAAAAATCACCCAACTTATGAAGATTGAATATTCAATTGTTATTCCTGTTCTCAACGAAGAAGAAAGCATCGAAGAACTATTTGTAAAAATAAGAGAAGTATTCAAAAAAATCAAAACCGGTTATGAAGTCATTTTTGTCGATGACGGATCAACAGACTCCTCTCTTCAAATTTTAAAAAATCTTGAGAAATCAAATAAAGATGTAAAACTGTTTTCATTTAGAAGAAATATGGGAAAGCCTTATGCTCTAATGCAGGGATTTAAAAAAGCAAAAGGTGAATTTATCGTAACCCTTGATGCAGATTTGCAAGACGATCCGTCAAATATTCCAACCATGAGGTCAAAGCTTGATGAAGACAATTTTGATCTTGTAACAGGTTGGAGAAAAAACAGAAAAGATACTTTTTTCAAAAAGATTACTTCAAAAATTTTTAACAAAGTTGTTTCATTGATGTTTGGTGTAAAAGTACATGATCTCAATAGCGGTTTGAGACTCTACAGAACGGACGCTGCGCAGCAATTAAAATTATATGGAGGAATGCATAGATTTATACCAATTATCATGTATAAAATGGGATATAAAGTTGGAGAACAAGCAACTATACATCACGAGAGGAAATACGGAGTTTCAAAATATAAATCTTCAAAAGTAATAAGCGAAATCCCGGATATATTTACGATATATTTTTTAACTAAATATACCAATCGCCCGCTTCATTTTTTTGGAAAAATAGGAAGTCTTGTATTATTTGCAGGTGTTTTAATTTTGTTATATCTTTCCATTCTTCATTTCATAGGGGAAAGTATTGGAAATAGACCTCTTTTACTTTTAGGAATACTTCTTGTTATTGCAGGAATTCAAACTATATTTACGGGACTTCTTGCGGATTTGCTGGTTAATATGAACTCAAAAAAGGAAGACTCATTTCCCCTCAAATATGGTTTGGAAGAATAATATTGTTAAAAGAACCAAGAGTATATTAACAATTTTTCTTGGAATTCCGCTTACAATTATTTCATTATCTTTTTTGTTTCTAGTTATTTTTTCGGGACGTAATGTATTTATTCAACAACTCACAAATCTAAAATTTCCCCCTTTTTTGCTAAGCATCGTTTTCTTTATGATTTTTTTCTTCCTAAGATCTATTGTTTGGAAACAAATTCTTGGAAAGTTAGGGTCCGAATTAAAACTTGAAGATGTTGTTTACTTCTCATCATTAACAGAATTAAAAAGATATATTCCGGGTAGCATATTCTCTTATGTTGGAAGACTTTTCCACTTCGGTCAACTTGGTGTGAAAAAGAAAATAATTATTAAGGGAACTGTTTTGGAAGCGTCTCTTCATATACTGTCGAGTTTTATTATCTCTATTTCGGGCATAATTTATCTTTACCAACTTTCACGCCAAAATATTTTATTTCAATTTATGCCACAGGGGATTTATTCTGTTGGATTGTATATTTTTATCACAATATGTCTTTTTTTGTTATTTATTTTTTTAAAGAAAAATTTACGTAACATATTTAAATTTACAGACGAGTTTTTTATAAGTATTCTTTCATGGATTTGCTATGCGATAGCAAGCGTTCTTATTGTTGTATCTATATCGGGATTTAATCCATACACAATTGTATCGCTTGGATCGTTTTTTGTTTTAGCATGGTTAATTGGATATCTTTCGATTATTACACCGTCAGGCGTTGGGGTAAGGGAAGCAGTAATTGTCTTTGGTTTAAGTTATATCGTTCCCATTCAGACGGCGGTGGCAGTAGCATTGCTTGCTAGAATTGTTTTTGTATTTTCAGAATTTATTTTTTTTGTGTTTTCCTCCCTATTTTATAAATGGAAAGGTTTTTTAAAAAAGAAATTATTATCGTATTCCACTCAAAGTATTTTACTTTTCATATCAATATTTACATATATTAGCTATTTTTCTTATGTAACCTTTGAAAAACATCTTAATTTTTTTACAGGGCGATTTGATTTAGGGAATATGGATCAAACGGTTTGGAATACAATTCATGGAAGGCTTTTTCAACTGACAAATCCAGACGGAATAAATTCTATTTCGCGTCTGGGAATTCACGCCGACTTTATTTTAGTTCTTCTTTCACCAATTTATCTGCTTTGGCAAGATCCAAGAATGCTTTTGTTTGCACAAACCGTATTTATCGCACTTGGTGGATATTTTATATATAAAATTGGACAATTTGTTATGAAAAATAACTCGCTTGCTTTTATTTTTTCTCTTTCTTACCTTCTAAATCCTTTCGTACAAAAGCAAAATCTCTATGATTTTCATGCCGTAACACTTGCAACGACATTTCTTGCCGCATCTTTTTACTACATTTTAATCAAGAAATGGAAAATGTTTTTACTTTTTATTACTCTAGCAGTTCTTACAAAAGAAAACGTTTTTATTACCTCTTCTTTATTGGGAATATATTTATTTAGAACAAAAAGAAAGCTTGGGGTTATTGTTGCTCTCTTGTCAATAAGTGCATTTTATACGTTGGTTACATATTTTATTCCTAATGCTAGGGGAGGGCAACATTTTGCGCTTGAATATTTTCAAGAATTCGGAGATACACCTTTTATGATAATAAAAAATATATTTTTTACACCCAACAAAACCATTGCTGCAATTTTTACCTACCCAAATTTTCAGTACATTTTTACATTATTTTTTCCGGCTGGATTTTTATCATTTATACAGCCACTTGCTTTGATTTTTTGTCTTCCTGATTTGACAATTAATCTTTTATCTAAAAATACAAATTTTAAATCAATAACGTTTCATTACGCAGCAACAATAATTCCATTTATATATATCTCTTCAATATACGGTGTACAAAAACTTTTGAAAAGTAAATTATTTTCAGAAAAACTTATTTTATATTACATTATTTTCTCTTCAGTTTTGTCAGCATATTTTTTAGGTCCACTTCCTGGTGCTAAATCTCCAAGTCTTGAGATTTTTGCAAACAAAGTTAATGAAAGCCAGGAAATCAGAGATTATTTGAAAAAAATACCGCCAGTCCTCAGTATTTCCGCAACAAACAATTTGGGCGCACATATTTCACACAGAGAAAAAATATTCACTATTCCACAAGGAATCAGGGAAGCAGACATGATACTTTTTCTATTAAATGATAAATTTGCACAGCCATCTCTTGAGGCACAAGAAGAACTAGCTGAACAATTAAAAAATAATAATAGCTATATTCAAGAATTTAAAATAGGGGATTTTATTGCGTTTAAAAGAAGCACTTTTCGTTTGCAGTAAACAAATTACCTTTCAAGTGTGTATGCATAAGGAAAGTACAAAAACGAGGCAGGGACGTCATCTGTCAGATATTTTTGAAAATCCGCATAAATTATAAGCCGTTTTCCCTGATCATTCGTAGAGCGTCCATCTTCAAGTAATTTATCAATTCGCAAATTTTTATATTTAATAATATTGCTTATTTGATCAGAATGCCAAAGAGTATATTGATCAGGATCTTGAGAAATTTTAAAAGGATATAAAAGGATTTGGAATTTCTTTGGTATTTCGGTCACAATTTTTACTTCAGTTTTTATTCCTAAGGCCTTCCAATTTATAGCGATATTATCTGCCAAACTTTTATATTCTTCAGTTGTTGAAATTTCAAACTTCTTATCAAGATCTTTCATTCCTGATAAAAGTGTAGTTGCAATTTCTATATCAGAGATTCCATAATTTGGCGGTTTTGAAAAAAAGATTGAGTCCGGAGGAATTGATGAATATGCACGTAAACCTTCTGAGAATTTTGGAGGAAGAGCATAATTAAGAGCTTGACGCAGTTTTTTATTCGACAACAATGAGTCTGCGTTATTATAAAAGAGTGATACTAACTCATCATAATTTATGTTTTTAGTAACTCTAGTATTTTTCCAACTCCCCATATCACTTCCTTTAATTGACAGATTGGTAACTCCTATTGCAGTATCAATTTCTCCAAGCGCAAAAGCCGTTTTTAGTGCATTCTGAGACGGATAAAAGTAGATTGTTTTTCTAGAACCGGAATTATTTATATTTTGAAGAATTATCAATTTTACAAATCCTCCGTTTATATCAATTCTTTTAACTTTGTATGTGCCAAGTCCTTGAAAATTTTTAATAAATAGTGGTTTTGAAACAGAAGATAAAAAAGGAGAATAAGAATTTTTCATCTCATATGAAATTGTATTATCATTTATGACTTTTTTGACAACATTTTTAAAATCAAGACTTATATTTTTTGCAGTTAATTTTTCACCGTTGTGGAAAAATAGTCCTTTTTTAAGATGAAAAACGTAAAGTTTTCCGTCGTTTTTTATCTCCCAGCTTTCTGCAGCTCCCGGAACTATCTTTCCATTAGGCAAAACGGAAGTAAGTCCAAAGCTTAAATCACCGGTTACATTTTCAGGAAGAGTTTGAGGTGTATGTATTCCAAAGTACCCTACCCTACGGACTGTTTTTTCAAAAAGAGGTGTAATAAAAAAATTAAAAAAATAGGCAAAAAGGAAAAAAACGACTGCTCCAATAAGAATTGAAGCAAAGATAATTTTTTTCCATTTCTTAAAATACGCCTTGAGCAGCCATAAATAGTAACGTTTTCTAACAAAGCTCATAAATTTTGGAGTTATTTATTTTGTTACCAGTGCAAGAATTGAGGTTGCAGCAAAAAAAACCGCAAGGACTATCGTTGCATAGAAAAGTACTTTTTCAAGTCCTTTTTTACTTCTATAACTTCCTGTACTTCCACCGAAAGCAATACCTGATGAGGTTCCTCTATTTTGGAGTATTACAGCTACAATTAACAAAATTGCAATAATCATTTGAATAATAGTTAGTATTTTCATAGGTCACCAAACAACCATTTCTGAAGTTTTATAAGTAAGTATATTGTAGCAGATATAGCCAGAAAAGACAAAAGCGGCGACAAGTTTATAGAATTAAAATTAACAGCATATAAATGTATTGAGGGAAATGTAAATTGTTTTATGACAATAACTTTAAAAAATGATGAAGCGATAAGAAGTGCAATAATTGTCGGAACAAAAGCTACAAGACCAAATGAAAAGGTTTTTAATGGAAAAAGGATTGTTGAAAAAATAGGATTGAGAATTTTATGTATGATTAAAACAATTATTGCCGCAGTAAAAAAATTTTCAGGATATTTTACAACAAGCCCCGATAAAAAAAGAGATGTAAAGTATATAGAAAGACCCGTGATTGTAAAGTCTTTTAAAAGTCCTCTCATTTATTAAATGATATCAAATATCTTCTATATTTCATAGTTTATGTAATTCTTCATTTAAAAATTTTTTTTGTCTTAACAATCTATGATAAGTAATGGCAAATCTATGTGCTTCATCTCTAATCCTTTTAAGCAGATTGAGACCGGGATTAGCAAATGGAACACGGACTTGAGCGTATGATACCGAATAGTCATTTTTTACAGCCGGAACTATAATTATTTCTTCTTTTTTCGCAAGTCCTATTACCGGTATTTTTGTATCATGCAAAAAAAGCACTTTTAATGCTGCTCCGACTTGTCCTTTCCCACCGTCTACGACTATTAAATTTGGCGTTTGCCATTCTTTATGTTTTAGTCTTCTTAGAAGAACTTCCTGTATCATAAAAAAATCGTCAGGAGTGCTTTTAAGTTTAATTTTAAACCTACGGTAGTCTTTTTTTGATGCATGCCCTTTTATAAAAACAACAAGAGAAGCTGTTGCATTCTTTCCCTGAATATTTGAGATATCATAGCACTCAATTCTTTCAAGACTCGTTAATTTAATATTATTTGTTTGAAAAATCTGTTTAAGGTCATATAGTTCATTTTTAATTCTCTCATAGTAAAGATCCGGTCGTTCTTCATATCTAAATGCTTGGTAATTATCGCTTGTAATAAGATTAACTTGTTCAATTTGTTTTTGTACCATTGACGCTTTTTCAAATTTCTCGTCTTTTATATATTTTTTTTGTTCCCTCAAAAGTAAATTTAACACTTTTTCTTTGTCTCCTTTTAGAAAAGCTTTCATTTTTTTTAAATTACTTTTATATTCAAAAAGATTTTGAGGAAAAAAAGGTATGCATGGACACATTCCAATATGATTAAATAGACACCTTTTTTTAGGATGGTTTTTAATGCTTTGATAAGGAAAGATTTTTCTGATAGTCCTAAGAACTGTCTTAACGTCTAATACGTTAGGATAAGGACCATAATATTCTCCTGTTTGACTATTTTTTTTTCGACTGATTGCAACATATGGGATTTTAGTCTTTGAGATGCAAATATACGGGTATGATTTATCGTCTGAAAGCTTTATGTTATAAAAAGGCTTGTACTTTTTTATAAGGCTTGCCTCAAGCAAAAATGCTTCAATTTCAGAACTAACAGGTATATGCTCAACTTTATGGACTTCCTCTCTAAGAAGAAGTGTTTTTGCATCAAGATTTGATGGTTTTGCAAAGTATGAAAAAACTCTTTTTTTAATATCTTTTGCTTTGCCAACATAAAGAATTTTGGCATTTTTGTCTTTAAATATATATACTCCTGCAGTTGTTGGAAGCGATTTTAGTTTTTCTTTGTTCACAATTTTAGTCTAATTCTTTTTTCAAATACATACCTGTAAAAGATGAGGGTGTTGCGATAATTTGCGCCGGTGTTCCTTGTGTAACAATTTCTCCTCCGCTGTCTCCGCCTTCAGGTCCCAGATCAATTACGTAATCGGAATTTTTAATAACATCCATATTGTGCTCTATGACTATGACAGTATTTCCTTTTTCAACAAGTTTTCTTAAGACATAAATTAGTTTTTCAAGGTCTGCAAAATGAAGTCCTGTTGTCGGCTCATCTAGAAGATATAGGCTTCCTCCTCCGCCTTTTTTTGAGAGCTCAGATGCTAATTTAATTCTTTGTGCTTCTCCTCCTGATAGAGTTGTTGCCGATTGACCAAGCTTGATATAAGATAACCCGACTTCTTTCAGAGTTGAAAGTTTTGTTGAAAGTCGATCGTGGAATGAAAAAAAGGACAAAGCTTCATCAACGCTCATGTCCAACACTTCTGAAATATTTTTTCCTTCAAACAAAATTTCAAGCGTGTCGCTTGTATACCTTCTGCCGTTGCAAGACTCGCATTGAATATAAACATCAGGCAGGAATTGCATTTCAATTTTCAATTGTCCTTCTCCTTCGCAAGTTTCACATCTTCCTCCTTTAACATTGAAAGAAAAACGTCCAGGACCGTATCCGCGAAGCCTTGCTTCTTTTGTGTTAGCAAAAGTGTCCCGTATAAAAGTGAATGCCCCCGTGTATGTAGCAGGATTGCTTCTTGGCGTTCTTCCAATCGGTGATTGATCAATCATAAATACTCGTTTTAACAACTCGTCTCCTGTTAAATAAGAAAATTTTCCGGGTCGCTCTTTATGATAAGGATTTTTTTTGACTGCTAAAGCATGATATAAAACATCATTGATAAGAGTAGATTTCCCGCTACCTGAAACTCCGGTTATGCTAATTAAGTTTTCTAAAGGAAAGTTAACAGTAAGGTTTTTAAGATTATGCTCGTTAACTCCTCCAATTGTGAGCATTTTGTTTTCTGAATATATCTGTTTACCTTGCCTCTTAATTGAGATTTTTTTTCGTCCGGATAAATATTCACCTGTCAAAGATTTTGTGTTATTTTTAATTTCGTTAGGTGTTCCCTGCGCGATAATTTTACCCCCTTCAAGACCTGCTCCCGGCCCTATATCAAAAATGTAGTCTGAAGCCTCCATTGTTTCTCTATCATGCTCTACGACTATAACACTGTTTCCCAGATCCTTGAGTTTTTTTAGAGTATTTATAAGTTTTGTATTATCTCGAGGATGAAGGCCTATTGATGGTTCGTCCAAAACATACAAAACTCCTGAAAGACCGCTGCCGATTTGACTTGCAAGCCTTATTCTCTGCGCTTCCCCTCCTGCAAGGCTTTGCGCGCTTCGAGACAGTGTCAGGTAAGATAATCCTACATCAAGTAAAAATTTTAGCCTGGTAATTATTTCTTTTAATATAATTCGTGCAATTTGAACTTCTCGTGTAGTCAATTTTTTTTCAAGGATCAATACAAAACCATATGCGTCCTCAATGCTCATATCGGTTGTTTGTACTATAGATTTATTGTCAATAGTAACGCCAACTGCCTCTGTTTTAAGACGCGCTCCAAGACACACATCACAAACTTTAGGGGTCATAAATTTTTCAATTTCTTTTTTAATAAGTTCTGATTCGGTATCATGATACTTCGTTTGTAAATAGTTAACGACTCCTAAAAACTTCTCGTGAATTTTAGTTCTTTCACCAAATCTATTTGTACCCGAAACAGTGTAAATTTTATCTCCGGTTCCGTGCATTATAAAATTTTTATCTTCATCGCTAAACTCTTTAAGATGTTTTGTTTGCGAAATATTATTATCTTCAAGCGCTTTTCTAAACACCCTTGCAAACCATGTATCTTGAGATGAAACATTTGAAAATGCCAAAATTCCGCCTTCTGCTATTGATAATTCCTTTGCCAATACTAAATCTTCGTCAATTGAAAATAGCTCACCAAGACCATTACACTGCGGGCAAGCTCCATATGGAGAATTAAAAGAAAAAAGTCGCGGTTCTACTTCAGGAATAGGCGTACCGTCAAAGCTACACGCAAACTTTTGAGAGTAAAACATATCCTCTGTCTTTTCAGGTTTTTCCGGAATTGAAAATCCTTTATCCAGTATTTTTGAAATAATTACTTCACCATTACCCAAATTTAATGCTTGCTCAACAGAATCAAGAAGCCTTTGTTTATCAAAGTCTTTTTCTACGGTAATTCTGTCTACAACAACGTCTATGTTGTGTTTGTTTGTTTTTATCAAAACGTAATCTTCGGAAAGAAGAAAAACTTTTCCGTCAATCCTTACTCTTTGATATCCTCTTTTTTTAAGGTCGCGGAAAAGCTCTTGATATTCACCCTTTCTTCCTTTAATAATAGGGGCAAGAATAAGAATTCTGGTCTTCCCTGCTCCCAAATTTTTTAAAATTATATCTTCAACAATTTTTTCTTTTGTAGTATGGGTTATCTCAAGTCCGCACTTTGGACAGTGAGGGTGTCCAATTCGGGCAAATAAGAGACGCATATAGTCATAGATTTCAGTAACCGTTCCGACTGTTGAACGGGGATTGTGAGATGCGCTTTTCTGGTCTATTGAAATACTTGGTGAAAGACCTTCTATAAAATCAACGTCGGGCTTTTTCATAATCCCCAAAAATTGACGTGCATACGAAGATAGACTTTCAACATATCTTCGTTGACCTTCAGCATAAATAGTGTCAAAAGCAAGTGAGCTTTTTCCGCTACCTGAAAGACCGGTAAATACAACAAGCTTGTATTTTGGAATTTCCAAGTCTATGTTTTTGAGGTTATGTTCCCGCGCCCCTTTAATAATTATTTTATCAAGCATAGAAAGTTATCTATTTAGCTTCGTTTACGAAGCGCAATGTACTACTTTTAAAGTAGTACATTATAGACTATCTTCGGTGAATAATTCAAGCATAGAGACCTGTGTGCTATAATATTTTTTGTGAAAAAAGTTGCAGTCGGATCGAGAAATCCGGTAAAAATTCAAGCCGTAAAAACGGCGTTTGAAAAAGTATGGCCAGATGAAAAATGGGAAGTTGTTGGAATTGAAGTATCCTCAAGTGTATCAAATCAACCAATGAGCGATAAAGAAAGTATAAAAGGCGCACGTAATAGAGCAAAAAGAGCTCTCAAAAAAATTAAAGCTGATTTTGGAGTAGGAATTGAGGGAGGTTTGCATAAAATCGGCAAAAATTGGTTTGATTGCGGATGGCTGATTGTTATTGATAGCAGTAAAAAAGAAGGAATCGGCTCAACAATTAGAGCGCACACGCCAGCCAAAATGATGAAACATATTTTTGACGGAAAAGAGCTGGGAGAAGCGTGTGATATTATTTTTAACAGAAAGAATGTTAAGCAAGCAGAAGGTCAATTCGGGCTGTTAACAAACAAACACATAACCAGAACTTCAGGATATATTGATGGAGTAACAATAGCCCTTGCCCGATTTATCCACCCCGAATTGTACGAGGATTAAAAAACATGGCGTAAGTATTTTATCTTATCCCGCAGGAGCGCTGCGGTTTCAAAATCAAGGCTTTTTGCAGCCTCAATCATCTCTTTTCTCAATTTTTTAATAACTTTCTCCCGCTCGTCCGGTAAAAGAACTTCCTTTTCCATAAGAGGTTTTATGTCTTCTAAAACGTCCACTTTCTCAACAAGCCTGGCACGTATTATTTTTTCAACAGATTTTGGAGTTATACCATGCTTTTTGTTATAGGAAAGCTGGTGATTTCTTCGCCTGTCAACTTCTTTTATTGCCTCACTCATAGAACCGGTTATGCTATCCGCATACAAAAGCACTCTTGAGTCTACTCTTCTTGCTCCCCTACCCATTATTTGAATAAGTGACGTTTTGCTTCTCAAAAAGCCTTCTTTATCAGCATCCAAAATTGCAACAAGGGAAACCTCAGGAAGGTCCAGTCCTTCTCGCAATAAATTTATTCCGACTAAAACGTCATAAGTTCCGTCCCGTAACTGATCTAATATGTCTTGTCTATCAAGTGTTTGTACTTCTGAATGAAGATAGGTTACTTTAATTCCGCGTTCCTCGAGGTAAACAGATAAGTCTTCTGCCATTCTTTTTGTTAACGTTGTAACCAGCACTCTTTCTTTCTTTTTAATAACACGTTCTATTTCGGAAATTAAATCATTTATTTGTCCTTCGCTTGGACGTACGATTATTTCCGGATCCACAACCCCGGTCGGCCTAATAAGCTGTTCTGCGATATTTTCTGAACCGGCAAGACTTGTCTCATATTCGTTTGGTGTAGCACTTGCAAAAATAGTACTATCTATTCTTTCAAGAAATTCGCTATACATAAGAGGTCTATTATCAAAAGCAGAGGGAAGACGAAAGCCGTAGTCAACAAGAGTTTTCTTTCTTGCTCGGTCACCATTATACATTCCTCTTATTTGAGGAATTGTAATATGCGACTCGTCAATTACAACAAGCCAGTCGTCTGATACAGATCTAAAATACTCCAATAAAGAAAATGGGGCTTCACCCGGCGCTCGTCCGTCAAAATACCGTGAGTAATTTTCAATACCGTTTACATAGCCGAGTTCCTTAATCATTTTTAGGTCATATTCTGTTCTTTGAGAAAGCCTTTGTGCCTCAAGAAGTTTTCCTTCTAATCTTAACTCGGTAAGTCTTTGGGCCAAATCGTGCCTTATTTGAACGAATACACTTTCATAACTTGCAGGGTCGGTTATATAGTGTTTTGCGGGATAAATTGTTATAGAATCAACATTTTTAATAAACTCTCCGGTTAAAGGATCCAAAACTTCTATTTTTAGAATAGCATCATCTTCCAAAATAAATCTTACGATAAAATCATCATACGAAGGATACAATTCTATTACCTCACCTTTTGCTCTAAAAGATCCGCGCTTAAAATTATAATCATTTCGGACATACATCAAATCAAGAAACCTTTCCATTAAATGTTTTCTTTCAATTTTCTGTTGTTTTGAAAGAGTAAAAACAATTTTTTTGTATTCTGCAGGCGACCCTAAATTATAAATACAGGAAACAGACGCGACAACGATAGTATCGGGACGGGTCAAAATATTTGTCGTTGCGGCAAGTCTAAGCTTGTCAATTTCCTCATTTATTTCCGTTTCTTTTGCAATGTACGTATCCGTTGTCGGCATGTAAGCTTCAGGCTGGTAGTAATCGTAATATGAAACAAAATAAGAAACGGCATTTTCAGGAAAAAAGTCTCTGAATTCCTGGTATAGCTGAGCTGCAAGAGTTTTATTATGGGAAATTATAAGAGTGGGTTTTTGAATTTTTTGAATAACATTTGACATTGTAAATGTTTTACCGCTGCCGGTTACTCCAAGAAGTACTTGAGATTTTTCGCCTGTCAAAAATCCCTTTGTCAATTTTTCTATTGCGTAAGGCTGATCACCCGTTGGTTTGAATTTTGGTTTGAGCTTGAATTTCACAGGTCTTATTTTAACACAATAGGATTTTTATTCGTTCTTCAAGAAAACATCTTCTATGAGGAAACTCTCGCTTTAAAGTTTGAGAAGATGCTATATTGTTTGTACCAGTTTGTCTATCTTGACAACTTCGGATAATTTTCGTATAAATTTAGTATAAATTATTTATAGATTAATTAAAACTAAACCCTAATAACTAATATCTAAACCCTAAATAAAAATGACTGCCGTTTTATACAGAAAAGAAAGAGAACTCCTAACATTTATTCTTCAATTTCAAGAACAACATGGATATTCCCCTACTCTTCGTGAGATGGCTGATGCAACAGGCAGACGGAGTGTTTCAACAATCCATGCCATCATAAGAACTCTTGTTGATAAGGGGTATATGCAAAAAGTTGAAGGAAATACAAGAACTCTAAAGGTTTTGAAAAAGGAAAATATTGATTCTATTCTCGGAACAACCACAAGGGCTCTAGGTCCAAGCATAGCGCTTCCGCTTTTCGGATATATTGCAGCAGGAAAACCTCTTGAACCCCATGTTGATCCCGAAGCAACATTTGCTGTCGCATCAAGTATGATTTCAGGGAAAAAACCGTCATACGTATTGCAGGTAAAAGGAAGCTCTATGATTGAAGATGGAATTTTGGACGGTGACTTTGTAGTGATTGAAAAAACCGAGACGGCAAATAACGGAGATATTGTTGTGGCCTTGGTTGATGAAAATCTCGCGACCTTAAAACGTTTTTATAAAGAAGACGATAAAGTTGTTCTAAGACCTGCCAACCGGGATATGGACCCTATTTACCCAAGGTCTATAAAAATACAGGGAATTGCCGTATCTCTTGTCCGGAGATTTAACTTCTCCTCTACTTCTTAAATAATTTTTTTCTTAGACTAAGATGTTTTTCAATATACACAACAACAGCCAAAATTATTAATCCTGCAATTATAAACTCAAACTTTCTGTAATACGGCTCAAGAGAATTCCAGTTTTCTCCTAAAACAAATCCGATATACGTCAAAAATATTGACCAAATAAGACATCCAAAAGTTGTATATACAATAAATTTTTTCAAATTCATTTCAAACATACCTGCAGGAAGAGAAATTACTGTACGCACAGCAGGTAATAAGCGTGAGATAAAAATTATTTTGTCTCCGTATTTTTCAAACCACTTTCTTGCGCGGTTATATTCATGTTCTGAAAGTAAGACAAATTTACCATATTTCTTAATAATTCCAAGAAGTACAGTTTCCTCCAGAACGTAACCTATGTAATAAGCAGCCAGAGAGCCGGCAACATTTGCGAGTGTACCTACGATAACAATTAAAGTAAAAGATAGCTGTCCTTTTGAAGCAAGAAACCCGGCAAATGGCATTGTAATTTCTGAAGGAATCGGAATAAGAGCAGACTCAAGCGCCATAAGAATGAATATTCCAACATAACCCGTAGAGCTAATTAGTTGTATAATGTAGTGTCCTAAAACTTCAATCATAAAACAAAATGAGTAAAATTGTCATATCGTTAAATAGCATAATTATTCAAGCTATTTAGCTATTCTGAGTATTTATATTATGTCACTTTACATTGTATCAACGCCTATTGGTAATTTGCAAGACATTACTTTGCGCGCAATTGAAATTTTAAAAAGCTCGGATCTAATTCTGTGCGAAGATACCAGAGTTACAGGTGGACTTTTGTATCATTTAGGAATTAAAAAAGAAATGCAGGTAATAAATGATTCAAATGAAGAAACTAAGATTTATGAAATGTTAAAATATCTCCAAAACGGTAAAAATATAGCGCTTGTTTCAGATGCAGGTACTCCTCTTATTTCAGATCCGGGATTTAAACTTATCCGCGAAGCTATCAAAAAAAATATTAAAATTGTTCCAATTCCGGGTCCAAGCTCTATTACAACAGCTCTTTGCACAGCCGGTGTTCCAACGGATAAATTTTTATATTTAGGATTTTTACCTGATTCTTATGAAAAGAAAAAGAATACACTTCTGCGCCTGAATGATTCTCTTACATCTTTGTCTTCTAACAAACTTTCTCCAACCGTAATTTTCTTTGAATCTCCACACAGATTATTAAAAACCTTGGATGCGCTCCAAGAGGTTTTTGGAGACATAGAAATTGTTGTCGCACGTGAATTAACCAAAATATACGAAGAATTTTTAAGAGATAAATTATCTTTGTTAAAATTACATTTTGAAAAAAGTTTACCTAAAGGAGAATTTGTTATTCTTATTAATTCAAAAACAAACTAAATTTGTTTTAATTCTGCCTCAATTTCCGTAAGCCTGTTATATTTGAGCACGCGTTCATGAACAGGTGCGCCAAACTTTACATAGTCTGCGCCTACTCCGACTGCAAAATCAGCAATAAAATCATCCATTGTTTCACCGCTTCTTTGAGATACAACAATTTTTAAGTTCTTAAATTTTGCCATCTCCACAACCGCCAGAGTCTCTGTAACCGTTCCTGCTTGATTAGGTTTTATAACCATACCGTTTATAACATTGTTATCTAAAGCAAGCTGAAGCCTGTATGGATTTGTTGTTGTTATATCGTCTCCTATTATTAAAGTTTTTGAAGAAAGAGCATTATATATTTTTTTCCAACCCTCCCAGTCATCTTCCGCAAAAGGATCTTCTATATAAATAAGTGAGTATTCATTAAAAATATTTGTATAATATTCAACCAAATCATCTTGATTGTAAGGCGTTGGCCGGTCCAAAAGTCTATACTCTTTTCCATCCAGAAAAAAATGCGCGGCCGCATCAACTCCCAGAAATACGTCAAGCGAAAATTTATATCCCGATTGATCAATAGCCTGCTTTAAAAGATTCAAAGCTTCTATATTTGAACTGGTGACCGGAGAGAAACCGCCTTCATCTGCGTTTAAAGTTGAAAGATTTCTATCACGCAAAAGCGTCCTAAGCGATGAGTATACGGCGCTGGCAATTTCAAGGCTTTCTGAATAAGTTTTTGCCGACGCAGGAACAAGTAAAAATTCTTGAAAATTTATGCTGCCTTGTGCATGTTTTCCGCCTTCAATAATGTTAAACATTGGTGTAGGAATTTTTGCAGGTTTATCATTAAGGCCCAAAAATTGACGGATATATACTGACAAAGGAAGAAGAGAACTTTTTGCTCCTGCTTTTGCAACAGCCTGAGAAACAGAAAGAATAGCATTTGCCCCAAGTCTTCCTTTATTTTGAGTCCCGTCAAGCTCAATCATTAATTTATCGATTTTTTGCTGGTCGGTACAATCCATACCTACAATTTTTGGGGCAATAATTGTTTGTACGTTTAAAACGGCATTTTTAACTCCAAGACCACCGAATCTTTTTGTGTCACCGTCTCGTAATTGTGAAGCCTCATATACGCCTTTTGTTGCCCCGTTTGGTACCGATGATTTTGCCCAGACACCATCACTTAATATAATTGTTGTTTCAATTGTAGGATTGCCCCTTGAATCAAGTATTTCCTCGGCAAGTACTTGTTTTATCTTTGCCATAATTTTAGACTAAAATGCTTCCTGTTAATATTGAGCCTGTAGTTCCGTCAAGTGTCACAATTGTATCTTTACCGAGATAAAATTGATTTTGAGCATCTATTCCTATAGCAACTGTGGGAACACCAAGATTTTTAACTCTTATAACTGATGCAAGCCTATCGTTGTATTTTTTAAGGATTAGACCACTTGCCCTCTTTACTTCAGGTAGATAATTATCAATAGAAAGTGAAGTTACAACAATGTGTCCTCTTTTGATTTGAAAAAAATCCGCTGGATTATTAACATAGACAATTTTTCCTATTCCAATTCCCGGAAATACTGCAATTATGTCTTTTGACTCACTAAAATTTTCTTCAACGTATGGCGTATATTCATATCTTGCCTTAACATATATTTTATCCACCTTCGCAGAAAACCGAGAGCGTAAGCTCGCGGATGAATGTGAAGAAATTTCTGCTTCGGCGGATTCCACTCCGCCGTGCAGAGTGGAGAAGATATCGCGGGTGTTAACCCGCGGATCTTCATCTTTAACGCAAACCCACTCAATTACTTGAGGGAAATAATATTTTTTTTCAGCCTTTTCCGTTAATGTAGCCAAATATAGTATCAATCCGTCACTAATTTTTTGATTTTGTGAATATTTTTTTTCTACTTTTGATTTTACAAAAACACCTTTTTTATATATATGCATTTCTTCCTGCCGAACTATTTTTTTTTCTACAATACCACCTTTATTTTTCAAAACTGTGTATGTGTCATAATCAAAACCCGTTTCTAAATACCCAAAGCCTGCTGCTATAAATACATTTTCCTTATCCAAGGTTTTGGATGAGCCTGAAGCTAATACGTCAAGTACGTTTGTTATAACTACTGAACAATTCTCACAAGCCTCAATAAATCCGTTTTTATATCTTTCTATCAAGGCAGAAGGGATATAGCAATATGACCAAATTTTTCTTAATGCATCCATTACAACAGCGTCCCCTTTGAAAATTTCTGCTGTTTTGCAGTATCTTTCGTTTAAAAAGCATTGCATGTTAGATTGTTGTATTAGAACGTATGAGTTTTTTCCAACAGACTCGTAAAAAGAAAATATTTGATCTGACAATTCACGAGGAACTTTTGATTTTTGGATAAGTTTTTGAATATGCGATGAAACCTGAAGAATAGATGCCTGATTATCAAAATTTATACTTCCTAAAAGGTGATTGATTTTCTTTTTTAGATTTCCCTCCTGCAAAAAAAGTTCGTATGCGTTTGACGTTACGACAAAACCCGGAATAATAGGAAATCCGTTATGAGACATCCCTCCAATAGAAGCCGCTCTTTCTCCTGCATATGCAATGTCGTCATTCTCAACATCATTTAAAGACACCACAAAATCATGTGATCTGATCATACTATTATTTTGGACAAAATCTGAGGAAAAAGCAAGACTTCTGTCTGAAAGAAAATTACGCAAGCACTTTTAATTTATCCTTAAAAAAGTCAACCCAAGGATTTGTTGCGGGATTTTGTTCGTAGATAAGTCCCAAATAGAGAGTTAAAAAACTTCCGTACGCCAAAACCTGTAAAAAATCCTGGTATATATTATCGCCGTTTGCTGTAAATTCATATATATCATGATTATTTTTTTGTACGACCTCCAAAGTCAGCATCATTCTTTTTTTAATTTTGTCTGAATAATTCTTTGAGTTAAAGCTTATAAATTTCAAATTAGTAGGATTTGGAAACTGCAAACCTTCCATAAGATGGTGGTTAAGATCCGGAACCAAATAATACGCAGAAAAGGTTTTACTTGTTTCATTGAATTGATTCCTTAAAATTTGAGCGTTTCCTGCTAGGTGTTCTGCGGCAAATATAACCGGAATTTTTCCTATAAAATTTTGGACGTCATTTTTTGCTTGATCTTTAATATCTCCAAAAATGCCTTTTAAATTCTCAATTGCTCCTGTCAAATTTTCATTGTTTAATTTTATAATTCCGACTTTTGCTAAAAGACCCATAAGACCCACTATTGTGTATCCGTTTCCAAGACGAGGCACTCCTGCAGGATTTAGTGCACCATCAAAAATATATGAAGGAATATTATTTTTTCTCGCAAAGTCTGCCAGCTCTCCCCCTTTTGTCAAAATGAGCATTTTTGCTCCTTTTTGCAGTGCCTCAAAACCACAAGACAACACTTCTTCTGTAGTTCCAGAATAAGAAGTTAAAACAACCAATGTGTTTGAATTTACAAATACTGGAAGATGATAATCAGATACAATTTCAACAGGATAGCCAAAATCTGCACCAAGAAGTGCTTTTGTGACAAGAGCGCCGTAAATTGATGCACCCATGCCGCAAAAAACTATGTTTGAAACAGTCCCAAGGTCAGCAGGAAGAGATAATTCTTGAACTTGTTTCCATGCTACATCAAGTTGTTGCGGAAGCATTTCAGTCGAACCGAGAGTATTTTGCGGGTCAATTTTCTTTATAGCTTCTATATCACTGAGATCAATCATATTTCTCCTCTTTCTTTTTTACGCTGTTCCGGAGTTTCATCAGGCCGCGCATAATCATCTTCAAGCCTCCAAGTTGTTCCCATCTCAGGAGTTGAAACCTCTACAATGTCGCAATCCGTAATACCCACCAATCTGTGTCTCTGACCAATTTTACATGTGTACCCTTGACCTGCATCTAGTTCTGTTTCAATCAATTCTCCCTTTTCATTTTCCCAAACAACTTTTCCGCGACCATTAATAATAAACCAGCTTTCCTGTTTTTGATCATGCGCCTGTAAAGACAAGCGCTTTCCTGCGCTGACATGGAGAATTTTTCCCATATAAGGAATTCCTTCAGGAACCCAATGAATTTCCCATCCCCACGGTTTTTCTATTCTTCTAACATATGGAGAAGTACTGAATTTAGTTTTATCAAATTCCGGAATTTGCTTTTGACCACTCATAATAAATTAATGTCCTGTGGAATCCCAGTCTTTACTTACAATAGGAAATTTGTCAAGTTTTTCTTTGAATAGTTTCTTAATTTTTTCAAGACCTTCCTCTGTTTTTGCCTCAAATCGTAGTACTAAAGTTGGTGTATTAGACGATGCTCTAACCAAGCCCCATCCGTCATCTACATATACACGGGCCCCATTTATATCGTTTACGTTATATCCTTCTTTTTTAAATTCTGCAACTAATTTATCTACCACATTATATTTATCTTCATCCGTTGTTTTAACTTGAATTGTTGGGGTTGAGATATAATACGGAGTTCCTGCAATTATTTCTGAAAGCCTCTGGTTTTGGCTTGATAAATATTCTAATAATTTAAGACCTGCGAAAAATGCGTCATCAAATCCATAAAAATCATCAACAAAGAAAATATGTCCGCTCATTTCACCTGCCATAGCTGCCTTTTCTTCGGTTAATTTTGCTTTAATATATGAATGACCTGTTTTCCACATGATAGGGATTCCTCCATGGGCTTTTATGTCTTCCGGAAGAGCTTCCGAAACTTTAACGTCAAAAACTATTTTTGCTCCCGGATGTTTTGAAAGAACAAGCCTTGATAGAAGAATAATATATCTGTCAGGCCAAATGATATTACCTTTATCGTCAACCAGTCCAAGTCTGTCTCCGTCTCCGTCAAACGCAAACCCTAAATCACAACCGTTATCAACAGTTTGCTTACCCGTATCTTCCATCATTGCCGTTCCGTCAGGGTTTGGAGTATAGTTGGGGTATGCGGGATCAACATTTGTAAAGTGTTCAACTATCTCACATCCTGTTTTTTTAAGAAGTTCCGGAGCAAAATGTCCGGCAGTCCCATTACCCGTATTAACTAAAATTTTAAATTTCTTAGTAATTTTTGATCTTGAAAGTAAGTCCTCTATGTAAGCATCTTTTATATCTTCTTTTCTTACCGTACCTTTCCCATTTACAAACTCTTCGTTTAAAATAATATTGTAAAGTTCCTGCATTTCAGCTGTCAGAAGAGTGGAAGAAAAATCCGTACCGAATTTTGCCCCGTTCCAGCCGACAGGATTGTGACTTGCAGTAATCATAACAAGGCCTTTAACTTTCAAATAATACTGAGACCAATAGCTCATTGGGGTTGTTGCTGTTCCGATATCGACAACATTTATTCCTGATTCAATAAGCCCCTTTACCATATTTGCATGAAAGCTTTTTGAAGTACCACGAGCATCGTGGCCTACAACAGTCTCAGTGAGATTTCTTTTTTTCAGAAATGCTCCGAACCCTCTACCCATGAAATAAACAGAGGTGTCATTCATTTCATCCTCTGATTCGCGGCCCCTGAGGTCATATTCGCGAAACATTGTTTTTTTAAGCTGTGGCATATTTTTTATCTTATAGAACTTCTGGCAATAAATCTAGACATTTTCCTGACAATGCAATATTACACTATAACTTGGTTTTTATAAGCATGTCAAGTTGATCGGAAAAACTTAGCGGAAGAGTACTTGTTTTGGCACCTATTTCAAGCTCAAATAGATTTCTAAAAAAGCCAAGTAGTCTATTTTTATCCCAGTTTTTTAACTGACTTTCAAGTTTTTGAATCTGCCATCCCTGCATAGAACTTGTTTCAGAAAAACTATTTTGATTACCATATGAAAGCATAAGAAGAACCCTTATTCTTTTTATTATATGATAAAAAATTAGTTCTGGCGGAACTTGCTCTTTTAATTTTTGAAATGTTTCAAACGACATAGATCCGTTTCCGGGCATAAGATTATCAAGAAAGGGAAAAAGATATTTTGGAAGAGTAAAAGCTGTTACTTTTGCACCAATTAATTTTTCAAGAAGCCTTTTATCGATTGCATCGTCGTGCCACAAAACAATATCTGTATCTTTTGAATTTGAAAAAGTTAAAATTTTTGCTATGAAAGGTTTTATACTCGTGCTTTTTATATCTTGAAGAATAATTATTTTCTTGTCTTGAAAAAGGCTTTTGGCTTCAAAGGCGTTAAAAATATCAATACCAGAAGATTTATCAAGGTCAAAAACGAAAACGTTGGATGTGCTTTTGAGAAATTCCTGCAATTTTTCTCTTGAGGCAACCGCATCTTCACCGTGTAAAACGTAAATCATATATTTAATTTTTAATTTTCAGTTATCAATTTTTAATAAATTTTCAATGACGCATTGTAACATTCAATGGAAATTGTAAATTATAAATTGAAAATTATTTACTTTTCATCATCCTATACAACCTATCAACTTCCTTGTCTATTCTTTTTCCTCCGTATCTATGCGGAAGAAGACTTCCGGAGAAATTCTTAGGTATATGCAAAAGCTCATGAATCAAAACTTTTACTTTTTGTTCATCATTAAGGCGGTCGAATTTTTCAGACAAAACTTCAATAACATACGTTGGTGGAACCTGTAAGACTTCTTGAAAGATTTTTGGGAAAGCCCAAATTCTAGCATATGCTCGGGCTGTAGATCCGGTTGTTCGGTAGCAAAAAACTTGTTTATGGGGAATATGTGCAAATTCTAAAAGCTTAACTAGTGAATTTAATTGTTTTTTTAAAAACAAGTCTTCTTTCCACTGAAGATTTGAACGTTTTTTCTTTCCCATAATAAAAGGTTTAAGCAGAAAATCTACCTAAACAGTAAGGTATTCTATCACATTTTTTAGAGCCCCAAAATGCTTTTAAAATAAAATTTTATAATCCCTGACGGTTTTAAATAAGGAGGAGGAAATAAGGCTGTAGGCCTAAAGTTTCTGATTCCCAAAACAGCTTGAATGACATTTTTAGGAGGTGGAGGAGGAGAATTTAAATCAGGCTCCCCTTTTATTTTTGAAATTCCCTCAAAGACTTTTGCGTAGGGTGTTAAACCGGCACTTTTTATAAATGAAAATTTGTCAAACTGACCGTTCTGGGACTCAAGCAAAAAAGGAGTAATAGCAACAATTTTATCACTATCTTTTTTCCATACATCTTCAAAAGCACGCGTATAATACGTTCCGATGGTATCATCGCTAAGAGCTTTACTGTTCCATCCTGTTTCAGTTATAAAAATGGGTTTTTTTAAAGATGTAAAGCTTGATATGATGTCGTACTCAAATCTATAACTGGCAATTCCCATTGGTCTGTTAGGATTTGTGTTTTGTGAAAAATTAGGATTTGGATAAGAGTGACTTGCGAATCCGTCAATTCTATTATATACGGTTGGGCGTGCCTGTCCCATTTGTCGAAGATAATCAAACACGTTCATGTATTTTCCTTTTTCATTCGGAGCGGCATTGTCAAGTCCACCCATAATTATAAAAAAATCATTGTTTTTACTTTTAAAAACATCTACCGCATAGTCAATAAGAGACGCATACTCTTCAGGATTTGGTGCATCACCTCCCCATTCGTCAAAACGGTTTGTCTCGTTGAAAAAAAGAATATATCTGTTCTTTGTAGGCCAATAAATAGAGGACAAAAAATTAGCAAAATCCAAAACATCCGATTCTGTTGGTTTTCTCCACACACCTGATTCTTTATAGTCACTTTCCGTTGCAAGACGTAAAATTGGTATTAAATGAGAGCTATAGGCACTCACCATGAAGGTTTGCCATTTATCAAGGTCCTTGTCCCCTACCTGAATAGGAATTGTTACGTATCCCCAATCTCCTCCGGCAGAATTTACCAATTCACGGGCTTTTGCAAGCTCTGTAGGAAATAAAATATGTATTCCGAAAAAATTATTTGGCCGGCTCAGGGGATCATAAATTGCATAAGCATCTTTGCAAGAAATGATTACAAAAAAAATTAGAAAAAATACAATAAATTTACATTTCCAAAACATACAGAATAATTATACTATGAAGATTAAAATGAATCTACTTTTTTCTACTTTTTGAAGATCCGGAAGGTATGTACCAAAGAATAATTCCTCCAACAGCAAATAGTGCGCCTGTCAGCTCACTTTTATCTTTAGTAAAAACTGAAATTTGAGGAAAAAAATAAATTACAAACCCCACTAATACCAACAATACCGCCATATTTTTTTTGTCCATATAATTCCTCCTAATTACTATGTAATACCATAAAAATTAATTAGTCAAGTATCAATTATCGAAAAAAACATGAAATGATAATTATATGTATATGGTACGGGACAAAATGCTATTACAAAATGTTATTTTGCCTTTTTTGAAGATATCTGTGCTCTTTGCTTCATTACTCTTTCTTCACGCTCTGCTTTCATTGTTTCATTTTTAACTCTTTTTGCCTCCAGTTCCTTTTCTACGATTTTTTGGCAATCTTTATCGGGGCAAATTGTTTCCGTGTGTGTAAGAACAGATACTCCTGAATACGTTTCCAATTCTTCTTTCCACGTTTTTAGAAATACCCTTTTTTTTCCACAACGAGTGCAGTTTGTAAAATTATATGTTGATTGAGCTTGTGAAGTTATCAAAGTGAGTGTATTTTACCACAATTTTGCTTAAAAGTCAAAGCGAATAAGCATCTTTAGACCTGAACTGATAAAATTTTATATGAAATTGGGCCTTTCGGTGTACGTACAACTGTGTGGTCGCCGACTTTCTTACCGACAAGAGCATGACCTATAGGTGATTTGACCGAAATACTGTTGGTTTTGGGATTTGACTCATATGTACCCACAATCCGGAAAGTCTTATTATCTTTTCCGTCAAATATTTCAACAGTAGATCCTATTCCGATAATTCCGTTATTGCTTGAAGTGCGTACAACGGCAAATTTTATTATATTCTTTAGCCTTCGTAAATTTGCATCAATTCCGGAAAGTCTTGATCTGGCACTTTTATACAATCCGTTTTCTGATAAATCACCTAAATTCCTTGCATCAGATAAAGTTTTTACGGCGTCAGGACGTGTCCGAAGAAGAGTTTCGTAGTCTTTTTTTATTTTATCAAGACCTTCCTTGGTAAAAGATATAGGGTAAATTTTACGGATATTTTTTTTATACATATTAGATTTTGTGATCCCGCTAGTACCTTAAACAGACTGCGTGAATTCTCCGAAACATTTCTGTCTATGAGTAGTTTACCAGATTTAGTGTGGTGGTTGTGCCCCGAATTAGCCTCGACAATGCCGGTGATAAAAGAATAAGCCAATTTTCACCACAATTTACCACTTTCAAATCTTAATGTTTTGCGGATTTTTTCTGTATAATAAAGTGCAATAACTATTTTCAATTAATATGGTGGAGAATAAGATAAGATTACTGTAAAAAATTATCGACCTTATAATAGATCAAAGCTTTTGATATAGTAGAAATATGGGTATGAAATTTTACTGGCAAATTATCCGTTCTGTCACGAAGGCAATCTTTAGCAAGAAGACAACCAGGTTGTCCACGTTCGAATCTCCAAAAAAAGGATTTAGTCTCCTTATCATTTCAATTGTTATTGCTGTTTTTCTGGTTCTTTTGGTAGGAGTATCGTGGAAATTCTGGTCGGAAAAAACTGCTTCCAGGGAAACAACAAATCCTAGCTCCGGTCTTTTTGGCACGATGGTTGCTTTTAATATAAGTGATGCTGATTCGATTAACGATACACAAGGTAAGGTAAATGCCCTCCAAAATGGCTGGACTGAATTTAAAAAGGACAACTCGGCTTACCAAAATCTCCTAACCAATCTGCAGAAAGTTGTTGAAAACCGTACTAAGCTGGTGAAAACAACCGGTTTTACTGTTGACCGGGGAAGTTTTGGTTATTTCACCTGGAATGTAATCGAACCCCAAAAAGGGCAATTTGACTGGGGCTTAACCGATATGTATGTGCAAGGAGCGTCAAACGCTGGCATGAAAATCTCTGCCGTTATCCAGCCTTTTGCCGGTTGGGACCAGAAAAATACTCAAGTCAAGACTAATTGTAGCATGCTTGATGCTGCTTATTATGATTATAAGGCCGGAGCGCCAAACGATCTTACCGAATACGAAAACTTTCTGACGAAGACGGTTGAACGGTATAAAGATAATGTTGCCGTTTGGGAAATCGGCAATGAGCCTGACGCAAATTGTAGCGGTTACGAAAACAATCCCGAAGCTTACTTTAATCTACTCAAAGTTTCATCGGAAACTATTAAGAAAGCGGATCCTTCGGCAAAAGTAGTGAATGGCGGTGCTTCGGGTCATTCTAATAACAGTGAGGAGATAAGTTTCTGGACTAAATTTTTTGCTCTCGGTGGCGGCCATTACATTGATTACTTTAATCTTCATTACAACACCGAACGCAGTCATGACGCTAAGTTGGACACTGCTGCTTTCCAGGAAGATTTGACCTTTTGGAATAATCTGATGGATAAAAACGGTGGCAAAAAACCTTTATACCTGACGGAATTCGGCATTTATTCTGGTTCCCCATCTGATCAACTAGCCGGTCAGCTTCTGCAAGGACAATCGCCAGCCGCAAATCAACCGGTTTCTGCCCCGTCATCCGGACAATCTTCCAATCAACCGTCTAATGGTAAATGCGGTGATGGAATTTGCGATGCATTTGAAAAGCAAAATTCCAATGCGTGTCCGCAGGATTGTGGCGGGGGAAGCTTACCGGGCGCAAATCCAGGACAACTTTCCGGGCAACCAATTCAGAATCAAGTCACTGGTCAAAGTGTCCAGCCGGACCAAGGGCAAGCCCTGCGCAACGTAAGCGAAAACGAGCAAGCAGACTTATATTTTAAAGATTCTGTTATTGCTTTTGACAATGGCGCTAAAATGGTTTTTATTGATTTGATTGGTCCGGGCAATAACGTGGTCGGCTCTTCAATGGCGTTTAATACCGATGGCCAACCGCGGCTTTTTCTCACCACATTAAAAATGATTGACCGTAGGATTAGTGGTTTTTCTAAAGTCGAAAAGATTGCTGATGGTCAATATAAATTTACTGTAAATGACAAATCGGTCTATGCTCTTTGGTCAGAAAAAATGCCAGCAGAAATTACAGGGCAAGTTACAATTACTCATATTGATGGCTCCCAAACCATTGAAGATGCGGCACATGTCAGTTTAAGTACTGAACCGGTCCTTGTCTCAGAAGACTAAAAAAATCTTTCTAGGATCTAGTTTTACAAAGGAAATATTCCCCTGACTTATCTAATGAAGAGTTGAAGAAAATACAAGTGTTTGTTTATGAATTATGTTGTGAAGTAATACAGTACTTTTATGGAGATGGTTGAGATAAGGATGGTAAAGATTTAAGTGTTAAAAACAAGAAAGATTGAATTAACAACCTAATCACGAGTTCGAATCCTGCTCGGTCTCTTGCTTATAGGCTTAAATTTGAGGAGTTTTCCAAAATTTCTTGAGGCTAAAAGCCACTGATAACACAAATATTATTGGGTGAGCCGACCGGGATTCGGACCCGGAACCAAAAGCTTAAAAGGCTTTTGCTCTACCGTTGAGCTATCGGCCCTTCGTCGTCAATGTACATTACTGCACCTGACCTCTCAGAACCAGGTTTAAGCAAGTTGAATCTGGCCCAAAAGTTCGAATGACTTGTAAATTTTAACAGAAGGTAGGTGGCTAAATCAACCTATAAACAAATTATCAAAATAGGTTGTTGACCCCGATTAAATCGGGGTTGACAAGAATATCCTGTCTATGCAATACTTTTTGTATCTTATAACGATGGGAGGTGAAAAAAGATTTGGAACCTGATTCGATAAATCAGATTTTAGCTAGTACACTAAATAATACCATCGCCTCAATTATTGCTTTTGTTCCGCGTTTTATTTCAGGATTCATTGTTTTACTAATCGGTATCATCATAGCTTCATTCTTGAAGCAAATTTTATTGCAGATTTTTAAATTTGTAAGATTTGAAGATCAGCTTAAAAGATATGGGGTGCCTGAAAGTAAAGGTCCTGACGGAGTCAAGTGGAGCAATATTTTAGCTGAACTTTTGAGGTGGTTTGTTATTGTTATATTTTTAGTGCCGACAGCGGATATTTGGGGACTTTCGAAATTTATAGATGTCCTCAATAATCTCTTAACTTTTCTTCCAAATGTATTTGTCGCAGTTTTGCTTCTTCTTGTTGGTTTTGTCATATCACGTCTTGTGTATGACCTTCTCTTTGCATCAGTCGGAGGAGTATCAAAAGAAGCTGCAAAAACCGTTGCGCTTACAGGAAGATACGCGGTTTTGGTATTTGTGATACTTATTGTTTTAAATCAGCTTGGTATCGCAAGTGACCTTATCCGTATTCTTTTTGCCGGGTTTGTTTCAATGGTGGCACTTGCCGGAGGAATAGCATTTGGGCTGGGAGGAAAAGAGGTAGCACGGAACATTCTTAAAAAGTTTGTACAAAAACTTTAGAATGTTTGAAATTACATGAGCATGCCACATTTGCCCGTGTGTTGATGTTTTTGTGTAATTTCGATATAATTTCTACACTCGCCGCGTTCGTCTAGTGGCCTAGGACATCGGGTTTTCAGCCCGAGAATCAGGGGTTCGAATCCCCTACGCGGTACATATTCTTTTACTATTTTTAAAATGAATTCCAGAGGATTTGGTCAGTTATTTCGTGATGAAAAATAATCTCTGAAGTTTTTACTTTCTTTCCAAGCTCTTTTGGTGACTTATCAGCAGACGCTTCTTTAAAATACAAATACTTTTCCTTATTCTCTTGTCCCAAAATTTTATCTATAAATTCGCTTGACTTACACAATTTTATGGCATCATAAATTGTTCCCGGAAGAATTCTCACGCGCGGTCTTTTTGACTTATCCATTATCAATTTTTTTCCTTCAAGCCCTGCTCTTAAAATAACGTACAAAACTAAATATGGATTTGCATCGGGCGCAACAGACCGTATTTCAATCCTTGAACTTTTTTCATTTGCCACAGGAATTCTTATCATCGCCCCTCTATCAACCGCCGAAACTTTTATTTGATTTGGCGCCTCAAAATGAGGATCTAGCCTTCTGTAAGCATTAACGCTGGAATTGAATATAATACACATTTCAGACGCATGGTTAAGAATTTTACTCAGAAAATCCCAAGCAATTGATGAAAGACCGTCTCTACCCTTTTTTTCATAAAAAATATTCTTTTTATTTTTTGCCAATGAAATATTTATATGCATTCCGCTTCCGTTGATACCAGCAATCGGTTTTGGAAGAAATGACGCAGTCATACCCATATTGTTTGCCACTTGCCTGCAAACCAATTTATAAAGTTGTGCCTGATCACAAGCTCTTAAAACCTGCGAATATGAAAAATTCATTTCAAATTGGGAAGGTGCAACTTCCGGATGGTCTTTCTCGTTGGAAAAACCCATTGAGCGTTGCGCTTCAGCGGACGCATCAATAAATACCCTAAGGCTATCAAGAGGAAGAGAATGATAATATCCTCCCATAGAAATAAGCTTAAATCCTGTTTTTCCGTCATAATTTTGCTCAGCATCTATTCCGTCAAGCAAAAATCCTTCAATCTCAGGTGAAGCAAAAGCTTCCAGTCCATCTTTGTTTTTTAATTTTTTCGAGTATTCTTGAAGAATTCCTCTAAAATCCGACTCGTATTGCGACCTGTCCCTATTTTTTATATTTGCAAAAAAAATAACCTTTCCGGATCCGAAAATATCAGAAGGAAGCCAAACAATACTCGTCCAATCAACAGAAAGTCTTAAATCAGACTCACGCTGCTGCGTAAATCCCCTTATTGAGGAACCGTCAAATGTCAGATTTTCAGCTGATTCCAAAAAATATTTTTTGTCATAATCCAGCATGTGAAATCTTCCTTCTATATCGCTAAAACAAAGCGTTACGGCTTTTATTAATTTTTCTTTTTTAAGATACGCTCTGTATTCTTCTTCAAGTTTTTCGGAATCAACTGTGTCGCGTTTTCCTTTTGCTTCCAAATTCATTTCTTCGAGACGGTCGTAGGGGATTTCAAGAAACTTTTTAAGACTGTTATTATCTGATAGCATGAATTACACTAAATTTATATCAAATAAACATAAATGTCAATGTATTAAATATAAAACATTTATTATTTAGTATTATTAAAGAAATAATGATTGGAAATTAGTAAAACCAGAAAAAATCCGGGTCTTTTACTTCTTTTATTTTAGCCTCCCACAATCTCCATTTTTCGTCAATATTATGAACGTCCCAATATCCTTCAAAATATTTATATACGATTTCATCATCAACCAAATCTTTTGTAGAAATCTTAATATCTACTCGGTCCTTTGTTTCCTTATTCTCTTCAATTTTTATAACCGTGGTATCCAAAAGCGATGCATAACCTTTCTTCCAGTAATTAAAATTATGTCCTTTTTTGAAATTTGCGGATAAAATTTCAAATGCTTTATCAAGCTTTCGCACTTTTAAATAATTATAAAAAGTGGCTACTGCAAATTCGGCGCTTGTAGTATCATCAAATGCAATTTTTTTAATATCCTCTGTGGACTTATCAGAAATAGACATTTCAGCCCACTTTTGTTTTATTGAGTCAGAGGAAATCGCCAATCCAAGCCCTGCAAGACCTGCTGTATTAATGCCCTCAACCTCACCGCAAATATTTACCATTGGACCGCCGCTTACTCCACCCGTAAGTGATATATCCGTCTGCAAATATTCAATTCCTACATCTTTTGATCTTCTTCTACCGGACAAAGATCCTTTATTAACGGACGCTTCACCGATTAACTGTCCACCCAAAGGAAAACCAATAGCTAAAAGCTCTTCTGCAGGAGAAAGCTCTTTTGGTTCTCCCCAGGATATAACAGGCAAATCTTTTTTTATTTTAAGAATTGCAATATCCGCATTTTTATCCGCCATCAGTATTTCTGCGGTCTCAAATGTGTTATCGGGTAAAACAACTTTTGGGCTCGGCTCAAATTCAATAACGTGGAAATTTGTAATTATCACTCCGTCTTTCTGAATTGCAAATCCTGATCCTTCCGCTTCACCGCCGACAATTCTGACTACGGATTTTCTTAACCTATCAACAGTGTCTTTCTCATTGCATATAATTTTACTGTGTCCTCCGAATTTAAACTCCACCAGCTCAAGACGCTTATTTAATGTTTCTATTTGACTGTTTTGGAAAAATATTATGCCGGAAAAAAGCAAAATTAATAAAAATATAAATATGTGCACTTTTAACCTTACCAGCAATCTTCCAATAGGCCTTAAAGGGACAAAAGTATATTTCCTATATTTAAAAAATATGTATACCAGAATAGAATCAAGTAAAAGATCTGTAAGAACGGTGCCTAAAAAAGAATCAAAATATTTTCTGAAGTAAATTATGGCTAAAAAAATAATAAACGATTTATATTTCAGCACACTTTTTATAAGTGTTTTATCCCGCCTACTCAACTTTCTCATCTATTTATCCTTATAGAACTATCCAGATCGAAAAGCAACGGGGGAAACCCAGAAATTAAGAAGTGAAATTAAAAAATCTCTGCTGCCTAGAAGTCAAATAAAAATTAGGAATAAAAAAACTGAAGAAATTTTACTGCGCAGTCTGCTCAAGTTTTGAAATTCTTTTCTCATGATTGTCGACATCAACCCTGAGTTCTCTTATCTGATGCGTCCCGACAATACTGTCTTCCCTGATTGTTTCAAGTTCTTTCACAACTTTGTCAAGGCCGGTCATTATTTCGTCTTTGTATTGCCTATTTTTAAAATTAACTTGATCAATAATACCTTCACGCAAGTCTAATAACTTTTCTTCTAAAAATTCCTCCGTAACTAGATTCTTTGATTTTTTCATTGTCTATTATTATTAGAGTTTTTGGTAGATATTGTCAAGAAGTTAAATTAAATTGCTAAGAAAAAAAATTCTTATTCTAATGTTCTTGCCTGCCCGCCTTTGGAGGGAAAATATGAGAACGTTCTAATGTTCGTTTGAATGTTTGATCGAAATATACCTGTTGTTAATAATGTTTAAACCGAAAAAAAATAATAAAACCCCACAGCCCAGAAGCCAAATTAAAAAATTTTTGGGAAAGAAAGAAAATTTAATTCGATATAACTGGTAGAGAATCAAATTTTGAGGTCTATAAGATTTTGTTTAACGATTAGCTATCTCCTTTATTTCAACATTTTCTTTGTGGTACTCAAACTTTACAATCCATTTATCAAAGAACCCGTATTGCCCCAATAACCCATATGCTAATTTTTCCATATCATAAGAAAAACCAACTTCACATTTGTGAAGATTCCCTCCTATCTTAAATGAAATCATGTGAAAGTATGCTTTTTGTGGTTCACCAGATGTACCATAAAAAGTTAATTCTTTCCCTGATTTTATATCTAAGCCTAATTGCTCTCCTATAGTACCATGGAAAATACAGTAATCTGCACCTGAATCTATCAGAACTAAATAACCGAAGCTACCTTTTGGAGTTTCAAAATCAATTTGGATTACAGATCTTAACGCTGAATGCTGATCTGGAAATGGATGGTTTTCTTTCCTTATTGGGAACTTCTTATACTTAAAATTCATTAGTGCCGTTACAGAATGTACGTTCCGTAGTTTTGGGGTGCACGAGTAAGAATTGGATTATCTACGCCCTTTTTTCTTGCGGATTCCAATACATTCTTTGGTAACTTACCTACTGCTACAACTTTCATATTTGTAGGCTCGAGAGCTAACCACTCATTAGAGTATTTTTTTAAACTCTTAGAAAAATCGATTGTTTTAACTTTCATATAATTCATATTACCATACATCCATCAGTATAGCAAAGAGAGTGAGGAGAAAGAAAATTTTTGTAAACCAATTTATGTTCAGTTGTCAAGTAACGTTTTTTAGTTGTCAACATGTTGTCAAGTGATAATTTTATGTTGTAATGAAGCTGTAAACCACAGTAAAATTTTAGCACTGCGGGGATTTAAATACTAACTTCCTCTACAATTTTTCTCTCCCGAATAAACCTGCGCGGATGCGAAGCTAGGATATGCGACCCGCCCAAAAAAGCCTCAATAATAAACCAACAACCATTCTCGAATTCTCGAGAATACGAGATAGGATTTACTCGAGGGAGTTTAGAAATTTGAGGACTAATTCTCCTCTGCCTGAAAGTTTGTGCATTATTTTATTCTTATTGCTCTTCTTCATAATCATCCCCGCAACGATCAGGCGCATAAGATGGCCGCTTGAAGTTTTCAAATTAATTTTTAATTCTCCAGCAATTTCGCTCAAAGAAAGTTCCGGATTTTTACCGATTAATTCAAGCATCTCTATCCGTCTGTGATTCGAAAATCCCCTGACAATTCTTTCAAGTGCTCTTTTCTTCAACATAAATATATCTTACCACAATTCTCGAATTCTCAAGAATATGAGATAAAAACAGGAACGTAAAAACTAGGCTAGAAGAACTCTGCTCACACGGAGAGTTTAATAGACACAAGGAATTCGCCGCGCTATTCCTTTTCAAGGATTAAATTGCCAGAGATGCGTTTTGAAATAGCGTTGAGTATAAAAGACTGTCTTCAGCTTTCTTATTCAAATCTTTTTCATTTAATAGACCTTCTAATTTAGATAGTAAGAGATTTACATATGGCTTGACGCTATCTTTTTGAATTTCATCTTTTCTTTTCAAAACTTCCTCCAAAAATCTGTCAGCCATTTTTTCTGATCCCCTATGATATCCAATAGCTACTCTTTTCAAATCCATTGCAAGCGATGAAAGCGAAACGTAAGTATTCATAGTACTTCTTTAAAGAAAAATTTAGATAATTCTTCAAATTGCTTTCTGGTCTCAGTATCTTGAATTTCATTGCTTGTGTTATTATCCGCCGTACGTATATTTATAAATGAATTGCAGTCAATTGTTTTTGTCTCTAAATCAATTCCTCCACCCCAAAGATCTTTTTGTTTTGACTTTTGTTTTAATAATATTTCCTCCGACTCAAAATGGCGGTCACATCCGGCAGAACAGATTTTTTTATTAATATCTATAACTGTCTTAATGTATATATCAAATTTTTCTTTAAGTTTCTCAATCTCCTCTTTTGTAAATGGTGTGGATTTCGTAATTATCATACAAATAATTATATCAAAAAATTCAAACTAAACTTTAGAAATTTTATTCAAACCTATTCTTAAATTGTTCCAGTATGCAAACTTACGATAATTTTAGGTAAGATTTTGGATTGGAAGTTAATT
>Ga0210053_1000628_pt1 | contig 34292 bp, 38 predicted proteins | sample CryGeymeta201512_FD_185467 | JGI IMG/M metagenome (GOLD analysis project Ga0210053, IMG submission 185467) | Groundwater microbial communities from Crystal Geyser aquifers in Utah, USA - Crystal Geyser metaG 2015-12 (SPAdes) (version 2) | ecosystem: Environmental > Aquatic > Deep subsurface >... | reverse complement strand
GTGATAGAGCGTGTTTCCGACAGAGACTCGATTGATTCGTGGCATGAAAATATTATACCATGTTTTCTGGGATTTTATTGTACTTATCCCTGTTTTCCTATCCTATTTTCTTCTGTTTTCTTGCTGTTCTTTATCCATTTTCTTTAAATTTCTCAAGGTTTGTTTCAGTGTCGGAACATACAAAGCTACTCGTTCTTTGTCCGTAGTACTTTTATCATAATCAAAAAGTTCTCTCGGCGAATTGATGTTTTTCTGATAAAATTGCGTCCCGTATTTTTGGGGCATTCCCTCACGCACAAGCAAGCGGTCTGTCGTTGCAGCAAAAAGCCACTTTGATTTTTCAACCCATTTATTTTCTTTTTTCAGAAATTCTCCACGCTTCATATTTAAAGACACAAGTCTCTTCGCCTTTCTTATGTCGTTTTTGTTAGCGCTATGATGAAAAAACATCGCGGCATAATAAATCTCTTCCATCGTAAGTTTTTCTTTATTCTTCAGAAAAACATTTGCGAGCTCCCTTCTTTTTCGATCATTTTTTATAATAGTTTTGTAACCGATGCCAGAAGTACGATCTTTCTGGTCTTCCATAAAAAGAGTTTTTAAGTTTTTGAGCATATGAGTAATGATAACAAAAAGGACCGTGCATTGCACGGCCCTAAACTAAAGAGAAGAAGCCAACAGAGCGGCAATTTCTTTTGAAACTGGGAGCCCTGTAAGCATCTCTATCCATGCCCACTGACCATTGGCATTAATTTCAAGAAAAACATATTCATTATCAGGAGTCACAACCATATCAATAGCACCATACTGAAGATTGAGGTTACGAAGTAGTGCTCGACATTTTTGCTCTATCTCCTCGGGCAAGTCGGTGGGTTCATGCCTTACATGGTCAAAATCATATCTCCTCCAGTCTACATGACTTATCCCGCTATCTTGGGAGTAGATGCGCGCCGCAAATACTTTTTGACCAACAACCATAATGCGCAATTCATACTGCTTTTCAATATACGATTGAAAAATACTTGGAGATATTGCGAGTCCATCAATAGTCGCTTGTGGCGGTAGCGTCTCTGAATCGATAAGGTTCGCGTAAATAGCTTTTTCACCTCCATCAATAATACTACTTGACACTGGCTTGTACAAGACTTTACCTTGCTGTCCCACTAGGCGTGACAAAGTTGCTGGATCGTTAGTTATGCAGGTGCTTGGTATACTGAAGCCAACTTCCTTCGCTATCTTTAACTGATATAGCTTATTTTTTGCCACCTCATAAGAAAGCGGATGATTGACCCAGAGAGCCTCTTTGTTTATTGCAGAGAGAATAATCTCAGTAAACAATTTCCATTGTTCTTCCAGGTACTGAGTGTAGCCCGCGACTACATCCTTCAAGGAATTTGGGACAGTTCTCCTCCTCACCCACACACTTCGAACGGTTTCGAGTTGGACAACTTTATTATTTTTTCGATTAAGTAAAGTACCGCCATCGAGAGAAACTTCTATGGCGTACTGATCCGAAAGATCAGTATTGTACCGAAAAAATAGAGCACCAATCTCACGCAAAGAATCTATCACTAAGTCGGTATGCGGATCAAGAGACATTGTTACGAGTAAAATCATTTTACCCTCCTTTAAAAGAAGCAGCGTTGGTTTAAAACCAACGCTGCCAAATTACGACAGATTTCATTCTTGTTCTTTTTTAGTGGGCTTCGTCCTGGTCCTGACCAATGTGGGTCGGCGACATAAGAAGTGGGTTCTTTGTATCCGCCCGCGAGAAATTGGAACGCTCAGTCTTGTCATCATAAACAAGACTTGGATCAAGAATCTGAGAAAATAGGGATAAGTACAATATTTTTCATTCCGACAGCGACGCGATTGATTCGTAGCATAAAAATATTACACCATGTTTTCTGAGATTTTATTGTACTTATCCCTATTTTCCCTAATCATACAACCATCTATCGATGTGTTATCGCTCCTAGACTTGAGCCCTGTTATTTTTGCGACAAAAACAGGAGGCCAGAATTTTAGCAACAAAAATTCAATTAATGAAACAGGGAAAATTTTAAGCAATGGATACTTCCTAAAAACATCACTCAAATCCCTAGGATGTACTAAAAAGGCGAACTTCATACTGTTATTCTACCACTACTCATACCAAAAACGAAAAGTCCAACATCCTCGACCATAGGTTTTATTTATGCGCAATAAGCTGGAAGACACGATGAGTATGTCCGTGTAGTTCCTCATAGACATTTTCCCTTCCGATTTCATATGACCTAAAACGTTTTTTTATAAAGTCAAAAAACCATTCATCGTCGAGATTCGTTCTTTTCCTTACAACTTGTTCGTCATTCGTAAAATCTCCTACATAAAATATCCCGCCCTCTACTAATTTACCAAAATAATACGGCAGGTGTTCAACAATGACATCTTTTTTATTAAAACATAATGAATAATTTGCAAAGATGAGCTCAAACTTTTTATTATGTATAATCTTATCAACCTCATTAATATCAAAAAAATCAGCATTTATAAAAGTTACCCGATTATTTACTGATTCGTCAACAGCTTTCTTGTCTATAGAAAAATATTCACCACTTATCTCAGTGGCTATTTGAGTAGCCTCACTCTGATCTCCAGAACCAAGCTCAAGAACATTGCACAGTCGTCCAGATAACATCGTTTTAATATAATTGACTGCTGATATGTTTTCCATAAAATAGAATGCGCCTAATCCTTTGACTAGGCGCATTATAGCAAAAAGCTATCAAAATTTACATCAAATCCAACACCCGCTGTCTTCCGCAAGAATATCTCCAGTTTCCGCATAAGCATAAGCCCGACAACCTCCGCAGGCATAAAGATAATCACATTTTGCACACTTCCCTTTGAGATTATACCTCAGGAAAACTTCGAAAATGGGGATAAGTACAATATTTTTCATAAATATGTGTCATAGTATCTTCTTCGGTCTCCCCGGCCCCCGAAGCGTGCTTTCCATGCCAAACTTTTTCACCATACCGCTTATCCAACGATCGGAACCGAATGGAGTTCCTTTATTGACCGACGTGCGTATGGTATTAAGGAACTCAGCGCTCGGAAGCGTGTTCACTTGTTCCACGTAATCATGAGGGAGTGTGATGGGGATATCGGAAAGTAATTTTTTCTCATTTTCACTCCCTTTTTCTCGGCGCCATAAACTTGACCAACGCCAATCCTCCGCTCTCTTTACCAATCGTGCTCGAAGAGGATTTTGTTCAACGTATTGTATGAGTTGTTGCGCGTATTCGTTTGTTTGTACCGGAAACGACTTGTACGTACCCTGATAGAGATGTCCGTGACCGACACTTTTTGTTCGTACTCGTCTCTGGCGTACCTGCGTTGTTGTAACCCAGTGCAGGTACTCTCCCATGTCAGTATCGTTTCTGGGATACAGTACTAAATGCCAATGGTTAGGCATAATGCAATACGCGACGATACGCATATCCATCATGTCTTTGCCGCTCTGAATAACTGATTCAAAATGTTTATAATCAGCATCAGTATGGAAGACGCGAAATCCTCCGTTGGCTCGGTTAATAACGTGATAGAGCGTGTTTCCGACAGAGACTCGATTGATTCGTGGCATGAAAATATTATACCATGTTTTCTGGGATTTTATTGTACTTATCCCTGTTTTCCCTGTTTTTCACAATCGCAGAACAAATATGCAAAAGGCCAGTATCGTTTGAGATAAAACATTTTAACTTTCCCAACATAGTCTCAATATTGCTAATTTGTTGGTGATTTATCAGTTCACATCTACTCGATCCAATAACTTTTTGTACTTCTATGGCTTGATCTGATTCCTCTTGTGACAAACCATGAAATAAACTTATTTTTTGATCACAGTCTTTCAATATTTTTTGTGCCAATTCAACCCACTTATGGGTTGGCCAACGCTTATTTTTTTGACTAGCGGCCATACCAAAACCGATTCCACTTTTATCTCCACGGTAAATAGGGAGCCATCGAGGTTCATAATGAGAAATATGGCGAGGTTTGATACCCACTTCGTAAGGTCGGTCCTTACGGTGGGTCTTTCAACACTAGCGAAAACCACCCGCCATAATGAATGCGCGCTCAAGAAGTCGATCTCCGATCTCGCCCCAGTCGATATAGTGCTTAAGATCACGCGGATTAATGAGTTTTATTTTGGTCACATCACCATCAGGATCACGCTTAAAATCACCAATTGGCTCAACGAGACAAACTGACCTTGTTTGTCTGACAATACGATTCGGTTCATAAATATCTTGATAACCAATGAGCTTTTGGCGTAACACTTTCATGTTCGTTTCCTCTGCTACTTCACGAATGACCGCGTCTTCATATTTTTCTCCTGGTTCGATTCCACCACCGGGAAAACTCCAATATCCTTTCTCTTTCGCATAGACAATGACGAGTCGGTCACCGCAAAAGCAAAGAGCATGGACAGCTTGCAGGATGATACCGTCTGAATTCTTTAGCGGGTCATCTTCAAGATACACGATCCTGAGTGTTTGATGTGAGCGATTCACGAGTGTTGATTCAATCTTCATTATTTTAAGCGAACAGCGTCCTACTTCCCCCGCAACATGATCGATTGGTAGATGATAAGGAGGAGTGAGATGATGAGAAAGAAAGCGGAGAGGATTAGGGAAACGGTTTCGCGGTCGGTCGGTATGATCGGCCCCCCCATGCCGCCCGAGATGCTGGCGGGGGCGATTGATATCAATACAACAGCGACCGGCAGATACCACAACGCAAACCTTCTCCACGCATGGTATATGGCTTCTTTCAAGAAGAAGAGCGGGAGGAGAGAGAGGAGGATGGATGTTGATATAATCCAAAAAGCGAGATCAATTCCCCCATAATCTCCGCCTCGACATACGTAATGGATATCTGACTTACACATTACAAATATTCCAAAAATAATACCGACGATAGCGATGAAAAAAAGGAAGAGAAGTTGTTTTTTATATTTTTGTTTCGAGAAGCTACCCATACGCTAATTCTATCACACGATAGTAAACATTTACCTACTTCTCTTCGTCATCTTCCCCCAAATGCTCTTTTGGATCTTCTCTTTCATGATCCTTATCACTGTGCTCTGCCGGCATTTTTTCTGTAAGAACATCGATCATCGCAACAATCCGAAGGATCTCCACTGTTTCCGACAGTTTTCTCATCTTTTTTCTCAATGAAAGGAGATTTTCGTATGCCGCTTCATAATTCCCTTTCAGAAAGAGCTGTTGTGAAACTTCGGCTTTTTTGACCAGCTCTTTACGTTCTTGTGTGTCAAGATTTTCAACGAGAGAAACTAAAGCATCAAAGGTGATGTCCGCTTGTGTCTCATCTGAGAAGACAACTACGTCCGCAAGACCATCGCCATCTTCGTCAATGGCAAGCTCGCCAAGGTCATCTATCGAAGAAAGAGACACCTTCGCTTCCATACCGTCAATTACCGGAACATGGACGAATGTCTGCGTTTTGTTTACGGTGTCTCCTCTCTCTTCGGCGACATTAAGAATGAAGAAACCGTCGCCGGTTCCGCGAATTTTCAGAGCGTACGAAGACGAGGTCGCAACCGGCACACCGAGATAGGTTCCCTCACCAAAGAGAAGAAAGTAGCTATTGGGAATCTGTTCATCGTAGAAAGTACGTTCCAAGGTCGAGCTCGCGGAAATGCCGACATGATTGCCGTTTGCGTCCGCGATCGAGATGTCGATCGGAGAATGTACGGATATGCGCAGGTATGCCCCTCCTAGATCTTTCGGAAGATCATCCTCCTTATTATACACAGAGGATAGATATTGTATCGGGTTCTCTTTTTCTTCAATGATATTGCCGATAAGGTTTCGGAGAGAGTCTATTTCGAGAATAGAGGCATGACTGCGATTAATAAAATTATCTTCAGCATAAGTAAACAAATCCACAAAATATGTTTCCTCGCCCATCGCGATCGCGCTTGGCAGTATAACTGTCCCGTCGCCGTCCGTCGTAAAAATCGGCCGAACATCAAGCGTACACCCGCTCTCATGCCCGGTGCATAATTCTGACGGGATAACAGACGGCGTTGAACTGTCCGATCCGACGGCTCCCCCGACATAACGCAGTCCTTTCAGCGTATCTTTGATCCCCCACCCGGCAATTTCCACGACCCGACTATCGGGTTCGCCGTCATTGTCGTAATCGGTATCCCATCCATCTATTCGTTCGTGAAGCGTTTTCGCTTCCTCAAGAAAGTCAGGAAGCAAGAGTTTGGGATGAATAAGATCGTCATTGGCGGCATCCGCGTGACCGTCATCCCCGCGATAGAAGTTTTTGAGCGCGGAAGCGGTGGTAATTTCCGTTCCACCAAAAAATGTCCGATAGTATCCTAACACGCTTTCACCGTCGAAAGAAGGATCGGTAAGATAGGCAAGCGACGAATCGAGAGAAATGACTGTGGTACTAGCTCCCCCATTATCCTTAACTCTCGAAAGGTAGGCATCGGACGGGAACAGATCGAAAGCGGAGTGCATGGTTTGGGCGAGAGCGCGTGCGGTACCCCGACTGGTGAAAAACCCGAGATTGCGGGGAATATCTTCTCCGATCCCATGCAACACCGATGCCAGCGCCTGCGGGGTGCCAAGTTCCGGCGAGGCAACGAGGATAATGGTCTCGACTTTGCCAAGAAGATCACGATACGGATGGTTGGGGTTATCCTCGATATCGGCAAGGAGCTTTTTCGTGAGCAGCCCGCCCATGGAATGCGCGACAATGGTCACCATGCCCGAGTCGGAAGTATCAGCCAGATCGCGGAGCTCTTGGAAAATGTAAGGAGTACTGGTGGCATAGGAACTGTCGTAGTAGAGCTTTCCATCGATACCTTTTCCTCCCGCAAGAACATCGGCGAAGGCGAGACGCCAATCATACGGGAGCGCGCGCCAATCATTGACCGTTCCATCGCTTTTCAAGTCGTCCAAGAAAGCGATGAAACTCTTGTAAAAATTCTCCTGCAGAGCGCCCGTTGGGTCGGGGATGATGTTCGCTTCATCGAGAAGTCCCTTGTCAGGCGCTGTTTTGGTATAGATAGCAACGTCTGTGCTGTCTCCGTTTCCGTCAAGAGATAGCTGTTCCGTGTCGCCATTCTCATTCGGCTCCCATATTTGGTCTTCAAAGATGAACCCCTGTGCATACAATCTGCTTGCCTTTAATCCCGGTATAAATGCCACGCTTGAATAGCCGGCGGAAAATTTAAGACTACCGATTTCCGTCAACCGCGCCGTCTCCCCTCCCGATATTGCTTCGAAGTGATAATCATACTTTCCTTTACCAAATAATTTCTGCAGGAAAAATATTTCCCCGTCTTCGTAATCGCCATTGCGATATTTCGGGTCCATGCCGGAAGTATCAAGGTTTCCGTATAAACTAACCGCGGTATCATAATTTGCCATGCTGTATGAAATCTTTTTGTCTGTAGTTGTCGCGTCAACGGATAAAAATACGGTCGGCTCGATGCTATTCTTACCCGTATAGATAACACGAAAATCAAAAGTGTCTTTCCCTGCAACTCCCTTATTCGGATCGACCCCGCGGCCTTTTACCGTCTGGTCGTCGGCATAGTGCGCACCGGGGACACAAGAGAGCGATGGCGGTGTTGCATTACTGTGTTGGATGAGTGAAACAATGTCGATCCCCGCGGTTGCCATACCATTCGGATTGGCAATCGATCTTATGTGAGCACCGGTTTTTGCGTCATATACTTCAATCGTTCCTCGGGCTGGAACATAGAGTTTGTTTCCGTCTGGCGTAATCGCAAGCTGTTTTACGCCGGTGAGATCGGCCGCGGCTGACGGGATCGGGATAGTAAAAATGGGGTACGAAGGAATTTTTCCTGAGAGTTTATCATACCAATAGGTATCTATCTTGTTGCCGAAAACAGAATTCACGCGAACAAACAGTTTGTCTTCATCAGGATTGAAAACCCCTGATACGCCATTATACCAGATGTCTATGTACGGTATACTTATTTCATTCATTCCGTATATCGAAAACGATTCAATAGAAATATTGGTTATGGCGACACCAATGTCGCCATAATGACTGCACAAAATGTTATTGAGACGCCCACGAGTAAAGAGAGATTCTCCAGTCTCGGTAAATGTTAATCCTTGAGCAATAAGTTGTAGTATCACGCCGCTTTCTTTAAACCCTGCCAATATGATGTTATCGTTGCATACTTCAACGAAAGAGACTGGCGCGCTCATGTACATATTGCTTACTACTCTGCGAATATCAGGGTCAACGATACTGATCACGCCACTAACACTTGAAACAACCAGAAAACCGTTGTGGTAACGCATGGATAAATCTCCGCGGAGATCCCGGAGTAAAGATAGGGTTTACCCCATCAGCAAACCTCGGAGGTGTTTGAGAGAGGTCAACGACAAATATCTTGCCTCCCCAGCCAGCGACAAAACCGCGTGCTCCATATGAATCGATCACGATATCACCAGTCGCTTCGCCCTCCGGAAGCGCAACGACCCCAAGCACGGTATCGGTATCAGTATCAAAAACGGTTACCGAAGAATCGTACATGTTTGCCACCATGCCGATTGTCTGAGCATCGACGATGGCAGTAAAAGAAAAGAGGAGCACAACTCCCAGGAAAAACGCGAATATATGATTTGGTTTCATAGTATTTGGTGTTGGGGCATAAATACTATCCCCATCCGTTTTAGTAATATCATTTCCCGTGTCTAACATAAGAAGAGGATATATTGATTATTTCAAATTCTCCTCGAGATACGCCGGAAGGTCGGCGATTTTCACGCGATCTTGGGTCATGGTGTCGCGATCGCGGACGGTGACGGCATCGTCTTTGAGCGAGTCGAAATCAAAGGTCACGCAATAAGGCGTGCCGATCTCGTCCTGACGGCGATAGCGCTTGCCGATCGACTGCGTTTCATCGTAAACGCATGAAAAGCGATCTTTGAGCGTATCGAATATCTTTTCTGACGGAGCGGTAAGCTCGTCTTTTTTCGAGAGCGGCAGAATAGCGACCTTAACGGGAGCGATCTTTCGGGGAAGACGCAATACCACGCGCGTCTCGCCGTTCACCTCCTCTTCGTTATAAGAGTCGACAAGCATGGCAAGCACGAGCCGCCCGACCCCGCCCGACGATTCAATGATATGCGGAGTGTAGCGTTCGCCTTTTTCCTGATCGAAATAATCAAGCTTCTCGCCGGAGTGCATTGAGTGCTGGGTAAGATCATAATTGCCACGCGCATGTACCCCTTCAAGCTCGTCCCAGCCGAATGGGAACTTATATTCGATGTCGTATGCCGCCTTGGCGTAAAACACCAGGTTCTCATGCTTTTTCCATCGGATATTCTCTTTCTTTAAGCCAAGCTCGACAAGCGCGTTAAAGCGATACTCCTTGAGTTTGTCGTATTCGGACATCTCGTTTTCCGGTCGGAGGAAATATTGCATCTCCATTTGCTCGAACTCGCGGCACCGAAACACGAACTGTCGCGGGGCGATCTCGTTGCGAAACGCCTTCCCGATCTGCGCGATACCAAACGGGACCTTCACATGCATTGTGTCGATGATATTTTTGTAATTCACGTAAATCCCCTGGCATGTTTCGCCTCGAAGATACGCCGGCTCCTTTCCTTCGCTTGAAAAATCGCCGAGGTTTGACTTGACCAGTAAATTAAATTTTTTCGCTTCGGTAAAGTTTTTCTTCCCGCACGAGGGACAAACGATTCTGTCTTTGTTGTCGTGTAAAAGCTTATTGATCTCATCCTCGCTCATTTTTTCGTCAGCTTGTATACCAATTTCCTCAAGAAGTTTATCCGCCCGGCTTCGCGCATGGCAGTCCTTACACTCGATAAGCGGATCAGAAAACCCGGCAACATGTCCCGACGCAACCCAAATCTTCGGATGCATAAAAATCGCGGAATCAAGTCCGACGATATCCTTGCGCCGGCGCACCATCACATTCCACCACTGCGTTTTGATATTATTAGCGAGCTCAACCCCCATCGGACCAAGATCATAAATGCCAGCGAATCCGCCATATATCTCGGAAGATGGGTAAATAAAACCTCTCCGTTTTGAGAGAGAAATAATAGTATCCATTGATGATTCCACGGGTTTTTTGCTTGCCATAGCAACTCAATACTACAATTCATCGTACAACTTTTCAACCTCATCCATTACGCGCCAAGTGGCATTCTTAAAATCGACTACGCCAGAGCTGTCCGCCTTTTTCCCAATCAGTTCGTCCGGATAAATCGGCTTGCCGTAATTGATTGCGTATTTTTTTTCAAAAAGAAAGAATTTAAATAAGTTGGTCTGAAATGTTCCCTTGATCGCGACCGGCACGATTGGCACATTCGCCCGCCATGCAAGATAAATCGCGCCGCCATGCGCGTGATCTTGAATCGTACCGTCTGGAGATTTCTTTCCTTCAGGAAATATTTGCACGCTGTGTCCTTTTTTGAGAATGTTCAGATGGTATTGAAGAGATTTCCCGTAATCGCGCATCCCCTCTCGCGCCGGATATGCCCCCCAGAAATTAAAAAAACGCCCACCATAGATGTGGGATTTAATTGCGCCAGTATGTCCATAATACTTCTTAGTTCGAGAAACATAAAAGATTGGAAACAGCCGCGAGATCGGTGAAAGTGTTGCCGGAATGAGTATCGGATCAGCTTCGCTCGCGTGATTGCTTACAAACACCACTCCGCCCCGAATATGCGCGATGTTTTCTTTTCCTTTGATCTTGATGCGAGCAAAAAGGTGCAGTCCCACTCGCGTCGGAATCCATATCAGTGTTTGCAATATTCTCGGTATGATGTAATAAATATGCATATACTGCTAAACCCCTTCTTCCTTGAGCGCTTCGATTAGTTTTTCGCTTTTCTTCGAAAGTTTCGCAGGTATTTTGATATTAAGTTTTACTAAAAGATCGCCGCGCCGCCTTTCGTCAATGGGAACACCCTTGTTTTTGATCCGCAACACCTCTCCAAATGAAGCGCCTCGCGGAATGGTAAGCTTGATCTTGCCATCGAGCGATGCGATCGTATACACGCCACCAAGGAGCGCATCGGAAAGTTTGATATTAAGATCCATCACAAGGTCGTTCCCTTCTCGTTTAAACACAGGATGTGCCTCCACATGAATCTTCACATACAAATCCCCCGCGACACCTCGCGCGATTGCCTCACCCGCGCCGGAAAGACGTATCATCTCGCCGTTCTTGATACCAGCCGGCACCTTGATTTCGATCTCTTCTTGTTTTTTTAGGACACCGATGCCTTTGCATGTGTCACATCGTTCTTCGGGGGTCTCTCCTGTGCCCAAACATGTGCGACACTCCACGGCACTCGTGAATGTGCCGAAAAATGACCGCTTCGTTTCGTGAACTTTCCCTTTGCCGTTGCACGTCGAGCACTGCTTCATTGCGGTGCCCGGCTTTGCGCCATTCCCATTGCACTTCGAGCATGTCGTCGCCTTGGCGAGTAATATCTTTCGATTGGTTCCAAATATCGCCTCTTCGAATGGCAATTCGAGATCAATCGAAATGTCTCTCCCCCTCCGCGCTCGAGATCTTCCGCCGGCACCGCCAAAAAACTCACTGAAGATATCGCCGAGATCAAAGTCTTCAAATCCCGCCGCTCCTTGGAAACCGGAAAAATCAAACCCGCCGGCACCGCCCGGTCCAGCGCCGTTGCCAAACACCTGCCCGTATGAGTCATATTCCATCCGCTTTTTATCGTCAGAGAGTATTTGATACGCCTCGTTAACCTCTTTGAATTTCTGCTCATCACCGTCTTTTTTGTCGGGATGATATTTGTGCGCAAGCCGACGGAAGGCCTTTTTGATGTCGTCTTTTGTGGCTTCTTTCGCCACACCGAGAATATTGTAGTAGTCTTTTGCCATAGTGTAATTATACCATGAGAACAAAAGGCGAAGTATGACTTTTACCCCGACTATGCCTTATCCTCGTCTTTTTTATCATCTTTCTTTTCTTCTTCGTATTCTGCATCGCGAACACCGCCTTGCGACGAACCAGCGGCATCAGCCGTTTTTCCTTCCGTCGACTGCGCGGCCTTCGAGAGTGCTTCACCGATCTTTTGCATTTCGGAAAACAACGCTTCGGCCGCCTTTTTCATTACAACAACGTCGCTTCCTTCATTCGCTTTTTTAACATCAGCGATCTTTTCGTTTACCTCCGAGATAATCTTCGCCGGCACTTTATCGCCTGCGTCTCTCAGGGCTTTTTCAGCGGTGTAGACAGACTGTTCGCCGGTATTCCTTACGTCGATCAATTCTTTTTTCTTTTTGTCCTCTTCAGCATGAATTTCGGCATCTTGTTTCATCTTCTCAACTTCCACATCAGAAAGTCCGCTACGTGCTTCAATCTTGATGGATTGCTCTTTCCCTGTCGTTTTGTCCTTCGCTTTTACATTAAGAATGCCATTCGCGTCAATGTCGAAATGCACCTCAATTTGCGGAGTACCACGCATAGCGGGCGGAACACCATCAAGAATGAACCTGCCCAAAGTTTTATTGTCGGCGGCCATTGAACGCTCTCCCTGAACGACATGAATCTCCACAGACGTCTGGTTGTCGGCGGCTGTCGAAAATACTTGTGACTTTGAGACAGGAATCGTTGTGTTGCGCTCAATCAATTTTGTCGCCACTCCGCCAAACGTCTCAATCCCGAGAGAGAGCGGTATCACATCGAGCAGAAGAACGTCTTTTACGTCCCCTTGCAAAATCCCCGCCTGGATAGCAGCACCAGCCGCGACAACCTCATCCGGGTTAATCGTTCGATTCGGTTCTTTCCCGAAGAGCTTCTTGACCGCCTCAACGATGGCAGGCATTCGCGTCTGGCCGCCGACGAGAATTACTTCATCAATGTCGGAAATGCTGAATGGCGAAGCCTTGATCGCCTTTTTGGTAATTGCTATCGATCGATCGATATATTCTCCCGCAAGTTCCTCAAGTTTGGCACGGCCGAGTTTTAAGAGCAAATGCTTCGGTCCCGCGGCATCTGAGGTAATAAATGGAATGTTGATTTCTGTTTCATTTGTCGTTGAAAGCTCATGTTTCGCTTTTTCAGACGCTTCCTTGAGGCGTTGGAGCGCCAAAACATCCTTTGACACGTCAATACCAGATTCTTTCTTGAACTCAGCAACGATCCAGCTAATAATCTTTTGGTCAATATCTTCTCCGCCCATGTGGACGTCTCCATCAGTCGACTTCACTTCAATAACATCATCGCCAACCTCAAGGATTGAAACATCAAACGTACCGCCGCCAAAGTCATAGACGGCGATTTTTTCATCTTTCTTTTTATTGAAACCGTACGCAAGCGCCGCCGCCGTTGGCTCATTAATGATGCGCTTCACGTCGAATCCGGCTATCTTGCCAGCATCTTTTGTCGCTTTGCGTTGCGAGTCGTTGAAATAAGCCGGAACGGTAATAACCGCTTCGGTGATCTTTTCTCCGAGCTTGACCTCCGCGTCGTGCTTGAGCTTCTGGAGTACCATGGCGGAAATTTCTTCCGGCCAATAGAGCTTGCCCGCCATTTTAACCTTCACACCTCCGTCGTCGGTCTTTTCTATCGCAAACGCAACCGTTTTTTTATCTCGCTGAACTCCTTCATCGTCGAATTTGTGGCCAATCAATCGTTTAATGCCAAACAATGTGTTCTCCGGGTTAGTCACCGCTTGCCGTTTCGCCAATAGCCCGACCAGACGTTCGTTTGATTTTGAAAGCGCGATAACAGACGGAGTCGTGCGTACCCCTTCTTCATTCTCGATAATTTTCGGTTCCCCTCCCTCAATCACCGCCATCGCCGAGTTTGTGGTGCCAAGATCTATGCCAAGTATTTTTCCCATATATTTTAACAAAAATAATTTATTAAATGTTAGAAGCTATTGTAGCATAATAAACGTACTTATTCTACTTCGGGCGGTGTCGCCCGACCTTCACTCGGGCCGCTCTAATAATTTTATCTTTGTAAAGGTATCCTTTCTGAGCAACTTCTACCACTTTCCCGTCCGATTCTTTCTCCGCGACATCAACAAGTTCAAACGAATCATGATACTTCGGATCAAACATCTCTTTGATAGGATTTACTTCGACAAGACCATTTCGCTTCAAGATATCCAGTAATTGTGAATGAATATACTCAACGCCGATCCTCCAATTTTTATCGATACTTTCCCACACTTCCTTATTGCAAAAAGCCATCTCGAAACTATCAAGGGTGGGAAGCATTTCAGTAATAAGATCGCTTTGCACTCGATCAGAAAGATATTTTGAACGATTCTCTTGGTCTTTACGAAAATTGATAAGCTCAGCCTTTGCTCTCTGCCATCCGTCCAGATATTCTTGCCGTTCAGTAGCACAGATGTCGAGTTTTTCTTTAAGTTTCTTCATTTTCCCCGCCATTCCATCTTCTTCTTCAAAGACGACATCATCACTATACGTCTCTTTATTCACTGTGTCAATATGTTCGGCGTGTTTGATTTTCTTTGTTTTTTTGTGTTCCATAATTCTACTACACATTTAAAATGACACAAAAAACGTCATCAATTAAACGCAACTTTCAGTCGACCAGAAAACGAAATCCTATCGCTTTGACCACTGTGGCGCCTTTCGTGCTTTTTTAAGACCGAATTTTCTCCGTTCCTTCGTTCGAGGATCTCGCTTGAGAAAACCGAGTTTTTTTAATTTTCCCCGCAACTCAGCATTATAGATAACCAATGCGCGAGAGATACCGTGGCGAAGAGCTTCCGCCTGTGAATGCACGCCGCTCCCCGTGATAATGGCGCTCACGTTAAATTTTGCGAGGACTTTGATTTGCGCAAAGGGTGAACGTACAACCGTTCTTAATTCATTCGTCGGGAAATATGATTCTAGGCTGCGTTCGTTGATGGTAAAAGCACCCCCGCGTGCGACTTCAGATATACGCACGCGCGCAACAGCCATCTTGCGTCTTCCGACAGCCTCAATGTATGATCCTTTCTTTTGTTGTGTCGTTGTTTTCGCGACGGTTTGTTCTGTTTTGGTTTCCGACATGATTGTGATTAAGTTAATCGGTAACGATCAAATTTTTCATAATGATCTTTCGCAATTTGTTCGATCGCACCATACCATAAACTGCTTTTCTAAACACCTCGGCATGTCCCTTTTTTTCAATCGTTCTTTCCATTGTTTCTTCTCTTAATCCTCCGGGATGACCGGTATATCGCACATATATTTTTTCTTTTTTTCGCTTCTGCGTAATGTTTGCTTTCGACGCATTGATGATATGCACCTTTGTTTGCGGAACAACATTCCGCTCATACTCCGGAGTATCTTTGCCCATAAGCGTGACCGCTGCCTGACTTGCCACTCTCCCTATGGTTCTGTCGGCCGCGTCAATTGTAAATTCTTTTGTATCCATAAAAAACTAAACAAATTCAAGAATCGCCATTTTGCTGCCATCCGAGATACGACTCGGCATTTTCGTGATCCGTGTATATCCTCCCGCGCGCTCCTTATAGCGAACAGCGATATCGTCTATCAACTTCTTCGTTACCTCTTTATTGCCCCCTAAACGAGAGGCGATGAGTCTACGCGAGCTCAATGTACCGTCTCGTCCTTTCGTAACAAGCTTCTCAATGAATGGCCGCAATTCTTTTGCCCTTGCTTCCGTTGTCCGAATCCGATTTTTTTCTATCAAGGAAAGGGCAAGACTCCGCAATAGGGCGGTTCGCTCGTCTTTGTTCCTTGAAAATTTTCGATTGGAATTATAGTGCCTCATGACTCTTTCAAAATAATACCGAAATTCGATAGCGCGCGCTTTATCTCCTGTACTCCTTTCGCGCCAAGACCTTCGAGCGCAAGAAGATCATTTTCTTTTTTGCGAGCAAGTCCGCCTATTGTCCGTATGTTCGCGGTCTCAAGCGCATTGAGCGTTCGTGTGGACAATCCAAGATCATCAACTCGCGTCTTCAATGAATCAGAGTCAACGTTCACTCGCGTGTCAGATTCAGACACTTCCCCAGATACCGATTGTGTCTTTTCATCCGCCTTATTTTCTTCCTTAAAGCCGACAACCGCCTGAAGCTGACTTATCATAATCTCAATCGATCGTTCAAGCGCCTCCTTCGGAGTAACGCTCCCGTCAGTTTCGATCGTTATTTTCAATCGATTGTAATCCGTCCTGTCACCGACGCGCATTTTTTCAACCTCGTAATTGACACGTTTTATAGGTGTAAAGATCGCATCGAGCGCGATCGTGCCAATCTCAACTTTGTCTTTCTGGTGCGTTTCTTTTGAAATATAGCCCAGCCCTTTTTCGATCACCATTTCAATATCAAGTGAAGCATTTCCCGCGGTAATATCCGCAATAGGAAGATCTTTGTTCAGCACCGTCACTTGACCGGGAACTTTAATATTGCCGGCAGTGATCGTCTTGACTCCTTTGACCGAAAGCGTGACGACTTGCGGTTCCGCCGTTGCCATTTCGAAACGAACCTTTTTAAGGTTTACCAGGATCGTTACGACATCTTCCTTCACTCCTTCGATAGTCGAAAACTCGTGAGGAACCCCTGCTATTTTCACGGACGTAATTGCCGTACCGGGAAGCGATGAGAGTATGATGCGCCGAAGCGAATTTCCGAGCGTATGTCCATATCCCGGGTAGAGCCCATCTATTTCATATACACCGGCAAACTCATCTTCGTTTATGATCCGTGGCTTTGACGGTAAGATAATATTATGATCAGTCATAAGTTATTATAAAGATACATTTACTTTTAGTTGGTAGACTATAACCTATTTTATAAAAAAAGGCAAGAACATGCCACACTAACGCCATTTTTCGAACCGGACATCAATTATCTACTGTAAAATTCAATCACCGACGTCAGATCAAACATTTCACTGCTTTTCTCTTTATCAACCTTGGGGTAGTCGCTCACTGACCCTTGAAGTTTCTTCACATCGACCGCGAGCCATGGAATCGATGGCTGTTTCGTTATGTTTGAAGCAACTTCATTGAACAATCCATTATCTTCGCTTCCTGGCCGGATCCCGAGCTGGTCACCTTCCTTTAATCGATATGAGGGAATAGTGACCCTGCGCCCGTTCACGGTAACATGGCCATGAGTAACCATCTGACGCGCGATTGAACGCGAAAAGGCAAATCCCATACGAAAGACAACGTTATCCAAACGCAACTCAAGATTCTGGTAAAGCTTTTCCGCCGGTTTGGTATCATGACTTGCCGCCGCCTCTTTCACATAGGTAGCAAATTGACGCTCGTCAACACGATAAATATTCTTTACTTTTTGTTTTTCTCTCAGTTGCAAACCGTATCCCGTTGCGGATCTCTTCGATCGTTTCTTTGTTCCTGTTTTCCCGGGAGGATACGGCTTCCGTTCAAAGGCGCACTTCGGCGTAAAACACCGTTCTCCTTTGAGAAAGAGTTTTTCCCCCGCCCTTCGGCATTTTTTACATTTTTTATCAACAACCATAAGTAGTTTTAGATATTACACCCTTCTCGGCTTCTTTGCACGCGGACCATTATGAGGCACTGGCGTTTTGTCTTGGATAGAAAGCAGATCGACGCCCCGCGATACGAATGCCCTGATCGACGACTCTCTTCCGGGGCCAACACCTTTTACGATCACGGCCACCTCTTTGACGCCCATGATCCCCGCCTTTTCTGCCAAAAGTTCTCCGACTTTCGCGGCCGCGAAAGGTGTCCCTTTCTTTGCCCCCTTGAAACCAAGCGCGCCGCTTGAAGACCACGCCAGAGTGCCGCCGTCCTTATCAGCAAGTAAGAGTCTTGTGTTGTTATATGTTGCTCTTACATAAAGCGTCCCTTTTCCAACACTCTTCCGCACGGTACGCGAAAGCGAGCGGGAAACCTTCCCTTGATCAACACCTCCGCCTGCTTTTTTTACAATTCGCTTCTTTCCCATAGTTAATTAAGTTTATCGCTTATTTCTTTTCAGCCTTTCTTCTACCCGACCCCATCGTCTTTCGCACGTTTCCTCGTACGGTTCGTGAGTTCGTTCGTGTTCTTTGTCCGCGCACTGGCAATTTTTTGGCGTGTCGTATACCGCGGTAAGAATGTATGTCGCGTAGCCGTTTTATGTTCATGGAAATTTCGCGCTTCAAATCGCCCTCAATCTTGAACGCCTCAATCTTTTTACGTATCTCATTTTCTTCTTCGGGAGAGAGATCTTTGATTTTCTTCAATGGATCAATACCGAGGTCTGTGGCGATACGACGAGCACGCGGGCGACCAATACCATATACGGCGGTAAGGCCGATCTCGATATTTTTATCATTTTGTATGGTGATTCCCGATATACGCATGGTTTTTACTCTTTTACCCTTGTCGCTGTTTATGCTTCGGATTGTTGCAGATAACAAAAATGCGTCCTTTTCGCCGCACCATTCTGCATTTTACACACATTTTCTTTACCGAAGCACGTATTTTCATAAATAAAAAATAAATAAAAAGTGCCTTAAGCACATGAAAACAAAGAGATTATATACTATCTAAAGTCTTTTGACAACCCTCCCCTTACCCCCATACGGATCGATCAGCACAAGCACCTTGTCGCCAACCAAAACTTTTATTCGATGAACACGCATCTTACCGGAAAGGTAAGCGATCTGTATAGTTCCATTATCGAACTCAACCTTGAACATCGTGTTAGGAAGTGCCTCGATAACCGTTCCCGCGATCTCCTTATGTTCTTTCGCCATCTTTATAATCTCTACTGAGCTAGAAAAGGATACCAAATGATTCTCATTTCGTCAAAAAAATTCATCTAGAGCACGGTATCATACACCTTCTTAACAACAATGTCTTTTTTTTCCGTCGGGAAGGTATCGCGCCAGAAAGGCCGTACGATCGCCTGCGCTCGTTTTATGCTCGGATATGATTCGACAACGTTGGGGAAATTCGCTTTTGGAATTCCAACCAGATCATTGAGAAGAGCTTCTTCGTCGATATCCCACTCAAAGGATAATTTTCCGGAAAGATGGAAATCGACCGCTGTGACATTCTCGACATCGATCATGTTGTCCGCAACAATAAGCTTCATGTCCTCGATCCCGTGGGCGACGATGCTGGCGCCATTATATGTTGGAATATTCCTATTTGCAAGATATATACCGAGCTGTTTTTTATTGAAAATCATTCCGTGTGCAGTCGCTTTTTCGGCAATAGTGAGTGATTCGCCTTGGGTTTCAAGCACAGTAGCGTCTCCATCGGTAAAACGGAAAAATATTCCCCCATCATACACCACCGCGTCATTCGGAATATCAGCATTGATCTTTTGGAGAAGATCGGCTTTGATAGTCGCCTGTAGTTGTTCTCTTGCCTCGCTGATTGACTCTTCTGAAGCGGTTTTTACCGCGCCACGAACCCCTCCGGTCATGGGAGTTTTCGACCGAGCATAAAACGCGCTATAACGAGGATCGCCCTTAAATCCCGGGATCGTGAAGTCGGTAGGGCCGATATTATACTCATCTCCGGAATTATCGGCATAAACCACCACTTCGACACTCCCGGGGATATTTTTACCTTCCCCTTTTGTCATTCCGGGAACCTCGACCGACGCGTCGATACGATAAATCTTACCGTCAGTCGTCTCGAATCTTGTGTTTTTTATCAATCGCTGTGGATTGGCGCTATAGGCGTTAAATACGACGATCATGCCATGGGCTTTTCGTTCAACCTGCTCTTCAACCGTAGCCGAGAGCGCCACACTTGCCTCTTTTTTGACAGTAACCAACCGGAAAGGCAATTCGCCGTCGGTGACAACGCCAACTATCGCCCGGAAATCACCATTAATCGCAACCTCCGCCTGTAGAGGCGACACCTCAACGACTGTATTCGAAAAAGCTATCGCCACGATAAAGACCAAGATGACGATAACGACACCCGTAAGAGTCCACATTCCGAACCTCTGCGCGCCATGAGAAGATTCATTTCTCAGAATATGCTGACTCTGCTTGCGTCTTATTGGTTCGACAACCCGCGAATGCTTTACTATATCTCGAGAAGCGGTCCCGGCATCGACAATATCCCTAATAATTCTTTTTGGCATATATTATCGTATTATTGCATATATTTTATCATTCATTTTTCTTAATACCTAATCCACACCGATGATGACCATTAGGTAAATCTCTCTTTCACCTTGTCAACAAAGATCGTCTCCAGCGCAAGAAATGGATCGAGACTAGCGCCACTATCGACGTTATCGACTTCAAGAAACTTCGTCAGCACCTTGCCATCAAGTACCCGCTCGTCAAACGCGTTCTCGGTCAACACAAATTGCCCAAACTCCTCAGATTTGATTGCTTCGATATAGAGAGCGGCAACATCTGCGTCGACGGTAATAAAAATGGTTGCGGGAATAGAAAAAGAGCTTGAAAAATCAGTCAGCGCGCTCGAAAAGTATTTAATCCACTCTTTTTTCGCCCTGCTCATGATATCATCAATCTTTTTTGATGCCGTTTCAGTGTGGCGTTGCTCTTGACGCATACGGATCATTGAAACAGCTTCGTCCGGACCAACGTTAAAACCGCTTGCCATCCTTCGTATGAGCGAGTTCCTTCCGAACGGGAATGAAACGGTTTCTACAATAACATTGTTCCTGATGATTGACAGATCGGATACTTCACCGGTGATATCCAAAAAAAGGAAATTTTTCTTATCACTGAAAATGTCTCTAATGGCGCTGAAAGCGACCAGGGTATATGTTCCAAACACAACGTGATGTGAATGATATGCTTTAAATACCCTGTTTCTGATCGATTCAAGAACTCTCCGGGAACTAATGCTCATATAGAGCGCGAGATCAACTTCTCGTGCTTTTTTCCCGTGAGGATTGCTCGTTTCATAGCCATTCAACCGCACCTGGATTGTGTTCACGTCGATCACATCGGGTTGATCTTCCGCCATTGCCCGATTGTCCTTTAGTGTCGCCTCAAAAGCACTCACCTCGTCGCGGACAAACCTATCGAGCATTTTACTTGTTACCATAACCGGAGAATCGTATCTGGCATGCAATGTTTTTGTTCGAGAAGCATACCACGGAGAAGCGAACGAGCAAAAAAATTCTCGTGGCGTTTCTTTCGATCCTTTTCGCATATCTTCTAAAACAATTTCGAACGATTTGAGCATGGAAGAAAGGAATCGTCCGAAATTAAGATCTTCTTGAAAAACAAGTTCAGTTCGAGTGCTATAGAGCATCGTGGGCTTACTGTCGCCGCCGATCGCAACGACTGCGCCTCCAACACTGGCACTTCCGACATCAATGATGCCGATTGCTTTTCTTTTTTTTGCAGTTTGGAAAAAGGACATAGCGCACAGGTAACGTATGTTTTAAGTATATCATACAAAAAAAGACAATCGACAAAAAAGGTGTTGATTTTCAAACAGGGGGCACGAAATTCAGTGTTGCCGCTTATTCTTTTCCATACAAGACAGGTCGTTTCACTCAAGTATCGCTTTGATCCTGCGCACCCCCGCCGAGCTCGCTTCTTCTTTTTTGATCTTGAACACTCCTTTGATCGCGCCAGTATTCTCGACGTGCGGCCCTCCGCAGAGCTCTTGCGAATACACCGTGCCATTTTCACACTTTACCATGTATACATTAACCATGTCGGGATATTTTTCCCAAAAGCTTCCCTCGACACCCGTCGCGCGCGCTTCTTCTTTTTGTATCTTCTTAATCACCATGTCGCACTCTTTCCCGATTGCTTCGTTCACGTATGTCTCAACTTTGTCGAGCGTATCGCGCTCCACCTTGTGCGGATACGTAAAGTCAAATCGCGTGCGCTCCTCGGTGATGTTCGATCCCGCCTGATGAACATCATCACCGAGATACTTTCGTAACCCGGCAAGCATGAGATGCGTGCAGGTGTGGAGCATAGTCGTCTTCTCGTTTGTGTTCGCGAGCCCGCCTTTGAATTTTTGCTCCGCGCCGACACGTGACACATCCTGATGTTTTCTCATCTCATCGCGAAATCCATTTTCATCAACCACCTTACCATTCTCTGCCGCTATTTCTTTTGTTAATTCAAAGGGAAAACCATAAGTAGAGTACGCCATAAACGCATTTTTTGCCGAAATAATATTCTCCTTCTTCATGATCTTCTCCAAAAACTTTTTACCAAATACCAGATTGGCAACAAACGTTCTTTCTTCATTTGTTATTATTTCTTCAATATTTTGCTTTTTTTTGCCAAGATTATAATTCGTATTTTTGTAAACAGAAATCACATCTGATGCAAGAAGCCCCAGCGCTTTTTCTTTGGTGCCGATAGAATCATAATAATATCGAGCACGGCGGATCAGCCGCCTTAAAACATATCCTTGTTCCGTGTTTGAGGGAATTACCCCGTCGGCAATCATAAACACCGCCGTTCTTACATGATCAGCGATGATGCGCTGTGCTTGTGCGTCATCACTGGCAGCATGTTCAGCTATCCTTTTCATAATCGGAATGAACAAATCCGTGTCAAAAATATTTTTCTTGCCCTGTGCAACCATCGTAACACGCTCAAGTCCCGCGCCAGTATCGACATTTTGTTGCGCGAGTTTGCCGATAATTTTCCCGTCTTTCTTTTCGTACTCCATAAACACGTCATTCCACACCTCTACAATATCCTGTCGCTTATCCGCTGCGACAAACTCATCTGCGTTTATATCGCCGAGACCATCAACAGTAGTATCATAAAACATTTCAGAATCGGGACCGCACGGACCATTCTCCCCCGGACTCCACCAGTTCGTCTTCGCACCCATAAAATAGATTCTGTCCTTATGGATGTAACGCTTCCATGTTTCAAACGCTTCCTCGTCGCGCGGCGCGTTCTCGTCGCCTTCGAACACCGTTACATATAAACGCTTCAGGTCAAGCCCGAGACCTTCGTCCTGCGATGTGAGAAATTCATAGCTCCATTTGATAGCATCTTCTTTGAAGTAATCGCCGAGCGACCAATTGCCAAGCATTTCAAAAAATGTTGCGTGAGTATTGTCGCCGATATCATCGATATCAACCGTCCGTACGCACTTTTGAACATCCGCTAAACGCTTTCCTTGAGGATGCGCTTGTCCCAAAAGATAGGGTACGAGCGGTTGCATACCGGCGGTATTGAAAAGTACCGATGGGTCGTTCTCCGGCACGAGCGGCGCCGAAGGGATGATTGCGTGTCCCCGCTTTTTAAAAAACTTCAAAAATTTTTTTCTGATCTCGTCTGATGTCATGATTTTTCAAACACATTGATTATAACCGAATTCGGCAAGAAAAAAAGCGCGTCCGACCCGACGTGGATCAAACGCACTTTGATGTCACTCATCAAGGACCTCCTTGGCGGCATTATAAACGTGTCCAACCCGTTGAACATAAAAATGGTTCCCCGGATTGTTCCGCCTTAAATACGCACTCGCACCACCAGGTCCCTCATGGTACGCGACGAGGCACTCCTCTCCGCGGTACCCTTCTTCATCTTCAAGGTACCGCAGATACTTGATGCCGCCGCGGATGTTCTGCCGCGGATCCCATGGGTCAACTACCCCCATGTCCTTCGCGGTCGCGGGCATAAGTTGCATCAGCCCCATCGCGCCTTTGTCGGAGCGAGCGCGGGGATCGCCGCCGGACTCGACCGCAACGATTGCGGCAACACGCCGCCAGTCGACATGGTAGAGCCGCGCCACCCGCCTGATTTCATCGCCATACTGTTTGTCGATGTTGATCAGGGTCTCGCGCGCTCCCCCGCGTACAACGGTACGACCACCACTTTCACGCCGTGGTAGCTTCTCCACGCCGCGCGCTACATACCCGCCGCTATACGACGGTCGGGAAAGCTTGGCGGTGACACTATGCCGAGCACCTGGCACCGCAAATGAGCCAGGTGGAAAACATAACATCATCAAAACAATAATGATTGTGACACGCATCTAAATCTCCTTCTCTCGTATGGACACTTTAGCAAGTGTCCTAATATCCTAAACTGAGGGGTGCGAGGGGTGAATTTAGCCTATAATAATCTGCCAAAGATCGTATCACGAAATAGCAAGTTTGTAAACCCCTAAAGAAACGCGAAGTATTAGGGGCACATTTGCTTCAGCGCGCTTTTTGTTTATACTAAGTCATCATGAGCATACGCTTATTCAATACTCTCACCCGATCGACTGACACGCTCACACCCCTACACGACAAAGAAATACGTATGTACACCTGCGGGCCGACAGTGTATAACAACGTCCATATCGGCAACTGGCGCGCGTATATTTTTGCCGATCTCTTGAAACGCTATCTCAAATACCGCGGCTACGGAGTCACGCACGTCATGAACGTCACCGATGTTGATGATAAAACCATCAAGGGCGCGCATGAGAGCGGTACAACATTGAAAGAATACACCGACCACTATACCAATCTTTTCCTCCATGGTCTTGAAGAACTTCGTATTGAGCGGCCGGATACTCTACCACGGGTGAGCGATCATATCGAGGATATCATCACTTTCATACAGAAACTGCTCGACCGGGGATACGCGTATAAAAGCGACGGTTCGGTGTACTTCCGGATCAAAAAGAGCCCGAAATACGGCGCGCTTGCCCTACTCGATGCCCAAGAGCTCAAACCGAACGCGAGCGAACGCAATAACCGCGATGAGTATGAAAAAGAGAACATCAGCGACTTCGCGCTATGGAAAGCATGGCAAGAAAGCGACGGCGATATGTACTGGGAATCAAGCTTCGGAAAAGGACGGCCCGGGTGGCATATCGAGTGCAGTGTGCTTTCCACAAAATATCTCGGGGAACAATTTGATATTCATACTGGCGGAGTTGATCTCATATTCCCTCACCACACCAACGAAATAGCGCAGACCGAGGCCATAACAGAAAAGAAATTTGTCAGCATCTGGCTGCACAACGCTCATCTTGTCATCGATGGTAAAAAAATGTCCAAATCGCTCCGCAACTTTTTCACGCTCGAAGACGTAAGGAGCATGGGTATCCATCCAATCATTATGAGATTTCTCCTTATTCGCACACACTTCCAGCACGAAATAGATTTTTCACGAACACTTGCCGATGAAGCACGGCAGATATTCATCAAATATGCCACACTCTTTTGTGAACTTGAAAGCGATCGCTCCGGCGATGGATGGAGCGGCATCGATACGGCTCTTTTCACCGCGGAAAAAGAGTTCACCGAGGCGCTTGACGACAATCTCAATATAAGTAACGCCCTGCGAGCGCTCTTTGAGCTTGGCACGACTATTAACGCCAACCTTGCCAAACTCACCATCGAAGAGAAACGAAAAGTAATGGATCGGTACCGGAAATTCGATACCGTTACGAGTGTATTCATACCCGCATACGAAATCTACAAAAAAGCACGCATGGAAAAAGAAAACGATCCAAAGATACGGAAGCTTGCCGAAGAGCGACAGAAAGCGCGAGCGGCAAAAGACTACGCCACGGCGGACAACGTACGCAATGAATTGCTCGCGCAGGGTGTTGCCATACGAGACATCGGCGACACCGGATACGCCCTTGATGTCATTGACTGGATATAATGTAACAGACTGGTTTCTCCTCCACGCACTTTTTCATGTGTTAGATTCTCCACGCGCCATCCTCTATAACCGACAATAACATCCCTCACTCCTTTTATTTTCCTAAATGCCTCTTTGACACCCCGGAAACAACCCGCGGCGAATAATGCTTTTTATTGTCGTAGTTTATGTCCATAATGTTGTACAAAGATAAAAATAAACGCGCGCATTATCCGTTGTTGGTAACGGAGATAATTCTTCCGTCATCGATCTTGGCTATCTTCCCGGCCATTCGAGCGTATTGCTCTTCGTGAGTAACCATGATAATGGTCTGTCCTTCCCGGTGAAGTTCTCGAAAGATATTCATGACAAGCGCCGACGATTCATTATCGAGATTTGCGGTCGGTTCATCGGCAAAAAGGATCTTCGGGCGATGCGCAAACGCGCGAGCGACGCTTACGCGCTGCTGCTCGCCTCCGGAAAGATTACTCGGTATATTTTCCAGACGGTGACCAAGACCAACCTTTTCAAGCGCTTCGTACGCGCGAGAAAAAGCTTTCGTCTTATTGAGATTTTGCATCAAAAGAGGCAAAGCGACATTTTCGATTGCCGAAAGTTCGGGAAGAAGCGCATAGTCTTGGAAGACATATCCGCACCGAAATAAGCGAAACCGCGCCCGTTTTGCTTGGTTCATAGCATGAGTGTGTTCCCCGTCAATGACAATTTCACCCGATGTCGGGACATCAAGCAAACTCATCTGATAAAGGAATGTGCTCTTGCCCGCGCCGGACCGTCCCATTATTGCGATAAACTCCCCGCTTTCCGCGCGAAAATCTATCCCTTTGAGGACATGGGTCTCAATATTGCCGTGCTTGAATGTCTTTGTCAGGTTTCTTGTTTCTATCATGGTCAATTTCTTCCCAGTATTGAATTGAGAGTGTTCTTACGAACGATCATACGAGCGGGAATGAAGCCGGCAACGACCGTCGAAAGCACGAGGAGCCCCATACGTATGAACGTTTCTTTGGGTGGTGCGACCAAGATGCCGTCACTGAACGGAAAATCAATGGGATGGGATAAGAAAAATGGGACCAAAGAACTGTAGACGAGAACGAGACCGAGCGACGATCCGATAACCGCATAAAAAATCGACTGAAAAATATATGATATCTCTATCGCCTGCCCCCGAATGCCGATCGCTTTCAGAATTCCAATAAATTTCCGCCGGGTGATGGCGTTTATAAAAATAACAATAAAAATAGTGATGGAGGAAACAACGATGCCGATTGATCCGAACACCGTTCCGAGAATGTTAAAAGTTTTCACGACATCCTTCACAAATTTTGGCTGGGCATCGTCATACGTCTGGACTTTTGCAAATGCCGTCACACCGTCTCGTATGAGCTTGTCACGCACCGCAACTGGATCGGCTCCCTTCTTAAGAAGCACGGCGATCGCGTCGACATTGCGATCATTCCTGCCAATCATATTTCGGAATTGCGTATCAATCATAAACGCGTTGCGAGACCGCAAGTCAACCTTGCTCTCCATAATTCCTTTTATGGTAACTTCACGCACTGTGTTGGCAACGGAAATGCGAATCTTTGTGCCTACCCCCACATTGTCGAGTGTCGCAAGATTCGGATCTTCAATCAGAATATATTGCGTTAAAAGATGATTCCCCAATATGATTTGATCATAATCGCCGCTTGAAAGATACGAGCCGTCAATAATGTGCGCCGCAAGGCCGGTCACGGCATCCTCATCAGCAGGGTCAATCCCGAAAATTTGTACATTGGCGGTATTCGGTTTTTCATTTTCTTTGCGAGAAGCATAGTTTGCTTCAAGTATCGCCCCTTCAACATAGCGTCTTGATAAAGAATCAATTTCGGGAATCGTACCCAAAAGTGAAGTTATGTTGGCGCTTTCTTCAATGTACTTCTTGTTATCAAGCGTTGAAATGATGATATCACTCGTATATTCTTTTCTTGTCGCATTGCCGATTCCCTGAACAAGTCCGACAAGCATCCCTGACACGACTACAAGATTAAGAAAAGTAAGCACCATCACGGAAATGATCAGAACGGTCGTCCAAGGACTTGTGCGCCTGATTTGACGTGTAGCGAGAAAAAACCCGATACGAAGATTAAGCGTGAATCTTGGAAACATGGTTCACTTTACACCGGAGTCGATGACTACCTCGTCTCCTTCTTTAAGCCCGAAAATGATCTCGATTGTGCCAAGCGACGAGAGACTGCCGGTCACAACGAAAACATCTTTGATGGTATCCCCGGTTTTTATCCGTACGAACTTCTTGCCATCATGTTCAAAAATGATTCCTTGAGGAATGGAGATCACATCCATTTTTTTCTCCGTTACGACAATAATGTTCGCTGTCATGCCCGATTTGACCCGATCATCGAGTGTTGAAAGTCGCAATTTTGTCCGATAGGTCGAAATGCCGTCGCGTATCGTTTCCGCAGGATCTATCGAGATAATCGTAGCGTCAAAGGGAATGTCCGAACCATATGCGTCAAAGGTTACTCTTGTATTGTCTCCCACGTTGAGAAGCGGCGCGCTTGTTTCCGGTACGAAACTTTCGATCTCCAGCGTATCGGCGCTGATCATCGAAATAAGCGGAACTCCTGGAGACGCGCTCCCACCAACCCTCGCGTCCATCTTGGTCACAATACCATTAAAAGGGGCAGTAATGAGAGTTTTCTTGTAATTTGCGCGAGACCGCTCGAGATCGGCATGGGCGGCTTTTACCTGCGCTTTTTGGGCGGCAACATCTTCATCGGCTGTTCCGGCTTCTTCAAGCATGAGCTTCTTCTGTGCCGTAACAAGCGCGGTCGCCGCGTTCTTTTGTGCCGTTATAACTGCGGTAAGCGTGATTATGGCACTATTGATGTTAGCGCGAGCCGTCGTGACATCAAGGCGGTACCCGTCGATGACGGCCTGTGAAGTACCAGAATCCGGCGTAAGTGAATTGACCGCAAGCGCAACTTTCTCAAGAAACGCCCTAACGAAGTCGAGGTTATCCATAGCCGTTTTTGCCGCGTCTGACGGGTCTTTAAGCGTACCAAGACCCGCAAGCTGAATATTCCATAAAGAAAGTGCCGACTCCATTTGTAGCCTCCCCCATTCAATATCCGACTTGAGTTGCCCGTCGGCAACCAAGAGATCAAGCCGGGGAGAGTTACCTTTCGGATTCGTGATGAATTGATCAATCCGATGGTGTATAGCATCATCGGATTGTGTATAAGCACTTTCGATCGCATCAATGATCGATTCATTCGCGCGAGCAATCGCGACAGTGGCGCTTTCAATACTTGATTGCGTGACGGCCAACTGCTCCGGTCGAGTGCCTGCTTGGAGCGATTCAAGTTTTGCTTGCGCTGATTCGTACGCCGCCTCTTTTTGCAAAATATCGGCATGAAGGTCATCATTTTCGATGGTAGCCAAAATATCACCTTCGAACACTTTAGCGTCAACCCTTGTATACACAAAAGAAACACGACCAGACTGACTGAAAACCAAATCAACGCTCTCTGCCGCAACCACTTTTCCGGACACTGAAACTTGACGCACAAGATCGCCGCGATGAACAGCAAATGTCCTTATTATATTATCCTCGTTTTCGAGAAAAATATTCGCCGCGACACCAACAAGTACTATACCTATAACTATGAAAAATAAATATTTAAAAAATCTTTTCATGTGTTAGTGGTTAACTCATGCTTTTGTACAGCACAGCACAATCTTTCCGAAACAAAGCCGACGCAAATAGATAGATATCGCTTCCTCATAAAAAGGATAATATCATATAAATCGCTCATAGTCAATGGTTAACTCCATACCAATCCCGTTCACGTCGAACCTTCCGACGATGACAAGCCCCACAGCCGAACCGAGAATCCCGCCAGCGCCAAAAAAATAAATAGGAGCGATCGCGAGCCCGTGCCAAAAAATATCGCTCCCGACAAAACGGCGCGAAATATCATCCGACAGACGATAAACTGCGTCGCGTATTGCGTGCCGCATAATACAGTATACCATCAAAAAAAGTTTTATACCGTGCGTGTACGCACCCCGCCCGAGTATTCTCATCGCTTTATGAATCGTGATGACGTCACGAAACGAACGTAACAAACTTTATCCTACGAACGTGTACGCTTGCCCCGGCTTTCCGGCGCGCCCAGTTCTGCCAATTCTGTGCACATATTCTTCGTGAGTGTTTGGGGGATCGAAGTTTATAACATGGCTTACATTCGGGATATCAAGTCCGCGCGCCGCCACGTCGGTTGCAACGAGGATATTGACCTTCCCTGTTTTGAACATATCAAGCGCCCGTTGCCGTTGCGGTTGCGATTTATTCCCGTGGATCGCCACTGCCGGGAAACCCATTTTGCTAAGCAAGTCGGCAAGTTTTTGCACACTGTGCTTCATTTGTCCGAAAATAAGAACTTTTTCAAAATCATCTTGCGCAAGCATGTCGGTCAGTTTTTGCATTTTTTCTTCCCCTGTTCGAGCTCTAATGATATCTTGCGCGATATGTTCACCCGTCTCACTGGTACGCACCGAAACAGTCACCGGATCAATAAGCATTTTCTGAAGCAGGCGCGATATTTCCGGAGTGATTGTTGCTCCGAAACAAAGCGACTGCCGTTTCACGGGAAGTTTACTGATAATAAATGTAACGTCCGGCAAAAATCCCATATCAAGCATGCGGTCGGCCTCATCAAGTACGAGCGTAGTCGTATTTTCCAAACGTAACTCGCGTTGGTTGATGAGATCTTTCAGTCGTCCCGGAGTGCCGATAACAACATTGGGGCCGCGCCGAAGATCCTTTTTTTGCGGATAGATATTAAGACCTCCAACACATACGGCGGAATACAGCCGCATCCCGTCACTGAACTGTCTGAATTCAAATTGGATCTGTTGGGCAAGTTCGCGCGTCGGAACGACAATAAGCGCAGTTTCTAGCGTTTGCTTTTTTTTCAGTTTCTCGATAATGGGTAAAACAAAAGAGGCGGTTTTTCCGCTCCCCGTGTTTGCAAGACCTACAACGTCTCTACCGGCAAGGATATGTGGTATAGACTCATCTTGAATCCGAGTTGGATTCTTATATCCTTTTTTCGCCAAGTTGCTTACGATGGTTGGGTGAAAACCAAAATCAGAAAAAGCGTGCGCGGGAGTATATACCGCTTCAATCTGCGCGGTCGGATTCTTATTGATAAATTTGTCATGGCTGATCGTTTTTGCATGGAACCGGCCGCGTTTCGCTCCGCCGCCGATGTGTCCGCCAAAACGTTTTCGACCGCCGTAATTACGATCGGAACGTTTTTGAAAACGATCCCGCCCGCCTCGGTCGCGGGTCTTAAATGAGTTATTCATGGTGTATCGATTATCTAATATCGCTTTTGAATAGCGATGCTAGACGAGAGCTCGACATTCAATAAGGTTCATTGATGATAGCATTTTGGCGTATTTTTGTCAATGACTTGAGGTCCTCGCTATGCTCCGACCCTCTGTCGCAAAGATCTTTTGCGTTCATTTTCAGTAAGGAATTTTTTACGCAAGCGAATATTCGTCGGAGTGATCTCAAGATACTCGTCCTCGCGCATTAAACCAAGCGCCCGTTCAAGCGTAAGGTCGAACGGAGGTGTAAGCTGAATCGCTTCATCGGACCCAGACGCACGCATATTGGTCAGCTGTTTCCCTTTAGTCGGATTCACAGTCATGTCTTCACCCTTAACGGTACATCCGATAATCATTCCTTCGTACACTTCCGTCCCCGGAGTAATATAGAGCACTCCGCGTTCCTGCAACCCGCCGAGCGCGAACGCAAGCGCTTTTCCGCTCGTCATGGAAACCATGGAGCCGTACTCGGTTTTAATAATCGGACCGGCATGCGGCGCAAATGCATAAAAGATGCTCGTCAATATCCCTTCGCCTTTCGTGTCAACCACGAACTTGTTTCGATATCCGATCAAACCGCGTGTCGGCACATGGAAGATAAACCGGGTCTGCCCGCGCTCTTGTTTCATATCGATCATAATCCCCTTACGGTTTCCGATCCTCTCCATAACCGTACCCACATACTCGTCTGGAACCACGATCGTTACTTCCTCAAACGGTTCTTGTTTTACGCCATCAATGACCTTGATGATCGTTTCCGGTTGAGAAACAGCCATTTCAAATCCCTCGCGCCGCATACGCTCAAGCAAAATCGCCAGATGCAATTCACCGCGACCAAAGACCTTAAATTCCGCGCCGCTCTCAAAATCAACTTGAAGGCCAACGTTGACCTCAAGCTCTTTTTCAAGCCGTTCTCGAATTTGCCGTGATGTTAAAAGTTTCCCAACCCGCCCCGCAAAAGGAGAGTCGTTGATCATCATCTTGATGGATAAGGTCGGCTCATCAACATGAATAGCGGGCAAAGCCGCCGTGTGAGGATTATCAAGAAGGGTTTGTCCGATAAAGATGTCTGGCAGACCGGCAACCATAATAATATCTCCTGCTTCGGCTTCGTCCACCGTCTTTTTATCGAATCCTTCAAATGTAAAAAGTTTCATTATCTTACCGGTATAAACATGACCACTCGGATCCTTTACGGTAATATTCTGACTATTCTTGATCTTTCCCGCATATATCCGACAAACACCCATGCGTCCCAAAAAATTATCATATGCTAAGTTGAATACTTGCGCCTTGAGCGCACCGGCGGAAAGCGCTTGGTCAGAAGCCGGAGATACCTTCTCTAAAATAAGATCAAGAAGTGGCATCAGATCATGATCCTCGTCTTCCATCTTGAGTTTTGCGACCCCATCGCGGCCAATTGCATACACGGTCTCAAAGTTCAACTGATCATTACTCGCGCCAAGGTCAAAGAAAAGCTCATACACTTGATCATGCGCTTTTTTCACATCAGCGGCAGGTTTATCGATTTTGTTCAATACCAAGATCGGTTTCAACCCGAGCTCGAGTGATTTCTTAAGGACAAACTTTGTCTGGGGCATGGGGCCTTCCGCGGCATCAACCACGAGGAGCACGCTGTCAATCGAACGCAAAACACGCTCAACCTCCGACCCGAAATCGGCATGTCCGGGCGTGTCCAAAATATTGATCTTGGTATTTTTATAGTATACCGAAGTATTTTTTGCGTATATCGTAATGCCGCGCTCTTGTTCGATCGCATTCGAGTCCATTGAAACCGTCCCGTCCGACATACCCGTTTGCTGGAGTATCTTATCGGTGAGTGTCGTCTTGCCATGATCAACATGGGCAATGATGGCGATATTTCTGATTTCCATAATATTATATTGCGTACAATAATAACCAAATACAAAATGAATACTATTAAAGCACGAATCCTGAATTAATGGAAGAGTCTTCGGGTAATATCCATACATATGTGGCGGTTTTTGCCTCAAAGCGTTAGTTTTGGAAAATGAGTATAAATATCAAAAACAATCAAAGAAGAAAGGCTAAGGTGGATATTGCCGATTATCAACAAGGAAATAAAATTAAAAGATGCGGTTAGGGTTTGCGAATACAGCCAAAGGAGTTTGGAGCGATATGGCTATCTGACGGAGAGGGCGGGCTAGAACCGAAATCAACCAGACCTAAAACCAATCCGAAAGAAACCCCGATGAGGATAAAAGAAAGAGTTATTGAGTTGAAGACAGAAACGAACAGGTGTGAAAGGTACCCATTTCATGTATTGATTTCATGCTTCAATTTGCCTATACTTACCTGTAGAGAATGATTTCTACCACGTTTACCAACTACAAGGAAGGAGATTGGACATGGTGAGATATGCACCCATTGTCATCAAAAGGCTTGGAGAGGATATTCCTGCCTTTATCCTTGTCGAAGTGCCGGAGGCGGGACAAGACTTGACACAGGTCTTCACCCGTATTCGGAAGCAATTTTTTCAGTCAGGTCTCCGGATTGGAATTCCGCAAGGAGCAACTCTCGAGAAAAGGGTTCCTATCGCCGATTTCGTCGGCACGGTGGATAATGTCGTGCGAGCGATTCTCGAGAAGAGATGGGGACACCCGCACCAGTAGACAAACCGTTCGTCTGGCTGATACAGCGACCACTCTCGCGTGGTCGCTGTATTTCTTTTTTGTTTTTTGACTATCGTCCGCGGCAACTTATCCAAAAATTCTTTTTTTCTTCGTCGTACGCTTCCGCGCGTCGCGTTATAGATTGTGAGCGTTGTTCATCCATAGATAGCGTTTATTCAATACCGCACGCCACACGATCAACGGAATATCGCTACTGCTCTATTACAGAAAGTCGGATGATACAATAGGTTGCGGTAAAGATGAACAGAAACCACCAGAGCATAATAAGTGAGACGAAATAGTCATAGAAATAAAGACCGAGCAATATCCCTACAGAAAGAAAACACACTTTTACCAAGCCAGTTTCCAACCATGTGAATGTTCGCGCTTTAAATGTTTTCATGGTTTTTACAGTAAATGATATTCTTATAATATTCTCACAACATTATACATCTTTTTCGTCAGCACTGTGTACAGTTAACCATATGAGGTGACACTTAAGGTAGAATTGAGGTGACAAAGGGTAATCATCTTAATTTAAAAGGCGAAAGCTTAAAAACATCATATGGCAAACAAGAATCAAAGTGCAGCGTATCC
>Ga0210053_1000612_pt1 | contig 34735 bp, 29 predicted proteins | sample CryGeymeta201512_FD_185467 | JGI IMG/M metagenome (GOLD analysis project Ga0210053, IMG submission 185467) | Groundwater microbial communities from Crystal Geyser aquifers in Utah, USA - Crystal Geyser metaG 2015-12 (SPAdes) (version 2) | ecosystem: Environmental > Aquatic > Deep subsurface >... | reverse complement strand
GTTCGAGGTGCGGGCCGGCGCCCCGGGTTTGCGCGCCACCAGGGGCCCGGTGATGTTGTAGCGCGGCGCCCGGGTCGGCTTCTCACGTTTGGGGCGAGCTTGTCGGGTCTCCTTGACGGGGGGGGCTTCCCGGGGCGGCGGCGGTGCAGCGGCGACTACCGGCGCAAGCTCGGCGTGGGCGGCGGAGAGATCCGGATGCACCGGCCACCCCAATCGCTCGGCATTATCGACGACGTACTGCAGGTACGCCAGACAGCCGGCGTCCAACGACTGCGCCAGCCCCGCCTGAATCGCCCCGCCGAAGTGTTTGGCCCGTGCGGAGTCGTCGCACTCCATCTTGTCCGCCAGAAACACGACCTTCTCCAGCGCCGCGGCCCCTGCGCGCAACGTTGTGTGGAACTGCACAGCGTCGAGGACAGCGCGATCCCGGACGTTCAGGATGAGTTCGGCCAGGGCGCGTGAGAGCTTTGCGTGTGACAACACCGGGTGCTGCGTCTCGACGGGGAGCAACTCCACGTTCAACTGGCGACAGGCCTCTGTGCGCTCGTCGTTCGGGATCACGGCACTGAGATCATGAAGCCACGCGCCCAACTCCGCTTGCCGTCTGTTGACGCTGTTCTGAATGGCCAGTCGGACGACGGCGTAGGAGACCCGTTGCTCGTGGGCTACCGCGGTGAATGCGCCGAACCGCTCCAAGAAGCTGTGCGCGTCGGAGACCGGCTGACCGGCGGCGCGGAAGTCGAGGATCTGATCGAGTCTGCTGGACAATAGGGACCGCCTCTCGTGTGCTGGGGCCGCGTGGCAGGGGCAGTCGCGGCACCGGAATGCCCGCGCAGTGCCCATTGGCCCGCCCTCCAGAGCAGGCATGATACTTGCCACCCCGTGCCCCCCCCGCCAGCGGAGTACGCTGCTCTTGGACGCCCGAACTCGTTCGGGGGCTCCGCACCGAGAGTACCGGAACACACGTTCCGGCGTTCAGAAGGCGTTGCCGCAGTCGTCTACAGAAGCTGGCCGGCGTTGTCCCGGACTTTGCGGAAGGCTGTCACGATGGCGTCCATGTCCTCGCGCGTCCCGAGCAGGATGCTCTGGCGCATCCATCCCGCCTCTTCGCACACTTGCTCGGCCACCGGGCAACGCGTCTGTCGGTAGTCGACCTCGCGCCCGTAGTAGGGGCAGGAAATCGGGCAGAAGTGAGGCCCGGTGCCCATGCGCTGGAAGAGCGGCAGCTTGTGAAGGGGCTGCGCGTAGCCGCCGTAGCTCTCGACGCCCTCCGCGTTCAGCGCTTCGAAGAACCGGGCCCGCGACAGACCGTCGAACTCCTCCGGCACGTAGCGATACTGATAGAGGTGATACGAGCGCTGAGTTTGGCGCGCGTCTTCGCGGATCTGCCGGATGCCAGGGATCTGCGACAACTGCTGGTCCAAGTAGCGACCGTTTCGCTGCCGCGTCTCCACCTGCTCCGGCAGCCGGTTGAGTTGCACCAGCAACACCGCAGCCTGCCACGCCGTCATCCGCAGGTTGGTCCCGAGCAGGAAGTGGTCGTACCACGGATCGTCCAGACCACGCCCGCAGTTTCCAAACGCACGGGCCCGTGCAGCGATCTCCTCATCGTCTGTCAGCACAATGCCGCCTTCACCGCCGGTGATGTTCTTGCTCATCTGGAAGCTGAAGGCGCCGGCGTCACCCAACGCCCCGGCACCCTTGCCCTTCCAGAAGCTGCCCCAGCAGTGGGCGGCGTCCTCGATCACCTTCAGCCCCGCTGTCTTCGCGATCTCGTTCACGCGGTCCATGTCGCAGACGAGACCACTGAAGTGCACGGGCATGATCGCCTTCGTCTTCTCGTTGATCAGGGTCTCGATCCGGCCGGGATCGAGGTTGAACGTGTCCGGCTCGACATCGCAGAAGACCGGAACCGCATTCACCCGGAGAATTGAGCTTGCTGACGCCATGAACGTGTACGGCGACAGAATCACCTCATCGCCCGCACCGATCCCCGCGGCGATCATAGCGATCTCCAGCGCCGTAGTCCCACTGGTGCACGCAATCCCGAAGCGAGCTGTCTGGTAGGCAGCGTATGCCTCCTCGAACTGCGCCACCTTCTCGCCGACGTTCCAGTTGCCGCTGTCCAGCACGTTGATTAGGGCTTCGCGCTCGGCCTCGCCAAACACGGGCCAGTCGGGAAACGGCTCCTGCCGGACGGGTGTCCCGCCAAACAACGCCAGTCTCTCAGCCATCGTGGCACTCCCTTGTGAAAACGGAATCTGGAACGCGGATCGGCAGACAGCGCTACGCAAAGCGCCACCGATCGCCGTCCGCGCCAAGCGAAAGCGCTCCCGTGGTACCGGCCCTCGGGCTGCCGCGGCGGTCCGGTGTAGCCAACCTGCAGCCGTTATGGTACTATTGTCAGTGATCCTGTCGTCTCCTGCTCGACGGACACAACCCAGCAAGCGGCGCCGCGAGGCTCGTCTGCCTGTCGGCGCGGGGCCTCCGCTTAGAGAAGGGAAGCTGCCATGCGTGGAGTGACTTGCCCGAAATGCGGCACGCTGAACGCAACCGGCCGGTTTTCATGCGTCAAGTGCTACGCGCCCTTAGCCAGCCCCACCGAGCAGGCAAGGGCCGAGGAGGCGCGCGCACAGAAGCGGCGGGCCGCACGCCCACCCTCGGTGCCTCTGTGGCCGGGTCGCGCCTCGCTCACCAGCGTTTCGCCCTATGAGGGGTGCGCGGCTGTCGCCGCCGTCGTGGCGCTCGCAGCCGGATTGACGCGGGTTGGGGGGAACGCCGTCTGGGTGTACTTCGCGGCCACGGCCCTGACCGCCCTCGGGCTGGCATATGTCATCCGCTGCGGCAGCCTCGACCTCTCCGTTGGCGCGGTGGTGGCATTGGGTGGTCTCGTGGGGATTGCCTTGGCCGACTACGGCGCCGCCCCCGCGCTGCTGGCAGCGCTCTTCCTGGGCGGTCTGGTGGGCGCGCTCAACGCCCGGCTTGTGCGGCTGAAGGGGATCCCTCCGGCGCTTGCCACCCTGTGCACGGCGGGCGTCGTGAGCGCACTGATTCTGGCCTACGTCCCCGATGCAGCGCTGGTGGAGGTACTGGGTGGGTATGGGACGCTCGCAACGGGACGCACCGCCGGGATCCCGATTCCCGTTCTCCTGGTCCTACTCGCGGTCGTGGTAGGTCAATATGCCCTGCGCCGGCTGGAGACCGCCGGAGGGCCGGCTGAGGCGGGCCCGGACACCCCTCAGGCTGCGGCTGCCCATGTTTTCTCGGGCGCGCACGCGGCGGCGGCGGGAGCCCTGTTGGCTGCGATCGAGATCCGACCGGCGGAGCTGCTACAGTCGGCTTGGCTACTGCTGCCCTTTGCCGCGCTGTGCGTCGGCGGCGCAATATTGGCGCAGCGACGGGCGCCGCTCCTCTGCGCCGTCGCCGGCGGGGCTCTGGTGGCCCTCCCGACTTGCGGCGTCGAGCAGAGCGGCCTGCCGGTTCTCACGTTCCTCGTAGCGGGCGTGGCGCTGGTGGCGGGGGCGCTGCTCGACCCCTGGAAGCAGCATTCGTGGTCTGCTCTCACCGGACACCTCAAGGCGCACGGGACCGTGGCTGCCGGCTCGCTCTGCTGCTCGCTTGTCGTTGCCGGAGCAGGCTGGGGTGTGGTGGTGAACGCCCTCCATCGCGTCCCCCCCCAGTCGGCAATGATTCTCAAGGCGGTCGGTGCAGTCTCTGTCATGCAGGCTGGCGGCACCACCTGGACCGCTGCCGCACCCCGGACCATCCTGAAGGGCGGCTCCCGCGTGCAGACGGGACCGGAGTCCGCGGCTCTGGTGGTCACGTCGCAGGGATCGGTCGTCAAGCTCGACCCGGGCGCAGACCTGACGTTTGAGGTGATCGACTCACTGGAGGAGCAGTCCCGGACTACGCACTTGCAGCTTGCGGCGGGGCGGGTATGGTCGTTGGTGAAGAAATCCGCCAACGAGAAGACGAAATTCACGCTGGAGACGCCGACGGTCGTGGCTGCGGTGCGCGGCACAGCGTTCAGCATGGTGGTATCTCGGCGGCAGCACTACGTAAGCTGCGCGGACGGCTTCGTGGAAGTCAAGGCCGAAGGCCGAACGGTCGTGCTGAAGACAGGTACCGAGACCGAGGTGGCGCCGGAGAAGCCACCCGCGCCGCCCCGACCGATGTCCACGGCGGAACGGAGCGGCTGGGCGCGCGAACGACCGTTGCTGGAGCAGCCGCTGGAACGGAAGCTTTGGGACTACGGCAAGCACGGCGGCGGATTCCTCGCGGACGACTTCGGTGGGCCCTCGTTGAGCCCGGTGCTGTGGCGGCTGCGGGTGGATCCCGACGGCTCCGAGGTCCACCAGCGCAACCGGCACCTCGAGATCGTGGGCGACGTGTCGGGAGGCCGCCTGCCCACCTACTCCCAGGGAGTCATCAGCCAGTCATTCACCAGCCGCACCTGCGAGGCGGCAGTGGACGTCCAGGTGCGCGAGGGCCAAGCGACAGCGGTGCTTCGCCTCGCGGACGAGCGGGGCAGTCCGGAGGGCGTTGGCATTGCCGTGCACCCCACCCAGGGGATCCGCTTGGAGGGCGCCGGCCGGAGCGGCGGCGCCACAGTTGCCGCGAAGGGCTTCCAGACAGACTACGCACACCTCGTGCTTCGCTACGAGCCGGGGATCGGGCAGGTCACCGGGTTCTGCGACGGGGATCCGCTGGGTTCCGTAGAGGCCCGGCTCGGCGACTCCCTGCATTTCGAGCTGGTGTGCGAGGGGCGTCGCGCTACTTCGCCGACGCCAGCGGCCGTGTGGTTCGCTGACTTCACGAGCGATGTGGCCGTGCCCGCTGGCCAGGCGCTCCGCACGACCGTAGCAGGACTCGGACCACGGGACAAGCCCGCCGAGCAGTCGACCCTCATGCTGCTTGAGTCACTTGGGGAAGCGGCCGTGCTGACGGAGGTCTCCGTCACGTACCCCAGAGTGCGGAGCATTGCGAAGACCCGGCTCTTCTCGCAGGGATCGCAGGAGCAGCGGATGCGCCTCAGCCGTAACACTGGAGCGTGGTTCTTGGAGGCGAAGGGAGGCCATCCGGCGGATGGCGACTACCTCTTCCGGTTCGTGGTGAAAGGGGAAGGACAGCGCCTCACGAAGGTCATGCACCTACGCGAGACCGTTCGGACCCAAGGCGTGCCGCCGCTGACCGAGAAGCTCGACGCGGAGACCCTCACGGTCCGTTGGCAGTTGCCCCAAGGCGTTGGCAGTGACTGGATCGAGCTCTTTGAGGCGGGCACGGATCACTCGGTGCGGATGCGCAGCCAGCCAAGCAGCCCGGGGGCGATCGGCGTCCCTCGTGCTACCCTTCAAGGCTGGCGCTCAGCCATGGCTATCGTGTTCGCACACATGGGCGCCCCGGGCTCAGAGCAGCAGGTAGAGGAATGGACCAAAGCGTGTGAGTCTCTCCGACCCAATCTGCGCCCCGGACTGGAGGCGTGGATTGAGGTCTCTTCACCCCTGGGAACCGACGAGCTGCTACTCCGTTGCGGGCAGCAATGGAAGCTCTGAATGACATCGCAGTAGTTATTGCGGCGGTGTCTCGAGGCGGGACGGCTCTCGCCCTTGGGGGGTGACTTGGCCGGCGGCTTCTGGCATTGTAGTGCCTTCGTCGCGTCGTGCGCAAGCTCGACCATTTCCCCGACTTCGCGAGCTGCTCCCATTTCCCGGCGCGTGCCATTGCTCCGGGGGCAATGCCGCGAACGCCACCACGCAGTTCCGCCCCTGCCGCTTTGCCTCGTAGAGCGCTGCATCTGCGCGCTCGATCAGGTCGCTCCGCGTCTGCGCATCTTCGGGATACGTCGCGTGGCCGATGCTAACGGTCAGGTGTGGCACCTGGTCGTCCTCGAGCAGCAGTTCGGTGGACTCGACGATCTCCCGGATTCGTTCGCTGACAGTCGCAATCTCCGACGCCTCGCCCTTTATCGGCAGGATCACCGCGAACTCCTCGCCGCCGTACCGAGCCACGATGTCGACCTCGCGCACGTGGATCGTCAGCAGTTCCGCCACCGTCCGGAGGGCTTCATTTCCCTCCTGGTGCCCGTAGGTGTCGTTGAAGCGCTTAAACTGGTCCAGGTCGAGCATCATCAAGGACACCCGGCGTCCGTACCGTCGCGCTCGCTTGAGTTCCTCGTCCAGGCGTTCCTGGAAATGCCGGTGGTTGTACAGGTTGGTGAGTCCGTCGCGGATGGCCAGTTCGGCCAGTCGCTTGTTCGCCTCCGCCAGATCGTGCGTGGCCTCGCGGATCCGCTGCTGGAGGAATCGCTGGTGCTCTTCCAGCTTCTTCACAAGCTCCCGATTTTCGCGCTCAAGCTGGTGGCGGGAGACGGCGTTTCTCACCACGGTAGCCAGACGATCCACGTCTACGGGTTTCGTGAGGTAGTCCGCGGCCCCGCCGCGGAGCGCTGCGATCACGGAGTCCAAGGAGGCGCGGCCGGTGACCAGAACCACTTGCGTGTCCGGCCGGTGTTGCTTGACCCAGCTCAGCAGCTCGAGTTCCCCGACATCCCCCATGGCGAGATCGGCCAGGACCACTGCGAAGTCGTCCGTGCGAAGTTCGTCCAAGGCTGCGGTTCCGGACCGGACGGCGACCAGTTCGTACCCCAGGTCCCGGAGCGCAGACTCCATAAATCGCAACACGCCGGCATCACAGTCGACTACGAGCACCGAGAGACAGCCGCGCTCGCCGTTCTGGACGGGAGCCTGGAGTTGCCCCCCGGTTGAGCCCGGCAGACTATCCGTATTCATCGCTCCTGCTTCCACGAACCGAGGTGTCCGTCGTCACACAGCGTCGGCAGCGAGGGCCTCCTCGGCCTTGGTTCTCCCGCGAACTGGCGACCGTCCCCGGACCGGTTGGGCAACGGGGGAAGAACACCGGATCGGTATCCGCCTCGAACAGGCTGAGTCGTTCGGCGGGCCCGCCAAGGGTAGCCCTGACCATACCACACTCGCCTGGGTCGCTGAGACAGTCAGCCAGATCGCCCCCGAAAGACGGCCCTGGCGAGCTAATACTACAACCGTACTTAGCGCGAATGTGCTCGGCGAGGGTCTCCTGACCCCGCCGCTCCCCGGACCGACAGGTCTCCTCGAATCCCGTGGATTCGCAGCCCTTTGAGACCTTCCGGTCAAGCGTTTCGGGGCGGTCGGAGACCTGCCCCGAGCTAAGTACGGTTGTAGGACTAAGCCGTCCGACCAGGGAACAGGCGAGGTCACGCCTTCCGGTAGCTCTTCAGTGTCCTCACACACTGGGCCATGCCGGTGCCTGCGTCGGGCAGCATGTCCGGGTACCACTTCTTCTCGTATTCCAGCGACACGAAGCCCGTGTAGTTGGCTTCGCGCAGCTCTACCATGATCTCCCGCCAGGGAACGACCCCGGCGCCGATGAGGCAAGCGGCGCGCTTGTCACCCTCCAGCGCGAAGTCCTTCGCGTGGACATGGGAGAGGTGGCTGGACTGGATCCGCCACGTCTCCTCCCACGTCTCGCCGCTGCACTGCTGTGCGTTGGCGGGGTCGTAGAGGACCTGCACCCGGGGGTGGGCCACAAGTCGGAGGAGTTCCATGGTCTCCCGCCCTCCGCGGGTAAGGGTGCCCATGTGGTTCTCGACGCAGAGGATCACGTCGAGCGCTTCGGTTGCCTCCGCCACCTCGCGTAGCGAGGCGGCCGCTCGGCGGAGCGCGTCAGACCTGGCGGGGCCTGCCACCTCTCGTCCACCATAGGCGCGCACTCGGCGACACCCCATCTCCGCCGCCATCAGCACGTACTCCACCAGCCCATGCACTTGCTCGGCCCGAACCTGCTTGTCGGCGTTGGCGATCTCCCACTGGTAGGGAGTGAGACAAACGACTTCGAGCCCAGCAGAGTGGGCCCGGGCGGCGAGGCGCGAACGCTGCAGAGACGACAGCCCCACGTTAACCCCCGAGCTCTCGTCGCAGACGAACTCAATGCCCCCCAACCCCAATGCCGCGAACAGCTCGATGGACTCCTCGGGCGTCGACTCCGGCGTGCCCATGGTGTGACCGCAGAAACGTATCACCTGGCTCCTCCAGAAGGGGTGTGCCGGGACGCGAGGGGAGCGCCCGGCCCGAGGCGGGTCGCATCCGCCAAGTGAACACCCACGCCGCTGCGACGGTCGCGCCGCAGAGACCTCTCTCGGTCCCTCTTACCTCAGGCGCCGACCTAACCGAAGAGCTTGAAGGCTCTTCGCTTGTGCGTCTCAGCAGCCACGACGCTGCCGGTCACCAAGCGGGTGAGTTGCACCATATCCTGAGCCACTGAGGTGCCTTCTTCGCCAACGACGAAGGGCGTCCCGACATTGATAGATTTCGGCACGACCTTCGCGTCATTCCGGATCACGGCAGAGATGTCCATCCCCAGGGTCTTCTGAATGTGCGTGTCGCGGATCATGTCGGTTCGGTCGGCCCTGTTGATGACGATCTTGGTCTTTTCTTGACAGCCCTCAGGCATCATGCACAGGAACAGCTTTGTATTGCGCACTGCCAGCAGGTCCCAGGACGAAGTCACGCAGATGATCTCATCCGCCGCCTCCAGGACCACCATCTCCTGCTTGGTCTGGAAGAGCGGCGTATCCACAACTACGTAGTCCCGCGACTCTCGCAGCAACCGAATCACGTGAAGGGCGCAATCGACAGTCACGACGCTCGCCTCGCCGCCGAGTGATCCGCGGGACGCGGTGAAGAGCGTCAAGCCAGACTCGTGCTTCGTCGCGTACCCCTCGAGCAACTCCAGGTCAACCTCGTCGAGGGCTGCCGACAGCTCCGCGATTGAGTGCTTGGGGGCCAGGTTCAGGAGCACACCGCAGTCGCCGCTTTCCAGCCCCAACAGTGTGACTGTGCTCTCCGTTCCTGTGCAGAGACAAGCTGCCAGGTTCACGGCGATCGTGGTCTTGCCGAGCCCGCCCTTCCCGCTGGCAACGGCCACCACCTTGCACTGGGCCGGGGTAGCCACGGGGAGCCGCGGCGAAGGGTCGGACCCAGCCCGCTCCGCGCGAACCTCGATCACGTCGTAGATGGCTGCGGCGACGCTTTCCGCCTCGGTCGGCTTGATCAGGTACTCTGCCGCTCCGGCGAGCATGGCCCGGCGGAGATCCTCCGGCTCCTTGCTGGAGGACATGAAGATGACCGCCGTCTCTCGGTGTTCCAGCACCAGGCGCTTGGTGAGCTGGAACGCGTTCCCTTCGAGTGTGTCCACGTCGAGGAGGAGGACGTCCGGGCTGAAGCGACCGCACTGTTCGAAGGTGTCCTCCCCGCGCTTCAGCGAGCCCACAACCTGGAGTTGCTCACCATTGCGCCGGTGGGCCGCCAAGTCGAGGCTCGCCGCCTCCTGAGGACACGCGAGTAGGACTCGTATTGGATCTGCCATCAGTGTCTCAATCTGCAAAGCTCGGCACTGCGCCGCGACCTGCGGGCGCCGGGCCGGCGCGGCCTTCTAAGCACCACGCCCCATCGCCGAGAGCAGTGCCTGCACTACGGTCGGGTCGAGCGACACCCCGGATTCATGAGACAGCGTGCCCATGGCGCCGGTCACCACTGTCATGGCCTTGCGGTACGAACGCTGGGAGAGCATGGACGTAAACCGGCTGGCGACGCTCAGAACGCGGGCCCCCAACGGGATCGCCTCGCCTTTGAGGGCGTCCGGATAGCCCTTGCCATCCCAGTTCTCGGCCTGATGGCGGACGGTCTCCGCGACCTCCGACAGACCGGGAATCGACTGCAGCAGATCCGCGCCCAAGGGCACCGAATCCCGAATCAGCTTGTACTCTTCTTTGGTGAGTGCGTCGGGCTTCTTGAGCAACTCCTCCGGGACGAACATCTTGCCGAGGTCGTGCAGGTACCCAGCCAACTCGAGGGTCTCCAACTCGCTTTCCGAGAGACCCATCTGCCGGCCGATGAGCGAGGCGTAGTAGCTCACAGACTTGGAATGGCCGCGGGAGTGGGGTCCCCTGGCGTCGATGCACTCGGCAAAGACCTCGATCATCTGGTGGTAGGACACGCAAGTGCCCTCGTGCACCGCGGCGCTTTGGAAGGCGGCAATGACTTGGTTCGAGAGACCGGTCACAATCTCGAGGTCGAAGGCTCTGGCGCGCTCGGAGGTCTCTTCCAGGACACCCACCGCCAGCAAGCCGATGAAGGCGTCTCTTCCGTGAAGGGGGATGCAGAGCGAGATGGAGCGGTGCCGCGCTCCCCGTAGGTCGCGTGTGAAACGCTCGCCGAGGCGGTCCGTCGCCTTTCTGACCGGAGAACGGTCGGGCAGTGAGCTGGGAAGGATCGGCTCATGGATGTCCTGGAATGCTGCCACCGCCTCCGGCCCCACTCGCTGCAGCGTGACGACTTCGGGCAGTCCTCGGACCGAGTGGATGACGTACTCGTCCGCCTCCTCGTCTCGCAGCAGGATGAATCCGTAGTCCGTCTGGGTGACGTCCACGATGCCTCGAAGTGCCATGGGCGCCAGCACGTCGAGGTCTAACGATGGCGCGAACGCACTCCACCAGTCACGTACGGCGGCAGGGGAAGTCAACGGTCAACTCCTCGCGATCTATGTGCAGGCTGAGCGGTCTCGGCAGTCGGCGCGGCCGTTCCCGGGGGCGGGTGGTGGCGGTGTGCCCGGAGCGGCCGCTGCTATTTGCCCGATTGGCGATTATACGGCAACACGAGGGCAACCGTCAAGCAGCGGCGTCCCCGAAGTTCGCTCAGCCGGGGCCGTCGCGTGTCGTGGGGTCTGGCCCCGTCATCCCCGGCGCATCTGGTCCATCGCTTCTCGCACCAGTCGTGCCATGAGCTCAACCTGGTTGTCCTCAAGCGGGTAGAGCGGAAGGTGGGTGAAGCGTCGGTTGAACGCTTCCTCGGCCACCGGGCAGGTCCTGGCGAGGGCGTCACCATCGTAGTTCAGCGACCGCAGCAAGGCGAACTTGTACAGCGGCGCAAAGTGGGGGATGTTCACAACGCCCTTCGCGGCGAGGCGGGCCTTCAGTTCCTGGATGTCGCCCCCGGCCTTGTTCGGGTCTACCTGCAGCAGGTAGAGGTGGTGTGTGCTCTTGACGTGGTCGTCGTCCAGCGGCGGAGTGAGGAGGCCTGCCACGGACTCAAACTGCTCGTTCAGGTACTCCGCCCGCCGCCGTCGCGTCTGAATGATCTGCTTGAGCCTCGTCATCTGCGCCAGCAGGCAGGCCGCCTGAACCTCGGTGGTCGAGTGGTTGCCTGCCACCACCGGGCCGTTCTTCCCCGCCAGTGCCACCACGTCGTAGACCCAGTTGGGGAGCTGCCGCGAGCTGTCCAGACCGACGAACCGCGCTTTGGCGAACTGCTCGCCGAATGGCGTGTCGGTGACCAACAGCCCGCCTTCACCCAACGAGTTGAGGTTCTTCACTTCGTGGAAGCTGTACGCGCCGAAGTGGCCGACGGTCCCCGTCATCCGGCCGCGGTACATGCCGCCGAAGGCATGGGCTGCGTCCTCGACCACGACGAGGTCATGCGCCTTGGCGAGGTCCATCAACGGGTCCATATCGACCGGATAGCCGCCGAGATGCACCGGGAGAATCGCCCTGGTTCTTGCCGTGAGCTTGCGGGCTACGTCTGCCGGATCCAGGTTGAGTGTCCGGGGATCGACGTCGGCAAACACCACTTTGGCGCCGATCTCCAGGGGATAGAGGATGGTGGCGATGAAGGTGAGCGGCGGCGCGATGACTTCATCGCCCGGGCCCAATCCAGCGAACTTGAGGGCGAGTTCGAACCCGGCGGTGGCATTGGTGAGGAAGCAAGCGTGCTTCACGTTCAGGAGCCGAGCGCACCGAGATTCCAGCTCCTTCACTTTGTCGCCGAGGCGCAGCTTTGTGGCTGGCTGCGCATGCAGCCAGAGGTCGTTCAGTGCGGCCTCAACTCGGCCGAGTGCCGCTCTGTACTGGGTGGCACGCCCGGCCTTGGGCTTGGCCAGCAGCGTAACCAGCTTCATCAGATCCGTGGTGTTCAGGTGCTCGCCCACGGCCGCCCAAGGCACCGCGGCGTCGCCGGTGTCGTAGCGAAAATCGACGGCTGCCTCCTCCACGGTCCTCTCGCGCTCGTCGGTTGCCATTCTGTCTCACCTCGGCGTCGGGGTCAGCGGCCCGCCCCGGGGGGTGTTCTGGGCTCGCCGCTCGCTCAGGCAGACGACGAGCGGGCTTGGCTGAGTAGTTCCTCGATGTCGTCGAGACTCCCCAGCTCTCGCTTCAGCTCCTCGCGGCGATCCGTTGTGTTGAACTCGGTCGATTGCGTCTCCCGCTCCAGTCGCGACACCGACTCCTCGAGCTCGCCGATGGCTCGGTCCAGCGTCTCATCCATTGCCGCACGGTAGGCTGTCAGCCCCCCAACCACCGCCTCCTTCACGTTCAGGAGAATCTTGTCCACCAGGTCCCGCAATGGCGCTTCCACCGCTTGCTTGATCTGGTCGCGTGCTCGCTCGCGGAACGTCCCTCCCAGCGCGGTGCGCGCCAGCATCCCGCCGCCGACCATCACCAGCGCGCCGATTCCGCCGAACTGGAAGCCGTCCGCCAGCGCCACCGCCAGCGTGGAGCCGATGGTGTCGGTGGTGATGCGGCCCAGGCTGGCCCGGAAGCGCTCCGGGTTGGGCAGCAGGTGCAGCTCCTCGTGGAGGAACTCACATGGCTGCTGGAACTCAAATCCCAGGTTGGCATCCAAGTCTTGGATCACCCGGCAGCACTCCTCCGAGAGGCTTTCGTGCAGCTTGCCGAGGTGATCGGCGGTCCGATCCAGGTGGTCCTGCAGCTTTTCGCCGATGATCTCGCTGACGAAGATGGGGATGATCTGTGGGGCCTGCTGTAGTTCGTCCCAGTCGCACTCCGCCAACTGGGCATGGAGATCGTCCCGGATGGCGGAGGTGATGCGGAAGCGAATCGTCTGGGTTGGCCCCATGACCAAGTCGTCGCCATGCTCAATCTCGTAGTCCAGCCGTCCCAGGACGCGCTTGCGCGCCTCGCGAGCGGTCGCGAACTGCTCCCGCGCGTGGGCGGACCGTTGGCGCAGTTCGTCCAAGCTCAGGTCGATGCCCTGCAGCTCCACCTCGACGGCCTTCCGCAGCTCCCGCGCGTGCAGGCGGGCTGTGCCGACATACTCCCGCATGATCCGCTGCCCTCGCCCGTCCACGAGGAACTCGTCCAGCGCCAGGAGGAACTCCGGGAAGCCGCTGCGCTCGAACTTCGAGGAGTCGTCGGGCACCTGCCCGTCCAGTGCGAGTCTCGCCGATACCGGGAAGACCTTCGGCATGGTGATGCCCGCATACTCGGCGATGGTATCCCGGGTGTAGCCCAGGGATCGCTCGCGTTCCTCCTTGGTGTAGCGATCTATCTTCGTAACCACGAACAGGAACTGCTCGACATAGTCCTGGAGGAACGCCAGGAAATTGCACTCGCTGGCGCTGATGACGGGATCCGTGTTGATGAGGAAGAGGACTGCGTCGCTCTGGCTGATGAAGTTACGGGTGGCTTCGCCGTGCCTTGGGTTCACGGACCCCAGGCCCGGCGTGTCCACCAGTCGGATGCCGTCGGCCAGGAACTCCGAGGGATAGGTCAGCTCGACCAGCGCGATCTCCCTGCCCGGCTTGGTCTCCTCCAGGTGCTGCTTGACTTCGTCCTCTACATCGGCGGCCGTCAGGTCCTCGACCTTTCCGGCTCGGCGGAAGCGCGCCACCTTCTGGGTAACTCGCGACTGCAGATCCCGCCCATCGAGGTCCCGGCCCAACACGTACTTTGGCAGATCGGCAGGCGACACGTTCTCTTCTCGCGTGCCATCCTCATAGATAATAGTGGCATTCGCCGTCTCGCCGCGGGACAGCACGGTGATAGCCGCCGTCGCCGGCTCGATGGCCGTCGGCAGCAGGTCTTCGTGACCCAGCAGCGCGTTGATCAGCGTGCTCTTGCCTCGGCTGAACTCGCCGACGATGCTCAGCGTGAACTGGTCGTCTAGCAGCCGTTGCGCCGATTCGCGCAGCAGTTCTGCCCGGCGTCGTTCTTGCCCGCCGTGCCGCACGGTGCTCTCCAGCTTCTCGGCCACGAGGGCTGTCCGGTACAGCGCTTCGGCTGCGAACTCGCGAAGCTCGATATGGTGGTCGATGAGGCGTTTGTGTGGAACCATTCCTTGACGCTCCGAGGACACTGCAACGGTGCCCTATCTTACCACGACTCCGGGGACCGGAGGGAGCCGCCGACTGCCCCAATCAACGAGGTTTGCCCCCATGCCTGCCCAACCTGACTTGACCCAGACCGAGAAGGACAAGCTCCGCTTCGGGGTCGACTTCGACTTCCGCGAGGTCGCCAGGCGTCCGTTCACGGAGATCACCCCCAACGAACTCGGCATGTACAAATGGTGGGGCATCTACCATCAGCTCCAGAAGGGGTTCTTCATGATCCGGGTGCGGATTCCGGGCGGGCTGCTGACAGCGGCCCAACTGGAGCGCGCCGCCGACCTCGCGGAGCAGCACGGCCAGGGCGAGCTGTGCATTACCACGCGGCAGACTCTGCAGTTCCACTGGATTCGTAAGGACGACCTCTACAAGATCCTGGAGGGCATGCAGGGCGTGGGGCTGATGACCAAGAACGCTTGCGGCGACGTCACACGCAATGTGGTGAGTTGCCCGCTCCAGGGCGTGTGTCCGTGCGAACTCGATGGCACCACGGAGCTGGTCGCCGCCCTGGCGGATGACCCCGAGATCCGCGATCAACAGCGCAACCTCCCCCGCAAGCACAAGATCAGCGTCGCCGGGTGCGGCCGTGCCTGTGGACAGACACTGATGAACTGTCAGGGCTGGTACCCCGCCCGGCGCGAACCTGGGAGCGAAACCAGCGAACTCGGCTGGAAGTTCCACGCCGGCGGCGGGCTGGGGGCGCGGCCCTACCTGGCAAAGGTGATCTTCGACTGGGTGCCGACCGACTTGGTGCTGCCGGTGGCGCAGGCGGTCACAGAAGGCTTCCGCCGCTGGGGCGACCGCCGGAAGCGCGCCTTTGCGCGGCTGAAGATCGTCGTCGATCGGCGGGGTGCTGAGGGCTTCCGGGAGGGAATCCTGGAGATCCTGCGCGAGCGCGGCGTCGCGGGTCTGGACCGGCTTGTGCCCGGCGCGAACCCACCCACCGTTGGCGACAGCTTCCTGGACGGGCAGACAGTCATCCCGCAGAGGCAGCCCGGCTTCAACATTATCCGGATCATGATCCTGCGGTCGGAACTGAGGACTGCCGACTCCAAGCGGCTGGCCGGTTGGGCGCGGGCATACGGCAACGGTCAGCTCATGCTCACTAACCGGCAAAACGTCGAGTTGCGGTTCGTGCCCGACGACCGGGTCGAGCCGCTGCTGACGGAGATCCGCAACGCGGGGTATCCGGTCGACGGCTTCGAGCGCTTCCCCGACATGGTCGCGTGCGTCGGCAGCACGCTCTGCAACCCGTCCGTGTCCGACACGCCCAACATGTACTGGCGACTCTGGCAGGATGCCTCCAACGACCGGAGGTTCTGGCAGCAGGTTGGGCCGCTGCGCATCAACCTGACCGGCTGCCCCAACTCCTGCGCCCAACACTGGATCGCCGACATTGGTCTGCGTGGCGCCCGGCTCCGCAGGGACGCCGGAAGCCAGGACGGCTTCGCCATCCACGTCGGCGGCGATCTCAGCGGTCAGGGGCACGTTGGGGAGTTCGTTGCGCAAGTCGGCGCAGACCAAGCCGTCGCGGTCATCCGCCGATTGCTTACGCACTACGTGACCAACCGGATCGGATCAGAGGAGACCTTCGGCCAGTTCGCTCGTCGCCTCGGCGGGAAGCGGTTGGCGCAGCTTCTCGGCTCCGTCCCCACCGCGGAAACGCCCGACAACGTCCGCAATCTGCTCATGCAGCCCGTGTTCGATCAAGTCCTCAGCGAAGCGAGAGCCGATGAAAGCAGCCCTTGAGACCCTCACGCGCGAAGCCGGCGCCCTACTGGATCAGCGCCGCAACGACGAAGCCATCGACCTGATCCGTTCCGCCGAGGCGCCGAACGAGTCTGCCCTCTGCGCGCTGCTCGCCCGGGCCTACTCCCAACGCGGCGACGCCAAAGGCGACATGCACGCGGCGAGCTTCTTCTCCCGGCGTGCCGCCGAGCTTGGCGACACGTCGGCGGAAGTGCTGGCGATCCGGGGGCTGTCGGCGTTCCGTCGCGAGCAGTACGCAGAGGCGGTCGAGGCGTTCGCCGGATACGTGACCGACCAGTCGCTTGCCGCCACCCAGTTCATGTACGGGCTCGCGCTGCACCACGACGGGCAGGCCGTCGAAGCCCTGAAGTGGATCGACCGCGCCCTGGAAACCGAACCGGACCAGCCGGCATTCCGCGAGGCCCGCGCCCGCGCCCAGAAGCTGGCGGCGCTGCGCGGCCGACCGAAGACCGCGGGCGCCGCTGTAGCCGAGAAGCCGCTGAAGCTGCCGACCTTCACCCTTGGCGGGATTGCCGACGTTCGCCCCGAGGGCGCGCCCGCGCCGTACCGTCACAACGCGCTGTCGAAGCTGCGGGGACACGGCAACCAGCCCAAGGACTTCCACTGGCTCGCCCGCAACATCCCGTGCCAGGCCGCCTGCCCGGCGCGCACCGACATCCCCGGCTACCTCGGCGCCATCTTTCACGGCGAGTACGACGAAGCGTACCGGATCAACCTCCGCGACAACGTCTTCCCCGGCGTGTTAGGCCGTGTCTGCGCCCGACCGTGCGAAGCTGAGTGTCGGCACGGGTGGAGCGGACTCGGTGAGTCGGTGGCCATCTGCTTCTCCAAGCGCGCGGCGGCGGACTGGAAGCAGCAGGATCCCGTCGTCCTCGAGCCGTGGTTCGAGCCCTCCGGCAAGCGCGTGGCGATCATCGGCGCCGGCGTCGCCGGTCTGGCCGCGGCTCGGCAACTCGCCCTCCTGGGTCACGCCGTCACCGTCTACGAGAAGCACGCCCAGCCTGGCGGCATGATGAACCAGGGCATTCCCGCGTTCCGGCTGCCGCGCGACGTGATCGACCGGGAGATCGAGCAGATCCGGCTGCAGGGCGTGCAACTCCGCTGCAACACGCGGATCGGCGGAGACCTCTCGCTACAGCAACTGCTTGCCGAAAACGACGCGGTGGTCCTGGCCGCCGGCACGCTTCGCCCGAACCTGCTGGACTTGCCAGGCAAGGAGTTAGGGGGCATCCGCCACGGGCTGGACTTCCTACTGGAGGTCAACGACACCGGCTGGGCGGAGGTCGGCAAGCGGGTGATGGTCATCGGGGGCGGGTTCACGGCCATGGACTGCGCCCGCGTCGCGCAACGCCTCGGCGCTCCGACGGTCCACGTGTGCTACCGACGCTCGCGCGCGGAGATGCTGGTGACTCCCGGCGAGCTGGAGGAACTGGAGCACGAGGGAATCCCGGTCGACTACATGGTCACCCCCATCGCCTATCTCGGCGAGGCCGGTCACGTGACCCACGTTCGGTTCATCCGCACCGAGTTGGGCGCCCCCGACGACAGCGGCCGGCGGCGCCCGGTCGAGCTCCCCGGCGCCGAGTTCAACGTGCCCGCCACCACCGTGCTGCTGGCCACCGGGCAGTTCCCCGATACGGCCTGGATCGACGAAGCGCTCAGAGAGACCTTGGTGGAGGACGACGGCTGGCTGAAGAGCGGCGGCGCGCACGCCACGGCAGTGTCCAAGCTGTTCGTCGCTGGCGACTTCGCCACCGGCGCCCTGTCGCTCATCGACGCCATCGGCCACGCCAAGGACACTGCTCGCGAGGTCGACAAGTTCCTGATGGGCGAAGAGCGCCTGGTGGACGTGGCCGTCATCGAGGACGCCACCGAGACCGGCCGCATCCGCGAGATGGATGCGGTCCCCTGCCAGGGGAGGCCCGCCCTCCCCACGGCATTGCGGACGCTCACGGCCGAGGTAGAGCACGGCTACTCCCAGCCCCTCGCCGTCGACGAGACCCAGCGCTGCTACCTCTGCAGCCACAAGTACGAGATCGACGCCGACAAGTGCCTCTGCTGCGACTGGTGCGTCAAAGCCAAGCCCCGCCCCAACTGCATCGTCGAAGCCGGGTCGCTCATCTACGACGAGAGCGACCGGATCGTCGGCTACAACCGTGCCGCCGGCACCGAAGACAAGAACCTCATCTGGATCAACCAGGCAGATTGCATCCGCTGCCACGCCTGCGTCGACGCCTGCCCGGTAGATTGCATCAGCCTCCAGCGGGTGAGTTGGCGCACGGTGCCGAAGCACGAAGCGCAGCTTGAACCGGTGTCGCAGGCGGACTTCGTGGTGTAGACTCGGCCTGCCAGGAACTGCCCCTGCGCGCAGGTGGAGGGCCGAGCACACCGAGTCGGGGCGTTGTGCTCGTCGGCGTTCTGCAGGCATTCTCCGGGCATCAGGAATGCCGTCGTTTTGCCCTGCCTGTGGCGCCGAGGTAGAATCAGGCTCCGCGACCTCGCTCAGTACGTGATCGTGTGCCACCCCGCGCAAACGCGCGCATTGCCCAATCCGCCCCCCCCCGACCAGCGGCCGCTCGCCGCTGCTCTGCTGCGCTGACCGGTAGTCTCGCCGGATTGAAGGTCCCGCATGACACGGTCTGCCTCCAATGCTCTTCCTGCCGCGCTCACCTGCGCACGCGCCGTCTGCGCGGTGCTGGTGCTCTTCGCAGCGCGGAGCCACCCCGAGGCGAATCTCGTCTTGGACGCTGGCGGGACCGTCCTGGAGGTGGACCGCGGGAGCGGGGTGCTCACGCGCCTCCACGACGACGCCTCCGGCATCACGTTGGCCGCGCCTGCGGGCCTCGCTGAGAGTTTCCGGCTGGCGCTGCTGAAGCCCGACAACACGACGGTGGCGGTGCTGGGCAAGGACCAGGCGTTGTCAACGGGGCGCGTCGACGGCCGCACGATGACTCTGGGGTGGGACGGCCCGCTGAAGGACGCCGCCGGCGGCGATCACGCGATCTCGGTGCGGATGACGATCACCGCGGTAGATCGCGGGTTCACCTTCGGCCTTCATGCCGACAACCGGTCGGCTGTACTCGCGAAGGTTAGGAATACACCGAAGTGGAAGTTCGCAGAACTTCACCCGGGGGCGTGTGGTGAGCACCCAACACACTGCTGTGCACGCAGCGGCGTCGAACTTGTGCAAGAGCTTCGGTGTATTCCTAACCTTCGCGAGTATACGTCACCTTGAACCTGACGGACGGCACAGAGATCGACCGAGTCTACGCGCCGGACACCACCAACTTCGTGCCCGTGTTCTTGGACGGCTCAAAGCACCGCGGCAAGGAGGTCTACCTCCAGGCGGTGGACGACGCCGACCAGCCCACGTTCTCGATGCTCTGCCTCGACGAGGTGCGGACGGCGGACTTGCCGGCAGACTTTGCCAAGCCCGTCACGCCGCCCACGGCCTGCGACCCGAAGCGGTCACTGCGCCTGGAAGACGAGCACTGCCTCGTCGAGGTGAGCCGCGCCAACGGCTCAATCACCCGCATCCGCGACAAGGAGGCCGGCCTGGAGCTGCTCTTGGAGCCGAGGCTAGCCGGCAGCTTCCGCTTCGCCTTGCCGCTCCCGGGCAAGGAGCCCTGGCAGACCATCGAGGCCAACTGGATCCGTGGCGCCGACCAGAAGCTGACCGCCCATCGTCTCCGCGGCGGGAAGCTGGCGCTCCGTTGGGAGGGTCCGCTCAATAACTACCTCGGCCAGCCCTACGACTTGTCGGCGACCATGGCTATCGAGTTGCGCGAAGGCGGAGCGCTCTTCACGCTCGCCGTGGAGAACGCAACCGAGTATGCGGTGGGCGAGACGTACTTCCCGGTGCTGGGCGGCCTCCAGGGACTGGGCGCAACCCACGGTCAACTCAAGGCGACGGAGAGGGTGCGCCCACTCGCCCCGCAGCCCTCAACGCCCGGCACGGTGAGCCCGCCCTCATTCACCGCGGCCGCCATCTTCAAGGTGTTCAACAACATGTCGCCCTTCGGCGACCAGGGCCCCGAGCAGTTCTACGCCTATCCGGAGAAGCAGCCGCAGCCCTGGGTCGGCTTCCACGCATCCAAGCCCGACCGTTCTGTGCTGATCGGGGCTCGCGCTCCCGCAGACCGCAGCCTATTCATTCGCCTGGAGTTGGTCCCGGCCAGCTCCGGCACGACACGCGACGATGGCAACTGGCCGCGCCCGTCCGAACTGAAGGGCCAGCCCGTCGGCGTGGAGCTCTCCTTCGTGGACGCGAAGGGCGGCCCGGCCGGCAAGCCCTACCACGCTGCGCCTGCGTTCCTGCGGTTTCTGAAGGGCGGCGGCCCGGAGATGCAGAACGAATACGCGACCTGGGCGCCCGGGAGCGGCACTCAGGGTCTCGCCGAGAGGAGACAGCCATGAGAAGCCAACTGACTCTCACGACTCTTGCCTTCACGGTGATCGCCGTGGCCACGGTGCTGCTGCTGATTGGGTCGACCGACCGTCTCCAGCGCGCCCAGGCGGAAGAGACGCCGCCCTATCCTGCGCTGGTGACGGCGGCGACGCGGGCCAATCCGGAGGCGCTTGCTGCGCTGGAGAAGCCGGGGGAGGTGTTCTTTGCCGATGGGTTTGAGTCGGCCGCGTCGCTGGAGAACTACTTCGAGATCGGCGGACTCAAGGACGGCCGGGCGAAGTTGACGACCGACCCCAAGCTGGCTCATCGGGGCGGCGGCGCGATCCAGTTCACGGCGCCGGGGCGTGAAGGCAAGGAGTCGAGCGCGGGCGCCAGTCTGTGGTTCGGCCCCGAGGGGCACGACCAAGTCTACTACCGTCGCTACATCCGGTTCGCTGCGGACTACGACCAGGGGAACCTCAACCACGTGGGTGGCGGTCTGGCGGGTGTGTCCGGCACCGACAAGTGGGCTGGCCTGGGCAAAGCCGGCATTCGGCCCGAGGGCGACGACCGCTTCACCAGCAGCTTCGAGCCGTGGCGCGACTGGGGCCGCTACGCGCCGCCCGGCTTCATGTTCCTCTACACCTACTGGATGGACATGAAGGTCGACCGCGACGGCCACTACTGGGGCAACAACCTGTGTCCTGCCCACGACGAGCGCGTCGCGCTGCAGCGCGACAAGTGGTACTGCCTGGAGCACATGATCAAGGCGAATGATGTCGGGCAAGCCAATGGCGAGCTTGCGGCGTGGATCGACGGCAAGCTCTACATTCACTACACAGGCTGCCGCTGGCGAAGCACCGAGGCGGTGAAGCTGAAGCGGTGCAACTTCGGCGTCTACATCCACCAGGCCGCGAACGACAACATTGTCTGGTACGACGACGTGGCGCTATCCACGGGGTATATCGGCCCAACGGAGTGAGCGTAGCTCGGCCCTGCGCCGAGTTGACGAGCACAGAGGGAGGACCTGCCATGAACCTACTCGCCGGCGGCACGGCACAGACGCTACCCAATTGGCTTCAGTGGCTCACGGAGCCTGCGGAGTGGGGCTTCGAGCCGGGCGGCGCGCTTACCGTTGTACCAGAGCCGAGGACCGACTTCTTCCGGCCGTACGGAGGGCAGGCGTTCGACAACGCCTGCCTGCTCTACCGGGAGGTGACCGGCGACTTCACCGCCGTCACCCGGACCCGGGCGCGCCTCGTCGGGTTTGGCGACGCTGCGGCGCTGACCGTTCGCGACACGGAGTCGCGCTGGGCCAAGGTGTGCCTGGAACGGAGCCCCCTCGGGGACATTGCCGTGGTCTCTGTGGTGACCGACCGTTGGTCGGATGACGCCAACGGCGAGCTATTGGCGACCCCCGAGTGCTTCCTCCGCGTGACGAGGAACGGGAACGTCTTCGGCATGCACTTCAGCCTCGACGGCACCGGGTGGCGGTTCGTCCGGTGCTTTGCCCTTGAGCTACTGACCACGGTGAAGGTCGGCGTGCATGCCCAAGCCCCGTTCCAAGGAGGGTGCCAGGCGGAGTTTGACAGCTTTGAGCTGACGCCGCAGGTGGTGGGCGACTTCCGCTCGGACGAATGAGAGCGTACAGCGGGCAGCTTGCCCGCTGTGTGTTGTTTCCGTAGGAGTCGAGCATGAGCAGACTACTCAAGTCGACCGTGATCGCGGCGCCAGCCCTCGGCGTACTGGCGCTGTTGGGGATCGCCGGGCCGGCCAGGGCCTCGCCACCTCGCCCCGGCGGCGGCCCCGAAGTCTGGCTCTGCGCCGGCGACCGCGTGACGCAGCTCCTCCGCGACGACGCCGAATGGGCCTTCGTCAAGGAGAACCTCAGCGGGATCAAGCTGTACATCGACCAGATCAATGGCGCCCGCCCAGAACAGCTTGCGGCGCTCGTGAAGTTGGTGCAGGACCAGCGCTACCAGGTTGCCGTGGAGTGCGGCTGCTGCCTGGACTTCGGCCCCATGGACGACACCAATGGCGAGTGGTCTGCGCAGCTTGAGTTGGCCAAGATCGACAAGTGGTACGCCGCTGGCGGGAACGTGGATTTCCTGGACCTCGACGGCCCGATCCGCCGGCTCATGCATCCGGACAACCGCAAGGATGGCCGCCACTTCGACTCCCTGGAGGCGGCTGCCAACGAGGTGGTCGATTCCGTCCGCGCCTTCCACGAGGCGCACCCCGAGATGAGGTTTTGGCACCTCACGAACTTCCCGAACTGGGGCTACAAGGGCGACGTGTCGTACCACGCCCGGGGACCGTTGCGGCAGGACTACGGCGACTACGACGACGCGCACCGAATCGTCTACGAGAAGCTCAAGGACGCCGGACTCCCGCTCGCCGGGGTCACCCTCGACAACCCGTACGACTACCTGATCGCCGAGCACTTCTCAGTGAACCTGAAGCCGGCCACCAGCGTGGACTGGCTGAAGCGCGTCCGCGACTACGAAGATCGCTGCCGGGACGAAGGGCTGGAAGTCAACCTGATCGTCAACTCGGAGCGCGGCGGGCAGCAGTCTGATGAGCTGTTCTGCAGAGAGACGCTGCAGATGGCGAACACGTACTTCGAGGCCGGCGGCCGGCCGACTCGCTGGTTCGTGCAAACGTGGTACCCGTACCCCAAGCGGATGGTGCCGGAGACCGACGCGGCCACGATGACGGGGTTGGTGAAGGCAGTGATCGAGCGGGTGCGGGAAACGCCGCCGGACGGCGCTGGGTAGCCGGCCCTCGCCACGGCGACCTGCGTGCGCCTGTCAGGGCGCCGCGGTGGCGTCCTCGGGCAGGTTCATGCCCCAAGCGCGGATGCTGTCGAAGGTGGCGTGACCATCCTGGACCCACAGACCGATTCGGCCGGTGACCTGGCCGGTCGGGTACGTCTGCACCAGCAGGTCGTCGAGGTACAGCGCGAAGAGACCCCGACGCCACAGGAGGCGGAAGGTGCAGTCCTTGCCGGCGGAGATGCCGGCGGCGGTGGCGCAACCGAAGCCGGTGCGGTCTTTGCTCTCGAAGCGGAGGTCGTCGGCCCACGTGAGCGTGCCGATCTCGGTCTGACCCCAGGTGTGGAACAGAATCGCGGCGCCCTGGCGTGGGCCGTTCTGGAGGACCAACCCCGCCGCGTCAACCAAAGCCCGCTTCAGCGGGGCGTGCCAGAAAAACCGGCCGCTGGGGTCGACGATGTATACTCGCGAAGGTTAGGAATACACCGAAGCTATTGCACAAGTTCGACGCCTCTGCGTGCACAGCAGTGTGTTGGGTGCTCACCACACGCCCACGGGTGAAGTTCTGCGAACTTCCACTTCGGTGTATTCCTAACCTTCGCGAGTATAGTCGTCGCACGTGTCGTCCGACACGGTGACGGAACGGAACAGCTTCTCTTCGACGTCAACAGGCGCATGGGCGTTGTAGAGCCGGTACTCGTCACCGTTGGTCAAGACACACCACTCGACACCGACCACGGTTGCATAGCCCAACGTCTGAGAAACCCATTTGCGGTCCAGGAGGTTCGTGCCAAGGCCCTGGGCTTCCACGAACAATCGCGGGGATCGGTGCAGGAAGAGCGCATGGTCCACCGGGTTGTCCTGCGGTTTCCGTCTGTACTCGCGGAAGACCTCGTCCGGGTCGTGGGTGTCCCAGCCCAATGCGGATCAAATGGGGTCGATGAGCACGGCCTTGGTGTTCTCCTCGCCGATGGATTCCTTCCGGTCTCGGCACCGATGGATCGTTTTTCTCACCTTGCCCAATGCGTCGTGCAGTTGTTGGCGTTCCGTTGTGGACATCGGTTCTGCTCTCCCTCAAGGCTCCACCGTCTGGGGTCCATTGCCGCGGGAACGGGGCGGGCACACACGCACGACTCCGTCTCCCTCTCCGCCCTCCTGTAAAGTGGGTCTTGGAGGCTTCGTCCGACAAGCCCCAAACCCTTCCGGAATCGGGGGAGTATGTAGGACGCTGACTCGTCCCTGTGCTGATTCGTGGTGGCGCTCCGTTCCCCGTCTGCCATTGTGCAGGTTGAGGATCGCCAGCGATGTCGCCAGTTCCAGGACCGGTAGATGGCGACACTGGTCGCCTCACGCCGCCAGCACTTCGTCCAGAACACCCTCTATGAAACCGCCCACGCTTACCTGGCGGCGTGCGGCGGCCAAGGCGACGCGTCGGTGCAGCTCTGGACTTGTGTGGATCATCAGGTTCCCCGAGAAGGGCTGCTCCGGCTCCCTGTCCTGCTCCCGGCAGAACGCGAAGTACTCCTTCAGCGACTCGCGCATCGCCGCCCTGAGTTCGGTCACCGAGGACCCGTAGAACGTGATCACATCGTTCGTGTTGACCACGGTCCCGTGGAACGAGTCGGTCTCAGGATCGAACTCCACGGCACCGAGGTAGCCTTCATATTCGATCATGGCGTAATCCCTGCGCTTTCCAGGTACCTCTGCAGATCCCGCACCGCGCCCCTATCCATGTTCGGGCTCGGGTGAGGGCGGTGAAACACGGCGACCCGATCATTGACCATCACGGCGACTCGGGAGCCGGCTCGTTCGCTGATCGTGGCACCCAACGCATTCAGCAGTGCCTCAACGTCGCGCCACTTGAGGGAGCCGGAGACCGGTCGGGTGAAGACCGCGCTGAGCGTTCGTCGGTGCCGCGTGTTCACTGTGCTGCACACTCACTAAGTGCTGATCGGGCGCCTGTGGCGAGGTCAAGTGTACCTCGCGGACCGGCCAACCTCAACCACCTGCGAGCCGAGCTCTCCCTTGGCCGGTCCTGCGCTGGGCAGGAAGCGCTCAACGCAACGCGAATACAGCAGACACTACGTACAGAGGCGCAGCAGTCCTGCAACCTGCACGAGGGACGTTGCTGACGGAGGCCACCGAGATGATCGAGCGCAAACTCATCCTGTTCGAGAAGCCCGGCCGAGAGTGTACCGGCCCTTGTCTGGCGGCGGCGGCCGAGCGGGCGCGAGCGCTGGGCATCCGACAGGTCGTTCTGGCGACGACCAGCGGGCAGACTGCCCTTGAGGCCGCCGAGGCGTTTGCGGGGCAGGAGGTGCGGCTCGTCGGTGTCCACCTGATGGCCGGCGTGTGGGCGAAGTACGCCGCACCGGACCCGGCGAAGGTCGCGGCGGCTGAGGCGAAAGGGGTGCAGTTCCTCACGGCCACGCACACGCTGATGGGGAATCTGGAGAACGCCGTGATGCAGAAGTTCGGAGGTGTCCATCCCGGCAACCTCATCGCGCACACGTACTACGCCTTTGGGCAGGGGATGAAGGTGGCCGTGGAGGTCGCCACGATGGCGGCCGACGCGGGATTGCTCAACATGGAGGCGGAGTGCCTCGCTGTCGCCGGTACGGGCGTCGGTGCAGATGTGGCGATCGTGGTGAAGCCGGCGTACTCGGTGAACTTCTTCGATCTGCAGGTTCGGGAAGTGATCTGCATGCCGAGAGAGAAGGGCGAAGACAACTGATGGCTCTGCCGCACTGGAAGCCGCGCCTGCGGAGTGCCGCGCTGCTCGCCCTGTCTGGCAGCGTCCTGGGTCTGGTGGTGAACGCCGTCCGGCCTCACGGGCTGCCGCTGGGCTACGCCGCGCTGAAGCAGCAGGGCGCCCTGGACCCGGTCAAGCGCCTCGTCGGCGAAGGGAAAGGCGTTGCGCTGGCAACGGTGCAGACAGCCATGCGGGAAGGTACCGCCATCCTCGTCGACGCCCGCCCACGGCAGGACTACGAAGCCGGTCACCTCGTTGGCGCGTTCTCGATTCCATTCAACGACTTCGGTGCGCCGTTCGAGCGGTTCCGGCGGGTGTTCCCCCGGGAGACCTCACTCATTGTCTACTGCGGCGGAGGTACGTGCACCGACAGCGTGGAGGTGCTGGACAAGCTCCTTGCGCAGGGGTACGTTGACGTCAAGCTGTTCCCGGGTGGCTGGGAGGAGTGGCGGAAGGCCGGCCAACCGCAGGAGAAAGGCCCCGATCCGTTGAGCCAGCAGAAGGAGCAGCACTGACGATGCGAGCGTTGCTGTTCGTGCTCCGTCTGCTTCTGGGCGTGCTGTTCGTGCTGGCCAGCGTAGACAAGATCGCGCATCCTGAGGTGTTCGTCGTCTCGGTGAACAAGTACCAGCTTCTCCCGCCCACGTTGGTGCCATTGGCTGCGGTGACACTGCCGTGGATTGAGCTGCTCGCTGGCGTTGCGCTGCTCGCGGGGATCGGTGTCGAGGGGGCCGCGCTGGTGACGACGGTGCTCTTAGTCGCGTTCCTGAGTGGAATGGGAATCAATTTCGCCCGCGGCCGCGAACTCGACTGCGGATGTTTCGGGTTCTTAATCCCCAACGAGCAAGTGGGGCCGATCTCGCTGACCCGGGACGGGTTGGTCCTTGTCGTGTCTGTGGTGGTAACGCTCTGTGGCCGGCGAAGCTGGGGGGCCGGCTGGCTGAGCCGCTGGCGGGACGAGCGGAGTAGGGGAGTGGGGAAGTAGCGAAGTAGGGTTCCACCACCCCAACGCTCCACTCTAATCAAACAAGTGCTCCGTGAAGTCGAACACCCACCCGAAGTACTGCTGGAAGAGGTGGACAGACGCCGCGGCGCCCCCCGCGAGCCCGTAGAAGATCGCCAGCACCCAGCTCCGCGCGAGGGCTGCCCGGATGGTGTCATCTTGGTCGCGTTCGAGGTACTCCACCGCTCGCTGCAGGCTCTCTTCCAGGCGCCCCGTGTCTTCCCCCTGGGCGATCCCGCCCACCAGTTCACGGGGCAGGAGGTTCGCTTGGCGTAGCGCGTCGGCAACTCTGGTCCCCGCGCGCACGGCCGCCACCTGCGGCTGTAGGCGGGCGTCAAAGGCGGCGTTCGCGGTGGCGGCAGCGCCCATGGCGAACGCCTCGGCGTATGGCTGCCCGGCGTGGTACGCGGCCCAGAATGTCCTGACGAAGCGGACTTGAGCGCAGCCTCTGGCCAACGGCCCCCACAGCGGCAGGCGCAAGCTGAGGGCGTCCCGCCAGGTAATTCGTCCCGGATAGCGGAGGACGATGCGGGCAACGACCACGGCCAGGAGAATCAGTACGGTCAGGGCGACGCAGACCAACCCATCTTTCCGCAGCCACATGTCCCACGCCGCCGCCCAGGGGCTGCCCGAGTAGGCCGGCATGCGCTCGGGCGTGATCCAGAACGCGGCCAGGTACTCGAAGTAGTTGAACGCCTGCCAGAACACCGGGAGTGGCAGGACAGAGACGAGCAGGAAGCCAATCGGCCACCGGAGCGAGCGCGAGAGGCGGTCATCCCGCTCGTAGGCGCGGGCGATTTCGCCGACCATCGCCTCCAAACACCCGTTCTGCTCGCCGACCCGGGTCAACTCGCGGACGTGGTTGGGGAAGTACTTCGCGTGGCGCGTCAGCCCTTCGGCAAGGGGGCGCCCCTGAGATGCCTGCTCTGCCAGGTCGTCCACGAGGCTGCGGAGCCGCGCGTCGGAGAGGTCGACCTGAATGCGACGGAGCGAGTCGAAAACGGTCAGCCCGGCGTGGAGACAGCTCTCCAGCATCCGGAAGAAGACCGCCATGGTCCGCGGCGCAAGCGGCCGCAGCGCGTACCAGACCTGCCCCCAGTCGAACTGTTCGCGGGTGGCACGGACCGGTCGAACCGACAGCACGAAACACCCCTGCTCCTGAAGCGTCCTGGCCGCAGCCTGCTGGTCCGGGCACTCGAGGATGCCCTCCTGCCTGCGTCCGTCCGCGTCCTTGGCGACGTACTGGAATTGCACGTGCGGTCTCCCGGTCCTGCGGTCAGGCTGGCGCGTCCGGCCACTTCCGGAGCGCCAGTTCCCTCATGCGCGCCGCCACCTCCGGGTGCCGGTCGATGACGTTGTTCATTTCGTCGAAGTCGCCGGCGCCGTAGTGGTACAGGCGGGGCGGATGGAGGGGCTCGACCAGGGCGGTGATGAGGTCGGGCGGCATGGTCTCCTCGTCGACCTCCGGATCATCCTGGAGCCCTGTCTCGGTGGGGAAGAGGTAGTTCCACTCGGAGTCGCGGACAGAGCCGTACCGGCCGTAGCCGGAGTAGACGTAGTCGTGGATGGACTTCGCCTCGCCGGTGGCGAGCTCGAGGAAGTCGCTGCCGTCCAGTGCGTCGGCGCCGTCTTCTCCGAGGAAGTTGAGGAAAGGGGGCATGAAGTCCAGGGCGGAGGTCAGCCCACCCACCCGTTGCCCGTTGAGGTCCGCCTCGGGATGGTGGACGATTAGCGGCAGCCGGGCAACCTGGTGATGCAGCAGGTGCGGGTGCTTCTGGAGATGACCGTGTTCCATGAACTCGGTGCCGTGATCGCTGGTGAAGACAACCAGCGTGTTCTCGAACAGCCCGAGCCGCTCGATGGTCTCCAGCACGTGGCCCGCCCACACCGGTCGACGAGGCTGCACAGACCGCAGTAGACGCCCTTGGGCTGCGGCTCCTTGGAGAAGGGCAGGAGGCTGTGCCCGGTGAACCACGCCCGGCGCGCCTGCCCGGTCGGCAGCGACTCCCCCCAGCAGCTTTCGTAGACGATGGACTTCTCCGCGAACGCATCCAGGTGCGGCGTCTCCATCCAGTCATTCCCGTAGCAGCCGAGGTAGTCGGCGCGGAGGGTGTCGGTGCAGAGGACGATGAGGTTCATGGGGTAGCTCCTCTTCGGCTGGGCGCGGTCGCCGTTGACAGAGGGATTCGCCGTGTCACTCGGCGTTGCTCGCGCCCGGTTGGGCGCCCACTACAGTGGTGGGCCGGCAGAGACCCCACGCCCGGAGACCTCGGCTTGACTGAGGTTTGGGCCCGCTCCAAAGCCCTTCCCCCGATCCCGGCGTCAGCGCAGCCGCCGTTACGCCGCCGCGTCGTGCAACTCCTCTTTGACGTGCATCGCAACCCAGTGGCGGATCAGCGTCTGGTAGGGGATCGACTTGAGGGTGGCGATCCTGCGAACCGCTTGGATCTGATAGGGGTCCATTCGTATCGTGATGGACTTAGTCTCCCGATGCCGTCGCCCTGACAGGATAGCCGTGCGCAGGTCCTCGTCGAGGTCCGCGTGCACGGGTTCCCCGACGACCTCGTCGAGGACGCCCTGGGTGTCGTAGTAGGACGCAACCCCGCTCTCCGTCTCACGTGCTCCCTGTGTGCTCATCGGGTCAGCCTCCGGTGCTCTTCCGGTAGTAACGCCGTTCTGATCTGGACATGTCCCAGCCTGTAATGGGCCGGATCGTCCCTCGTCCCTTGTTCTCGTAGAGGATGACGAGGTAGCGCCCATCGAGGGTCGGGCCAAATGCGGCGTAGTGTCCCATCTTCGTCCGCCGAATCACCGGCGCAACGCCGTGGCTTGAGCGCAGGTGCGTCACGTTTCCGTCATCCCACTCGAACTCGCGGATGCGCACGGCGCAGGTCAGACCTCCGGGCAGGCTGGGCAGTCAGGACGCATTGTAGCAGCGCCCGTCGCGGCACACAACGTGCCTGGGTGTCGCCCACAGGGACCAACGGCCGCCCTTCAGGCTGCGAGAGCAGCCGCCCTGTGCTACACTCTCTCCCGGTTGACAGCCAGGTTGCTCCAAGCAACTGCGGGCGAGGCACGCCGCCTCGCCCGTCACCTTCCTTTCCTTCCGCAACCGGCCAGCCGACATTCATCACCCGGAGTCTACCATGCCCCTTCCCGACACCATGCAAGCCGTCGTCTGCCACGGCGCAGGCGACTACCGTCTTGAGGAACTGCCCGTCCCCACTCCCGCCGCCGGGGAGGTTGTCGTCAAAGTGCTCAATGCCGGAGTCTGCGCGGGTGACTCAAAGTGCCACGGCGGCGCTCCGCTGTTCTGGGGCGACGAACACCGCAAGGGCTACTGTGAGCCGCCGTGCGTGCCGGGGCACGAGTTCGTCGGCGAAGTGGTAGCTCTCGGCGAGGGAGCGGGAGACAAGCACGAGCTGGCGCTGGGCGACCTCGCTGTGTCGGAGCAGATCGTCCCGTGCTGGCAGTGCCGGTTCTGCAAGTCGGGCAAGTACTGGATGTGCCAGCAGCACGACATCTACGGCTTCAAGCACTGGCTCAACGGCGCCATGGCGGAGTACATGAAGTTCCCCGCCGACGCGATCAACCACCGGGCGCCAGCGGGGATGGACCCCAAGCTCGCCGTCCTGATCGAGCCGCTGGCCTGTTCGATCCATGCCGTCCAGCGCGCCGAGATCGAGTTGGGCGACTTCGTGGTGATCGCCGGCGCCGGCACGCTTGGGCTGGGGATGGTCGGCGCCGCCCGCCTGAAGAACCCCGGTGCGCTGGTCGTCCTCGACATGATGGACAGCCGACTGGAGATCGCGAAGCGTCTGGGTGCCGACCTCGTAATTAACCCGGGCAAGGAGGACGCGCTGCAGAAGGTACTCGACCGGACCGACGGTTATGGCTGTGACGTCTACATCGAAGCCACCGGCCACCCGCAGGGCGTGATCCAGGGACTCCACATGGTCCGCCGGCTCGGCACGTTCGTCGAGTTCAGCGTCTTCAGCGGGCCCACGACTGTCGATTGGACTCTCATCGGCGACACCAAAGAGCTGAACATCCACGGCGCCCACCTGTCGCCGTACACCTACCCCCTCGCCATCGATTACCTGCACCGCGGGCTAATCGACGGCAGCGCTCTGGTGACGCACCAGCTTCCGCTGGCGGAGTTCCCGAAGGCGTTCGCGCTGGTCCACGAGGGGAAGGAGTCGATCAAGGTGACGCTCACACCGTAGCGGGAGGCCGGGGCGGAGGGTCGCTGGATTCAACACGAAGCAGTACAATGCGCCCCCACAGACTACTGGAGGCGACTATTGGAGAGAGCCATGGAAGCAGCCGCGTACTACACCGTATCGCAAGCCTCCAAGCTGCTTGCAGTCCACCCGGACACAGTTCGGCGCTGGATCCGAACCGGGCAACTGCGGGCGGCGAGGATCGGGCACACTTTCCGGATTCCTCGCAAGGTCGTGGACCGACCAAGGGCCGCGAGTGTGTCACATTCCGAGGAGGGATTCGAGGCGTTCTCGCTGGCAGGTCTAAACGACGTCTGGGACAACGAGGCGGATGCTGTGTACGACGATTGGGGGAAGCACTATGGAGTTCGAGCGGGGTGAGATCGTCCTCATACCGTTCCCTGCCGGGGATCACACCAGCCTGAAGACACGACCGGCAGCAGTCGTCAATGCCCGGGAGTTCCTCGACTGCGAGGGACGGCTATTGGTCGCGGCGAGAACGAGCAACCTTGCGGCACACGCGAACGACGTCAGTTTCACAATCCCTGGCTGGGAGGCAGCAGGACTCCTGAAACCTTCAGCCGTAACGAGTTGGTTAGCATGCTGCACTGCTGCCATGGTTCGGCACCGGATTGGCCGGCTCCCGGCAGGCGCTATGGCGGCTGTGGACCGTTGTCTCTCTCGCGCTCTGGGGCTCCACGCCGTGGCGAACGAAGAGCCACTAAAGGCGGAGGCCAACTGAAGGATTAGGCGGTCTCCTGCGTGTCAAGGTCGGCATCTGCCAAGGAAATACCGAAAGGGGAAGATTCGCCAGCCGGATCACCCAGCGCCGTCCACCCAGCCGGCGCAGGAACAAACAGAGACGGGTCTTCGTCCAAGACAGACGATTGGGGCGACGATGCAAGGAGGTGTCGACATGAAAGTCACCCCTGTGAGACGGTACCCTCAGCCGCGCTACCCGACCTACGCCATCCTCGAAGAGCACCCCGAGATCCTGCGGCTCGTGCCCAGGCGATGGCGCAACAACCGCGTGGTGCTCGCCGCCTTGGCCGGCGTGTGCACTATTCTCCTTGGCTGCCAGAGGACGCCGCGCGCCGGTGGGACCAACGGAGGTAGCGGCGCCGGCAAATCACCCGCTGTGTCCCTGGTGGCGCCGATCCTCGTCCATGGTGACGGTCGGGGGGCGTTCGGGTGCGACGCCGTCAATCCACCGGTGTTCCTGTCCGAGGAGGAGGCGAGACAGGTGGTCGTGCAGGAGGCGAAGAAGGCGGGAATCGTGTTCGCCGAGACGGACACGACACTGGAGGGCATATCTGTCCCTGTGACGGACCGGTATGGGTTTGGCCCACGATCCGGCGAAGGCCGTTCGTACGCGCGACTCGTCGAGAGGGGCGACCCGTTGACACTCGACGGGACAGCCCCCGAGCTGGGGGTCTCGTACGAGTACGTGTCGTCGTCTGACTTCGAGGCCTGGGAGAGAACGCACCGAAGTCCAGTGGACAGCGTGTACAGCTACGACACGCGTGAGACAGCCACCGTCCTGCGCACCTCATTGGCGGCAGCGAGACCCGACGGTGCCTACGTCGTCTTCTACGACCCGATGGTCAGACCCGAGGCATGGTGGCGGAAGCCGAGACCATCGGGGTCTCCGGCCCCGACCGCGAGCGATTCTGCGAAGGCTCACGTGCGAAGGGCCGCGACAGCCGTCGACACGGCCAAGGAGGAGCTCCGCAAGCAAGTCCGGGACTTCATCACCTGGCTCAAGGCGCAAGGCGTGATCTGACGTGCATCTCACGCTGCACTTGACCGGTCGCTGCAACCTGCGGTGCCGCTACTGCTACTCGGCGCCGCATGGCGGCGGCGATATGAGCCTGGAGACGGCCAAAGCGGCTGTGGCGTTGGGCATGGAGGTCCTGCGGCGGGAGCGACCGGGCGGCAGCCTCGGGGTCATCTTCTTCGGCGGCGAGCCGTTGCTGAAGCGGAACCTGATCGCCGAGGTCGTCCGGCACTGCCGGAGCGTGGAGGAGCAGACGGGACAGCTCTTCCACTTCAAGGTGACCACGAACGGGCTGCTCCTCGACGAGGACTTCCTGACCGATCCCGACACGTCCGAGGTCTTCGTCGCACTCAGCCACGACGGCGTTCGGGCGGCGCACGACCGGCATCGCGTGGACGCTGGCGGAAACGGGTCGTTCGACCGACTCGAACCTGTGGTCGAGCTGCTGCTGCGCCACCGCCCGCACGCGCCCGTCATGATGGTGGTGACGCCGAGCACGGTCAGGCACTTCGCTCGCGGCGTGCGGTTCCTCCGCAAGCGTGGGTTCCGCTACCTCATCTGCTCGTTGGACTACGGCGCCGAGTGGCGCAACGGGCACATCCGCGAGCTGCGCCGGCAGTACGGAACATTGGCGACGTGGTACTACCGAGCGACCAGGCGGGAGGAGAAGTTCTACTTCAGCCCATTCGAGGTCAAGATCGGCTCGCACGTCCGGCCGGGAAGTTGCAAGGCGGAGCGCTGCGAGCTGGGACGGCGGCAGATCTCGGTTGCTCCCAACGGCAGGCTCTACCCGTGCGTGCAGTTCGTCGGCGACGGCAGCAATACCGACTACGCCATCGGTCACGTGGAGACGGGCATCGACGAGACAGCCCGCGAGCGTCTGTACGCCCTCAACGCCGCCGAGAAGGACACCTGCTCTTCATGCGCCATCCGCGACCGGTGCAACCACTACTGCGGCTGCCTGAACCGGCAGGCAACGGGCCGGATCGACCACGTGTCCCCGACGTTGTGCGCCCATGAGCGGACGGTGATGCCCGTCGTTGACCGACTGGCTGAGAGGCTCTACCGGCGCGGCAACGCCCTGTTCATCCAGAAGCACTACAACGAGCTGTTCCCGCTGGTGTCGCTGGTCGAGGACACGGTGGCGCGTCGGCCAGCCCAGGCCACGGAGTAGTTGCGGCGAGTGAACGTGCGTTGCTGACCGTCGACATAGGTCACCCCGAACGCCGCCAACTCGGCACGCCTCGGCACGCCGTCGTTGTTCGACCCCGGAGAGGACGCGAGGGTCAGCGAGCGGTTGGGATAGCGTTCATCGGCTCCGTTGGGGCACCGCGCGCAGCCGTGGCGGCTGGTTCGACGGGTTGGTTCCGTTCCGAGGGTCGCTGCTTCACGTCAGCGAGCTTGCGCAGGTGCGCTCTGGCCAACAGGGCGGCGGGGGAGTCTCCCTTGGCGGCTTCTGCGAAGAACGTCTTCGCCTTGGGGGCGTCCGCTACCGACAGCAGCAGCTCGCCCAGCGTTAGGCGCGCTTCCGCGGCGAGGAGCCGTTGTGCATCTGCCGAAGGGACGTTCGCGGACGGCGAAATCCAGCCGCTGCCTTCGAGGAGAGCATGCAGCCGGTTGAACGCCACGTCGACGGAAGGCGTCTGCTGCGAGGCGGTGAGGTAGACCTGGATCAGCGCCTCGCGCGTCACGGGAGCAGCCGGGCCGCAAAGGGGGCACGCGGCGGGGTGCGCGCTGTCGGCTTTCTCTACCCATTCCCTGGCGCGCTCGTACTGCCCGCTGGCGGCCGATACGCGCGCCATGCCCAGGCACGCTTCGTA
>Ga0210053_1000606_pt1 | contig 34878 bp, 32 predicted proteins | sample CryGeymeta201512_FD_185467 | JGI IMG/M metagenome (GOLD analysis project Ga0210053, IMG submission 185467) | Groundwater microbial communities from Crystal Geyser aquifers in Utah, USA - Crystal Geyser metaG 2015-12 (SPAdes) (version 2) | ecosystem: Environmental > Aquatic > Deep subsurface >... | reverse complement strand
TGCCAAATTTAAACGAACTTTTAACAGATGCTCAAATTTGGAATCTTGTTAAATTTATGAAAGAAGGTATGTTTAATGTTAATTTTTTGTATGACTCTACAATAACCGGAACTTATCCAACGGGAACTTGGACTATTTCTAACCTTGGTAAAGATGGAAATGCTGCAAATGGAGACACATACTATGCAAATAATTGTGCTGTTTGTCATGGTGCAAATGGAAGTACTTTAATTATTGAAGGAATGACAATAGGACAATTTACAAGGAAAAAAGCTAATGAAGTGCAACACAAGGTTCATTATGGTGCTATTGGTTCAAATCCAACAATGAATGGTTTTGATATAAGCATTTCGCAAATGAAAGATTTGTATAAAGCCCTTTCGAATGATGTTAAGTATCCTAATGCACTCTAATTATAGATTAAATTAAATCTCAAAAGCAGCCAATTTAAATTGGCTGCTTTTTTTTTGTCTTAAAAACAAGACCCGTTATTTAAAAAGATAATGCTTAGAACAAAAAAATTGATGAGTTCTAGTCTCCTTTAAAGTTATAATTTCTACTATTTATAGTTAGTTTGCGCTATACTTAGAGAGCTTCATTTTAAGCCATAAAATCTTGAGTATTTAGACTCGTTTGTTATCCAAAAATCAAAAACTATTTTTAGGAAATTTAAACAAAATGAGCCGCTTTTTAGTAATTTTAATCTACCCCAAACAAATTATATTATTATTACTTTAAATGACCTTATTTAGCTTTATAAAACCAAATAGGCACTTTGGCTAATGTGTCTTTTAAAAAGTAGAAATTTAGATGGGTTTTTAGGCTCCTTAAACGTAATTAGTAGCTAATCCTTTAATGGATTCTATTTAAGAGCTTCGCTACTTTAAAAGGGTATTTAAAAAGCATGATTTGCTTTTTTATAATACCTTTAAATAGCTCTTTTTTAAAGGTTTTTAAAAGCTTTATTTAATTACTTAGCCTTAATTGAATGCCTTATATTGGTGTATTGTTAAAAAGGAGCTGTATCTTTTTAGGGCACAAAAAAACCCGAGTTTTAAAAACTCGGGTTTTATAAGTTTAATTATAAAAATCTTTATTTTAAAGTTCGTAAATAGTTAACAATTAACCAACGATCTTCAGCATCTGGGATTTTCTTTTCAAAGGCAGGCATGTCATTTCTACCTTTAGTTATTTTAAAAAATAAAGCGCCATCTGATTGACTTTGAGTTGCTTTAGAAGAAAAATCTCCTAAATCACCTTTTTGTTCTGCCGCTTTTGGGCCATCTCCTAAACCCTCTTTGCCATGACATGGTTGGCAATTTTTTGAATATAAAGATTTACCAATAGACATGCTTTGTTTATCAGTAGCACTTGTAGGGTTTTTCATGGTTTTGTAATTAGCCGGAACGACCCATTCTTTTTCTTGAACAAACGATTTAAAAGAATAAAATGCAAAGGCTACTACGCCAAGTAATAAAAATAATTTAATGGTTTTCATAATTTACGATTTTTTTTGTTTTGAAATTCTATATAGATTAAATATTAAAAAGAATAAAGTTAACCAGATACCAAAGATAAGTAAATTCGGTACAATTAAGGCAACCAATGGCGCTTTTCTAGGTGGACCCCACATAGTGCGTTGGTCAAAAGTGGATAAATCTTTAATTTTTGTACCAAGATTACTTTCAATAATTGTTTTAATGGAGCCATAGGTTTCATTTTCATCTATAATCACTTCATAAATCAACTTTCCATCTAGTCCTGGCATCTTTACCGTTATAGGTACATTAATCGTGCCGCTTTCATCTGTAAAATAAGAATCTTCACCAATGGCAAGTGGTGCGAATGAACGTTGTAATTTAACTTTTAGTTCAACACCTTCGAGCGGAACATTATTGACATCTGTTAAGGTGGCCATAATTGTGGGTGTAGTTTCGTCATCTAGGTTTAAAACAGCACTAAGATTGGCTAATTTTATACCTACTTCGTTAGAAGCTTCTTCAAATTTATCAGATGCTTCATGAACCACACTAAAACTGATGGTATCTAAACCCTTAGTAATGGCATTGCTAACATCAAAAATGCCATTTCCATCTTTAGCTAATTTTAGGGTTCCTAAAAGTGTGGTACTATCATCACTTACAGTTTTATAAACCTTTAAGTTAAGATCACTTGCTGGTACAAATTTTTTATCTTCCTTATATTTAGCCGAAATTTTTAATAAATTTTGGTTACCTATTTTATTATATTGTACAGATATTCTGGCATTTTGTTTTTCTTGGGCCTCTATTTTTGAGCTTGAAAAAGCCATAAACAAAGTGCAACTAATTGCCAAAATGATTTTACTTGTTTTCATATTATTTTTCATCGTTGGTCTCATTTTTAGGTTCTTCAATACCTCTTTCTTCTGCAGTTTCGTGAATTGGGATAATTGGCACATATCTTACCAATAGCGTAACAATTAACATCGCGCCGGCTAAAGTGCCCCAAGTAATTAACCATTCAAGGTGTGTAGGAGAATAATGATGCCAAGATTCTGGAACACCTTGTACGGGTAAAAATGGGTGTAATAAAGTAGGAATTACAATAATATAACGTTTCCACCAGGCACCTAAAACTACAATAACAGCTATAATAAAAATTGGAAGGGGTTTGCGCATACCTTTAAACAATAGCGCAATGGCTGGAAATACCAAACCTCCTAAAATTACGGTATAAAATAGCCAAGCTTCTTCACCATAAAATAAGGCTTTTAAATGGCCTACTTCCTTTTCGGTTGTTTTTAAGGCCGGAACTAAATATTCATTTACATTAAAGTATATATAAACTAATATTAACAATACTAAAAGTTTTCCCATTTTGTCAAAGTGAAAATCAGTAATATACTCTTCTAAATGGTGTGTTCGACGTAAGATATACATCAAGGCAATAACACCACCGGCTCCAGCTACAAAAGCACCGGCAATAAAATAAGGTCCAAAATTTGAACTATCCCATCCCGGACGGTAGGTAGCTGCAAAAAGCCAAGCTGTAACAGTGTGAATACCAAAAGCAACAGGGATAATTAATACCGATAAGGTACGAATTGACCATTTATAAATACTTGTTTGTGAGGCATCTCCTGTCCAATTCAAAGAAAGTTTAGCGTAAATTTTTGAAAGCTTAACGTTTGCTTTAAATTTTTTGCTTAGAATGTGAAAATCGGGGAGTAAAGGATAAAACAATAATAATAAACTTATGGTTAGATAAGTAGTTACTACAATAACATCCCACACAATTGGTGATTGTAAACGTCCGTGCAAGAAAAGGTTATAAATTCTATCTGGGCGACCCATATCGATGATAATGGTTAAACCACCCATAATGATGGCGGCTACAGCGATTATTTCGGATATTCTAGTTAATGGTGTAGCCCAAGTAACGCCCGAGAGTCTTAAAATAGCTGTTACTAAAGAGCCTACCAAACTAATGGCTACAAAAAATACAAAGTTTGAAATGTAAATTCCCCATAGTGAATAGTCGCGCATCCCCGTTATTTCTAGACCTCTGGTGAATTGTAAATAATAGGCATAAACGGCTCCTAAAATTATAACTGATAAAAATCCTATCCATAATTTACCGTATAAACCAAATTTTTTAGGTGCTAAATCATTGGTTAATTGTTCGTAACTTTTCATGATTCTTTAACTTTTTGTACTGATTCAAACTCAGTGTAATTTTCTAATCCGCTTTCAAAATCTTCCTGTCTATTTTTTGCAGGTAAGTAATAAACACTAGGCATGGTTCCTAAATCTTCCATGAGTCTATAACCTGCGTTGTCTTTAATAAGTTTAGAAAATTGGAATGTTTCAGCGCCATTGGTAACGGAATCTTCATATAAATCTCCAAAAAAGTAAACGCCGTTAGGGCAAGCAGAAACGCAGTGTGGAAGTTTTTCTTCGGCAATCATATGCGGGCAAAAATCACACTTATCTACGGTTCCTCTAACGCTTGGAACACCTGCATAATCAGGGGTATATTTTGAGTGAGTCATATCCATATCCATATCCATGCCCATATCCATTTTTACCTCACCTTGATTAGGCTCTGACCAATTAAATACGCGAACAGAATAAGGGCAAGCCGCCATACAAAATCGGCAACCAATGCAGCGTTCATTATCAATTAGCACAATGCCATCTCTACGTTTAAAAGTTGCATCTACGGGACAAACTTTAACGCAGGCTGGTTGATCGCAATGCTGACAAAGATTTGGCATCCAATAAGGTGCTGATTGTTCATTGTCTTGCATTTTATAAATTTTAAGCCAAGCATTATCGCCTGGAATAAAATGCGCTTTGTTACAAGCACTTTGGCATTGCTTTGCATTTTTACATCGCGCCAAATCAATAACCATCACAAATTTTTTGTTAGGAAAACCTTCTCTTGTATTGTAATTGTCTCCTTTTATTGATGAATGCTCTTCTACTTTAGATACGGGTACCTTAATAATGTTACCATCGGTATCCATAAGTTCAACCATTTTTTCTTCATTTAAGGATTTTGCCACTGCAACACCCCCAATAGCGGTCAATAAGCCAAGTTTTAAACCGTTGCTTATAAAATTACGTCTCGTTTCTTGATCTTTTTCTTTCATGTTTTATTTTTTTGAAGACGGATTAAGCCATTCTAATAACGATTTATTAGACACGCCTTTTTTAACAATCTTTGCGTTTTTTAAAACAGATTCATCTACCTGTACTGAGGTGCCGTCGGCTCTTAGTAATGTTTTAAGATTACCTCCTTTATTTGCAACTTGGTTACTTTTACCAAATCCTAAAAAGGGTAAAAAAGCTGTTCCCCCCAATATTGGGAGAAACTTTCTTCGTGAAATTTTTTTATTTTCCATTTTGCAATTTAAAACGATTTTAGAAATGCCACAATCGGGTAATGTTAAAGCCGATTAAAATATCGCCATTGCCGACTTGATTTTGGTTAAACACGTAATTTCTTTGAGGATTAATACCTTTATAGTTGCTAAAAAACACTTGAAAGGCGTGAGAGCCTGTAGAAAATTCAGCCCCTAATCCAAACCCTGCATAAGGTTGATTATATTTATGTTGGGTAATCGGTTGGTTGTATTCTGCAATGATAGCCGTTTGTGGGCTAATTTTAGCACGACCGCCAAAAGACACAGAAATTTGGTCATTTTGCATATTTTGGTCAACAATGTTAAAGTGAGAATAGCTAGGGGCAACCTGCATAGAGAATACGGTATTGAAACGTTTAGCGATAATAATTTGAGAAAAATAAGAATAACGGTCTTGAGTGAGGTTAAAATTTTCTCTAAGTCGCGTGTCAATAGAAGCATTGCCATAAAAAGTAAGGCTTACGGGAATTTTATTAGAGCGTGTTTGTCTAAGCAAAGCAACTCTGGCATTAAAATCAACCAAGCGACTGTCTTTTTGTGTGCCAATACCTAGAGTTAAATAGTCAGTAAAGCTATAGTTAACGCCAAGGCGAATATTGGCAGGAGCCCAAAAGCCGAGCATATCATTAGTGCCGTTAAGGGTTCCAAAACGGTGTTGCATGTCAAATTGTAAAGTCCCTTTATTGTAAAGAACGTTTGTAGGATTATCGATGAGCCAAGTATTTTCAAAGGCGGCGCGTTCTGGTTTATCAACAATGGGCGCAACAGCAGTAGAATCAATGTCTTGAGCTAAAGAAACAAGCGGAGTGGCTAATAATAGCGCCAAAAATATTTTTAAATTTTTCATTTTCTAAATTTTTTAGTTAGTTGTTTTTAGCTCCTTGTAAAATCCAATTTTTAACAAGATTAATGCTGGTAGTAGATAAAGCACCACTAGGAGGCATAATATTGCCATTACCCACAAGTCTTTGATAAAGTTTGCTGGTTGCTAAATCATTAGCAACAATAAAACCACCACTGGTAATGGCCGCATAAGCGTTGTCACTTCTCAAATCAGGAACAAGAGCTCCAGCATGACAAGCCACGCAATTGTTATTAAAAATTGGTTGGATTTCAGTAGCAAACGAAATATCAACGGCGGGAGGGTTCGGATCCACAATCGGGAATTTGTTATAGTAGCATGAATTGAGGGTTAATCCCAATCCGATAAGCATAAAAAGTTGAACTATTTTTTTCATTTGAAGTGTTTTAAGAAATGATTATAAAAAAAATAGAGGTGTAAAAATATTTTACACCTCTATTGATAATAAAATTATTGTTTAAATTTTAAAGACAAAAATGGTTTAATGGCATGTGCAATAGCAGCATTATTAAAGATTGCAAAGCCAAATGGGTAGTTTTTAGTCGTATCAAAAGCCACGTCATCTGAATTACCTGTAACTAGTTTACGTTTATATTCAAGAATCCATCCAGTTCCGGTGTAAGTTTGTGCACATAGAATATCACCTTGACTACCTACGATAGGAGCGGTAAAAATGCTAGGCATTCCTTTTTTGGCAGTAGAATGGATATCATTAGCATTTAATGGAGCTGGTCTTTGAAAATCTAAATCTGTATTTGGATCAATGGTTCCACCACCAGCTAATTCTAACATACCATTGTCATGAACGCCTGTAATGGCTACTGCAGTACCGTTATCTATTTCAGATTTCAAAATCCAATAATAATCTGATCTACCTGGAATGTAATATTTAGGTACTTTTACATTGGTTCCGGCATTTGCGCCATCAAGAAGAGGTAAAGTGATGACATTATTAGAATGGCTACCACTCACTTTAGCATCGCCAGCTCTTGTTTTACCACCTGCAATTGGATGTGTAGCATCGGGGAATACAATATGTTTATCGTCAAATTGTCCCACTGGTTTTCCTAATCTTATTGATTTATAGTGCCACATATCAGTTTGCAAACCAGTAGCTGAGGTATAGTGATGAGCAAACCCTTCTGCTTCAGTATCATTGGTGTGACAGGTAGCATAACAAGTTTGGGTATCCCAAGCACTGGCAACTTCGCTGATATTCCATTGCATTGCAAATTTATCTTCATAAAAAGCATCTCTTATAATATTGCCAGCACCATCAAATACAGGTTTATTGCTTTCTTGTGCCCAACGGTTGGTTGTTGGGTCAAAATACCAAGTATCTCTACTGTTAGTTTCTTCAGAATCTTTCCATTCGGCTAAGAAATAAATGAATTCACTGTCATATTGAGCTCTAATTTGAGCATCTATAGATTGCCCAACATAACCTCTAAATACATTATTACCTGGATCAGGTACAACAGTTGTTGCCACTAATATTTGAGAATCGGCCCAAGAGGCATCAATAACACCATCAACATTGGGTCCTAAAAATACTTTGTTGGCTAATAATTCTGTTGTGCTAGTAGCTGCGCCAGTGCTTACACCGTCTTTGCCATCTTTACCATCAACACCATTAATTCCATCTGCACCTGCTGGTCCAGGAATTGGGTCACTTGTACATTGAATAAACATCATACTTGATAAAATTATCAAGAAACTTAATTTAATTGTTTTCATAATTTTTATTTGTTTTAAGGTTGTTTTAATTTATGATGTAAAATTATAGTTTAAAGGTTCCTATATTTATGACATAAATCAGTAAACTTTATGATTTAAATCATTTTTTAAAAGATATTCGTTTTATACTATTTTTTTATCATACAGAATTACAAATTGTTATAATAAAGTTATTTAATAAAGAGGTAATTGTGGATAGTAATTTAAGTTGAAAATACATCAAAAGAAATCTAAAAACGAAAACTATAAAAAAACTAAACTTTTATAAATATTGATATATAAATTTAATTATGATTCATAATATAGGATTTATTTTAAGAATTATATAAAAATTACAGTAAACTAAATTTTATATTATAGGTATCTGACTAAATAGTTAGTCCATATTTTTTGTAAATTTGCCACACTTAAATAACTAAAAAATGGCCAGATTTGAATTGAAATTACCAAAAATGGGTGAAAGTGTTACCGAAGCTACTTTAACGGCTTGGTTAAAACAAATTGGCGACACCATTGAACTTGATGAACCCGTTGTTGAAATTGCTACCGATAAAGTTGATAGTGAGCTTCCTAGCGAGGTTTCAGGGGTTTTAATTGAACAATTATTTAAGGTTGATGAGCTTATTCAAGTTGGTCAAACAATTGCCATTATTGAAACCGAATCGCAAGACCAGCCTATAAAAAAGGACTATATTCGAGCGTCTGATGTGGTGTTGCCTTATAAAGAGAAAACACCCGATGAACTTACAACGGTAGAAAAATCAACCTCAGTCATTACCGAAATGCTCGATGAGATTGTTGATGAATCTCACAACGAAACTTCTGATAAATTTTACTCTCCGTTGGTTAAAAGTATCGCCAAGCAAGAAGGACTTTCACTTAAACAGCTCGATAGCATTTTGGGAACGGGCAAAGAAGGACGTGTTACAAAATCGGATATTCTTAATTTTTTAAGTGCGAATCCTCATCCTGCAAAAGTTCAGGAAAAACAAAATGAAATTATTGCTCCAGTTGCTGATAAACCCGTAACTCCAGTGGCAATGCCAACTTCGGTTAACGGTGCAAATGAAATTATAGAAATGACCCGTATGGGTAAATTGATTTCTAAATATATGGTGGCTTCAAAACAAACTTCGGCACATGTGCAGTCGTTTATTGAAGTTGACGTAACAAATATTGTAAAATGGCGCGACAAAGTAAAAGATAAATTCTTTAACCGCGAGGGCGAAAAAATTACCTTTACGCCTATATTTATGCAAGCTGTGGCGCAAGCCATTAAAGCCTTTCCAATGATTAACATATCAGTAGAAGGCGAAACAATTATCAAACACAAAAATATAAATCTTGGAATGGCAACAGCTTTACCAGATGGGAATTTGATTGTTCCGGTTATTAAAAATGCCGATCAGTTAAACTTGGTTGGCTTGACAAAAGCTGTGAATAGTTTAGCTAATAAAGCACGAACAAATTCCTTAAAACCCGATGATATTCAAGACGGAACCTATACGGTTACTAATGTTGGTGGATTTGGCAGTGTTTTTGGCACCCCAATAATTAATCAGCCACAAGTTGCCATTTTGGCCTTGGGCGCTATTAGAAAAGTGCCCGCCGTTATCGAAACTCCAGAAGGCGATTTTATTGGCATTCGCCATAAAATGTTTTTATCACATTCTTATGATCACCGTGTTGTTAATGGTGCCCTTGGCGGGATGTTTGTAAAATACGTAGCCGAATTATTAGAAAATTTTGACTTAAATCAAAACTATTAATAACATCCTGCAAGGTTTTTTTTAACCTCGCAGAATGTTTTTTATACCCATAAGATTCTGTGTTTTTGCTTTTTAACCTTGCACAACAGATAATAAATCAAACCTTATCTTATGGTCAAGCTAAACCAACAAGTTTAAAAAAAACCTGGCAGGTTATTCCTTTATTTTAAGAACCTTTTAAGGGTGTTTGTTTTAGGATTTCTAATAAAAAGCTCCAAAATTTTTGTGTCGAACTGATGCTAGCACGTTCGTCTGGTGAATGTGCCCCTTCAATGGTTGGACCAAATGAAATCATATCCATATTGGGATAATTAATTCCCAAGATACCACATTCTAATCCTGCGTGACAAGCCACAACTTCGGGGGTTTTATTGAAAGTACTTGTGTAAAGATTGGTGAGAATTTTTAAAATTGGGGAACTGGCATCGGGTTTCCAACCGGGATAAGCACCTGAAAAAGCCACCTCAAAACCACCGAGAACAAAGGCTGCTTTTAGATGGTTTGCCAAATCATATTTAGTCGATTCAACCGATGAACGTGTTAAACAATCTATTTTTATTGTGCCATTTAAAATTTTAACAAGGGCAACGTTATTTGAAGCTTCTACCAAACCTTCAATATCTAAACTCATCTTATAAACGCCATTATGTGCTACAAATAAGCTGTTTATAAATGAAGTTTGGGCATTTTTAGTCATCACAAAATCGGGAGTTGTAAGGGTTTTTGTCAAAACTTCCAAATTGGGATCTACCGTTTTTTGTTCATCTTTAATAAGCTCAACCATTTGATTTAGGGCATTTTTAAAAGCTTCAACGCTTTCGCTTTGCAAAACAACCACAACAGAACCTTCTCTAGGAATGGCATTTCTAAGACTACCCCCATCAAATTCGGCGATATGAAAATCAAAATCTTGTAATTCGTAAAGCAATCGGGCTAGTAATTTGTTTGCATTTCCATGGCCTTTATGAATATCCATACCAGAATGCCCACCACTCAAGCCTTTTAAGATTATTTTTAGTGCTGAAGTATGCTTATTTGGTTTTTCTTGTTCGTAGTTTTTGGTTGCCGTTACATCCATTCCGCCGGCACAACCAATATCAATTTCGTTGTCGTTTTCGGTGTCGAGGTTTAGCAAGATTTCGCCTGATAATAAGTTGGCTTTTAAACCTCTCGCCCCTGTCATTCCGGTTTCTTCATCAATGGTGAAAAGGGCTTCAATAGCCGGGTGTATAATTGTTGTAGATTCTAAAATACTCATTATTGATGCCACTCCAATGCCATTATCAGCACCCAGAGTTGTACCTTCGGCTCTAACCCAATCACCGTCAACATACATTTTAATGCCTTGTGTGTCGAAATCAAAATCAGTGTCATTGTTTTTTTGATGAACCATATCTAAATGTGATTGCAATACCACTGTTTTGCGGTTTTCCATTCCTTTTGTAGCTGGTTTTTTAATGAGCACATTGCCAATACCATCAACTTGTGTTTCTAAGTTTAGGTTTTTGCCAAAACTTTCGATAAAAGCAATGACTCTAGATTCTTTTTTTGAAGGTCTTGGAACAGCATTCAGCGCCGAAAAATTTTTCCAAATTGCAGGGGGACTAAGTTTTAATAGTTTATTATTCATTTGAGTGAAATTTTGAGGGATTTTTTTGAGGGATTTTGTATTTAAAAAAAATTTTATGCGAAGTTACGGAATTTAAAAGATATGTAATGATAAACAAATCATAAAAATCAATTCACAAAAACAAATAGCAAGTAATTATATTTTGGTTTTTAGCGGTCAAACTTTTCTTTTAAATAATAGGCGGTGTAGGAGTCTTTGCAATCTAAAAGTCCTTCGGGCGTACCTTGATAGCATACTTGTCCGCCTTTTACACCCCCTTCTTTGCCTAAGTCAATGATGTAGTCGGCACATTTTACCAAATCTAAATTATGTTCGATAACCACAACCGAATGTCCTTTATCTATAAGCGCTTGCAATGAATTTACCAGTTTTAAAATGTCGTGAAAATGCAATCCTGTTGTTGGCTCATCAAATATAAAAAGTGCACGCTCTTTGGTCGCGCCTTTTACTAAAAAGGAGGCTAATTTAATGCGTTGCGCTTCGCCTCCCGAAAGGGTAGATGATGATTGTCCCAATTGCACATAGCCTAAACCTACATCTTGCAAAGCCTTAAGTTTTTGAACAATTTTTGGCTGTTTGGTTTTGTTAAAAAAAGTGATGGCATTATCAACACTCAATTCTAAAATATCAGCAATAGATTTATTTTCAAAAGTTACTTCTAAGACCTCTTTTTTAAAGCGTTTTCCATTACAAGATTCGCAAAGCAGGTGCACATCTGCCATAAATTGCATTTCAATGGTAACTTCACCCTCGCCTTTACAGGTATCGCATCGTCCGCCATCAACATTAAATGAAAAATGTTTGCTTTTAAAATTTCTTATTTGTGACAGCTTTTCGGATGCAAAAAGGTTTCTAATATCATCATAAGCCTTAATATACGTTACCGGATTTGAGCGACTGCTGCGACCAATGGGATTTTGGTCGATAAATTCAACGGTTTTAAGTTGCTCAAAACTACCCCTTAAACCATTAAATTGTCCAATTTTTTCATTGTTATAACCTGTTAAATGTTTCTGCAAAGCAGGATATAATATATGTTTTACGAGGGTGCTTTTGCCACTTCCCGAAACGCCTGTAATCACAACTAAGCAATTTAGCGGGATTTTAACGTCAATATTTTTTAAATTATGTGCTCTTGCGCCTTCAATTTGGATAAAATCACGCGTATTTTTTCGGTGTATAGGCAGCGGAATTTTGAGTTTGTGGCTTAAATATTTTCCCGTTAAGGAATCGGATTTTAAGAGTTGGGCATAAGTGCCTTCAGCAACAACATCGCCACCAAAACTGCCTGCTTCCGGACCCATATCAATAATATAATCGGAGGCTTTCATCACATCCTCATCGTGTTCTACCACAATAACGGTATTGCCTAAATCTCTTAAATTTTTTAAGACTTTTATCAAATTTTGGGTGTCTTTTGGATGCAATCCAATACTGGGCTCATCTAAAATATACATAGAACCTACCAAGCTGCTTCCCAATGAAGTTGCTAAATTGATGCGCTGACTTTCGCCTCCCGACAAGGTTCTTGAATTGCGGTTTAAACTTAGATAAGATAAGCCGACATCTTGCAAAAATTCAATTCGGTTATTGATTTCCAGTAAAATACGTTTTGAAATTTCCTTTTCGGATGTAGTTAACACCAGCGATTTAAAAAATTTACTCAATTTATCCAATGGCAAATCAATTAGGTCAGTAATGGAAGTTCCATTTATTTTGACATAAGAAGCTTCGGGTTTTAAGCGCTTTCCGTGGCAAACATCGCAAACTGTTTTTCCGCGATAGCGCGATAATAAAACGCGATTCTGAATTTTATAACTCTGTTCTTCAATGTGTTTAAAAAAAGTGTGAATGCCTTCAAAAGATGAATTGCCATTCCAAACCAGTTCCTTTTGCTTTTGCGAAAGTTGAAACCAAGGTTTATGAATGGGAATATCAAATTTTGAAGCATGCATAATTAAGGGTTCTTTATATGATAAAAACGCTTCCGTTTTCCAAGGAAAAATGGCGTTATCGTAAATTGAAAGGGTTGAATTGGGAATGACCAAATCTTCGTCAATACCAATGATAGTGCCATAACCTTCACATTTTGTGCAAGCGCCATAAGGATTGTTAAAACTGAATAAATGCAAATTGGGTTCCAAAAAGTTTAGGCCATCTAATTGAAAATTATTGCTAAAAGCTTGCTGTTTGTCATCTTTTAAAGAGCTAATTACACAATTACCGTGACCCTCATAAAAAGCAGTTTGAATGGCATCCGCCAAACGGTTGTAAAAATCTTCGTTGTGCTCAATAACCACACGGTCTATAACCAAATAAAAAGCATTAATTTTAGAAAAATTTTTCAAATCGGCTAAAACCGATTCTATTTTAACAAGGTCATTTAAGATTTTTATTCGGGCATAACCTTGTTGTAATAAAATGTTTAAAGTGGTTTCTAAATTCTTGTTTTCGGCGATTTTTATGGGCGCTAAAAGCAGGAGTTTGTCATCAATTTCAAAGGTTTTTACATAGTTAATGACTTCAGAAACTTGATGTTTTACCACTTCATTTCCCGAAATTGGCGAGTAAGTTTTCCCAATTCTAGCAAATAATAATTTTAAATAATCGTAAATCTCGGTAGTGGTACCAACGGTTGACCGCGGATTTGTAGAATTTACTTTTTGCTCAATGGCAATAGCCGGCGAAATTCCTTTAATATAATCAACTTGTGGTTTATTGAGTTTCCCTAAAAATTGACGGGCATAAGAAGACAGGCTTTCAACATAGCGTCGCTGCCCTTCGGCAAATAAGGTATCAAAAGCTAAACTAGATTTTCCGGAACCTGATAAACCAGTAATTACCACTAGTTTATTGCGAGGAATGGCAACATCTACATTGTTTAAATTATGCAATTTTGCCCCCTTAATAAGAATAAATTCTTTTGGGCTTAGCGCAGCGATATTTTGGGTCATCTAAAAAAGGATAAGCTACAAATATATAAAAACGAGGTTTAATTAATTGCCAAATGTAAAGCCTAATTTTAATTTGATAAAAACTGCTTTGTACCTTTTTTTTGAACTAATAGCAAAATAGTTTCTAATTTGATGGCCTATTTAAAAAATAATTTACTATTTTTGGACTCATAAACCATTTAAACAAATCTGCCTATTGCCTAATATTACTTTAAGTTAAAATTAATCTTTTTAAAAAGTAATGTTATGTGTATCTCAAAACTTGATGATTGTGAATTGGTTACGCAATATATTGCGGGACAAGAACCGGCCTTAGAAACATTAATTTATCGTCATAAACAACGTGTTTATAGTTTTATCTATTCAAAGATTTTGGATAAAGAAATTGCTGAAGATATTTTTCAGGATACCTTTATCAAGGTAATTAATACCCTAAAAAAGGGAACTTATAGTGAATCTGGAAAATTTTTGCCTTGGGTTTTAAGAATTGCTCACAATTTATGTATCGATTATTTTAGAAAAAATAAGCGCCTACCAACTTTTAAAAATACAGATGATTTTGATATTTTTTCTGTCATTTCTGATCCCGATATTAATATTGAAAATCAGCTTATTAAAGAGCAAATAGACCAAGATGTTTTTAAATTATTAGCCACTTTACCCAAAGATCAAAGAGAAGTTATTGAAATGCGTTTTTACAAAAAAATGAGTTTTAAAGAAATTTCCGAACTCTTAGATATCAGTATTAATACGGCGCTTGGCAGAATGCGCTATGCTTTAATAAATTTGAGAAAAATAATTGCCACAAATGAAATTATTTTAACTATTGAATAATAAAATTTAAGTTATGCCGTTTAAGAGTTTATAATCACTTAAAAACAACTTAAATGGCAAAACTTTACACAAATCAATTTTGCAATAACACGCTAAACCCAAAAAAAGAAACGGTTTCTTTTTTATTGAATTATTCAAAATCCTTATGGATTGTTAAAACGAAGTTTCATCATATTGTTAAAATTAATTTGAATTGATTAAGATTGATTTGATTTAAATGCCCGTAGCCAACAACGGGCATTTTTATTGAATTACCGGTTTTATTTAGGTCTTTTAGCATGCGCAAATTCCCATTCCTTTAATACCGATTTTCTACCAATAGTCTTGGTGATAAGGTCTTTATTTAAATCCCAACCTCTTGCAGGTGAATAAGCGCGCGCATAATAGATAATTTGCAAATGCAACTTGTTCCATAGCTCCTCTGGAAACAGACGTTTTGCATCTTTTTCGGTTTGCACAACTGTCTTGCCATTGCTAAAATTCCATCGATAAAGCATCCTATGAATATGGGTATCTACCGGAAAGGCTGGTATTCCGAACATTTGGCTCATCACTACCGAAGCCGTTTTGTGTCCAACTGCTGGCAAGGCTTCTAAGGCTTCAAAACTTTGAGGCACTTGTCCCTGATAATTTTTAATTAAAATTTCAGATAATCCATAAATTCCTTTTGATTTCATCGGCGATAAGCCAACGGGTTTAATAATTTCACGAATTTGATCAACGCTAAGTTTTACCATATCATAGGGATTATTAGCGCGTTCAAACAACAATGGGGTGATTTGGTTTACCCTAACATCGGTGCTCTGTGCCGAGAGCAATACCGAAATTAAAAAAGTATAGGCATCAAAATGCGTTAACGGGATGCTCGGATTTGGAAAAAGTTCTTCTAAGGTATTTATAACAAAAGAAATTTGCTCAGTTTTGGTCATAAGTTGTAACTTTATGCCACAAACTTACAAAATATGACAACATTAAGAATAGGCGATAAGGCACCAGATTTTAGTGCTTTAGACCAAAATGGAAAAACAGTTAATTTAACCGATTTTAAAGGCAAAAAGCTGGTACTTTTCTTTTACCCAAAAGCTAGTACGCCGGGTTGCACCATGGAAGCTTGCAATTTACGCGACAATTACCAGTTATTTTTGGATAAGGGCTATGAAATCTTGGGTGTAAGTGCCGATGCGGCAAATCGTCAGCAAAATTTTATAGATAAAAATAAGCTTCCTTTTAATTTAATTGCCGATGAGGATAAAACGCTAATTAAGGCTTATGGCGTTTGGGGTCCAAAAAAATTTATGGGTCGCGAATTTGACGGCATTTTAAGAACGACTTTTATTATTGACGAAAATAGCATTATTGAAGAGGTCATTTTAAAGGTAAATACCAAGTTGCACGCCAGCCAGATTATTTAAAATAATTTCAATAAAAAAGGGCATTACTTTTTAAGTAATGCCCTTTTTTTAAAGTGCTTATAAATTACATATTTTTAACTTCGTTTATCAATTCTTGAATGCATTTTTTAGCATCGCCAAATAACATAGATGTTTTTGGATTGTAAAATAATTCATTTTCAATTCCGGCATAACCAGGATTCATACTGCGTTTGTTGACGATAATTTGTTTAGCATCGGCAACTTCTAAAATTGGCATTCCAAAAATAGGACTTGAAGCATCATTATGAGCAGCAGGATTTACCACATCGTTTGCGCCCACCACAAATACCACATCGGTATTTTTAAATTCAGGATTTACATCATCCATTTCGGCTAATTTATCATAGGAAACATTACTTTCTGCTAAAAGTACATTCATATGTCCGGGCATACGTCCGGCAACAGGGTGAATGGCATATTTTACTTGCACGCCACGGCTTTCTAACAATTGTTCGAGTTCGTGAATGGCGTGTTGTGCTTGTGCTACTGCCAAACCATATCCGGGAACGATAATAACACGCTGAGAATAATTCATTAAAATGGCTACATCGCTTATTGTTGTTGAACGAATATCTCCTTTTTCAGATTGAGACCCATCTCCAACAGCAGCATTAGAACTGCCAAAAGCACCAAAAACAACGTTTGAAATAGAACGATTCATTGCTTTACACATGGCAAAAGTCAAGATTAATCCGGCAGAACCCACTAAAATACCACCAACAATCATCACCATATTACTATATAAAACGCCTGTTATGGCGGCTGCGATTCCAGTTAAAGAGTTTAATAGCGAAATCACTACAGGCATATCAGCACCTCCAATTGGAATGACAAATAAAACACCATAAATTAAGGCCCCAATCAGCAATAAGTATAATAGCATTTGACTGTTAGAAGCGCTCATCACAAAATAGGTTGCAAAAATAATTAAACCTAAAATCACTAAATTATTAATCAGGTTATATTTTGGCAATCGGATAAGGCTTTTCATGCGCCCATTTAATTTTCCCCAAGCAACCACGCTACCCGAAAAAGTTAAACTGCCAATAATAATAGCAGCCATAGTGGTAGCGGTTTGAGAAGCATTTCCAATGTTTTTTCCAAACTCAACTAAGCCAATTATGGTAGCACTAGCACCTCCAAAACCGTTAAATAATGAAACGAGTTCGGGCATTTTGGTCATTTGCACTTTAACCGCCATAAGCCAACCAATTACCGACCCAACTGCAATAGCTGCAATAATTAGGGAATAGACAAAAGTTGGAATAATGAGGTTATGTAAAAAGATAGTGCCTATAATGGCTAAACCCATACCTAAACTAGCAATTAAATTTCCTTTTTTTGCAGTTTCGGGATGGCCTAAAAGTTTTAAACCATAAATAAAGGTAATGGTAGCTATCAGGTAAATAATATCTAATGTAATCATCATGATTTTTTCTTTTTAAACATTTGTAACATACGGTCGGTAACCACAAAGCCACCAACCACATTTAAAATTCCCAATACTACGGCTAAAAAGCCTAAAGTTAAAGCAATATAATCGGTAGGATCAGCTTCTAACATGGTTATAATTGCGCCTACAATTACAACCCCACTTAAGGCGTTTGCCCCCGACATTAAAGGCGTGTGTAACACTGCCGGAATGTTTTTAATGACTTCAACACCTATAAATACCGTTAAGGTAAGTATATAAATGAGATTGAGGTTATCTTTTAAAAATTCTAAAATTTGCATCGTTATAAAGTTTATGATTTTCTTATTTCTCCGTTTTTAATAATCAAGGTATCATTGGTGATTTGATCTTCTAAATCCCAAGTAAATTGCGTTTCTTTTGTCAAATGATTGATAAAGTTAAGCATGTTTTTAGCGTATAAATCACTTGCATTGGTCGAAACACTCTCGGGAGCCATTGTGGTTCCAATAATTTTAACGCCACGGTAAAGTACCGTTTCGTTCATTTTACTCAATTCACAATTGCCACCATGTGAAGCAGCTAAATCAATGATAACCGCCCCATTTTTCATCTGGTTAACTTGTTCTTCTGTAATTAAAACAGGCGATTTTCTGCCAGGTATTAATGCGGTTGTAATAACTAAATCTGCTTTAAAAAGCGAAACATTTACAGCCTCTTTTTGACGGCGGGCATAATCTTCTGAAGCTTCTTTTGCATAACCACCTTCCGATTGTTCGCCGGTATTATCTACGCTTATAAATTTAGCGCCTAATGATTCAACTTGCTCTTTAGTTTCCATTCTAATATCGGTTGCTTCAACAATAGCGCCTAAACGTCTAGCAGTTGCAATGGCTTGTAAACCAGCAACACCAACACCATAAATCAATATCCTTGAAGGTGTAATGGTACCGGCTGCTGTCATCATCAAAGGAAAAATTTTGGTCATTTCGTTAGCGCCAACAATCACGGCTTTATAACCAGCCAAGTTGCTTTGTGAACTCAAAATATCCATATCTTGCGCCCTCGAAATTCTGGGAATGGCATCCATAGAAAATGCAGAAACGCCTCTTGAGGCGATTTCGTTGATTAATTCTGGATTTGATTTGTGAAATAACTGGCTGATGACAACCTGTCCTTTTTTGAATAAAGCGATATCTGCTTTGTCAAATGGGTTAATTTTAATAATGATGTCTGCGTTTTCGAATAGTGATTCGCGGCTTACAACACTTGAGCCTGCCTCGGTGTAATCCGAATTCTTAAAATTCGAACCAACGCCGGCATCTTCTTCAACAAGACATTCAAAGCCCTTGCTAATAAGCACCTTAGTTATAGCGGGATTGATACATACCCGATGATCGCTTAGGATGCTTTCTTTTAATACTCCTATTTTCATATAAATAATCTTTTATTTTTGATTTATATTTTGTAATCTAATAATTGAAATTCGTTATTTTATTAAAACATTCTTTTATTGTCAAACCCTACAATAAGGTAAAAGTTTATCAAAAAAATTGTTATTTTGAGTATTCAAGATGTTTTTTAAAAATTTTCAAAAATAATTATTTTAGATGATGTAAATTATGACAATTGTCACACATTTTATTAAACTTTATTTATAGAATTATTCATTTCATTTCCTTAAATGACGTAATTTTACCAAATTATCGAAAAATTATTAAAAACATTGGAATTACTTTTTTTAGGAACAGGCACATCACAAGGTATTCCAGTTATTGGAAGTGAGGATCCGGTTTGTTTATCAACTGATTTAAAAGACAAAAGATTGCGCTCTTCAATTTTTATATCGGACAAAGATACTAAAATTGTAGTAGATACAGGGCCAGATTTTAGACAACAAATGCTTTTGAATAAAATTGATCGAGTCAATGCTATTTTATATACCCATGAACACGCCGATCACACCGCAGGTATCGATGATATTAGACCTTTATGTGGAAGATTTGGTGCAATGCCCATTTATGCCCAAGCGCGTGTTATTTTAAATTTAGAAACGCGTTTTTCCTATATTTTTGCTGTCGAAAACCGCTATGAAGGTGCGCCAAGTGTGGTGTCTCACATCATTGGTGAAGCTGATTTTAAAGTAGGAAATCTACAAATTAAGCCCATTAAAATAGGTCACGGTGCAATTGATATTTTAGGTTTTAGAATCGGTGATTTAGCCTACATAACCGATGCCAAAACAATCGAAAATAAGGAGGTTCAAAAACTAAAAGGCGTTAAAATTTTGGTAGTTAATGCCTTGAGAATGGCTTCGCATCCTACCCATTTTAACCTTCAAGAAGCTTTAGATTTTATTGCTGAAATAAATCCGACTCAAGCCTATCTCACACATATTAGCCATAAACTCGGCTTTCATGAGGCGGTTCAAAAAACCTTGCCAAAATCTGTTTTTTTGGCTTATGATGGCTTAAAAATTACTATTTAATCAGTTTAATTAAAGTCGATTAGCTGATAACCTTCACTTTGATATTGGGTGAGTACGCTTAAAGCGGATAAGGCATACTTTACTGATTTAGCCACATCTTCTTTTTTAATTTCATAGTGCATCGCCGATTGTCCACACACATATAGTTTAACGCCTAAATCATTGAGCTTGTTTAACAAATCTAGGTTTGGATTTTCCTTTCTAAATTTTTCTTTATAGGCTTTTTCGCTCAACACATCTTTTGTAGCCGAGCCGTGAAAAATAACCACCAAGGTCAAATTTTCAAACGGAATTCCTTGTGCCACATGCATATTGATAAAACGGGCCACAACATTTAGTAGCGGATTTAATTCATTTACGTCATTGGTTGCTTTTCGAATGTCAAAAATAACGTGATATTTTTGTTGCGGATTCAAGTTAAAATCAGGATTTTCAATGTTATAAAATTGGCCGTAATCTTTTAAAATAGTTCCTTTTTCAAGTGTTTGCGCCTGAATAAAAATTGAAAATAAAGCGAAAATTAATGTGAGTTTTTTCATGAGTTAAGTTTAGTTGTTAGCCATTGTTTAAAATCATAAAAGCATTGCGGCGTTACCGAATGCCCGGTGGGATAGGTTTTAAATTGATGTGAAATAGTTAAGTTAGTTAAAAATTTAGCTGAATTTTCGGCCCATTGTAACGGAATAACTTGATCTTGTGTGCCATGCGACATAAAAATAGCTAAATTTTTATAGGCAGAAGCTTCTTTTAAATCAATTAATTCTTTTTTGATATAACCACTTAATGCCACCACATTTTTAAATTTTTCGGGATAGGAGAGCGCTAAAGCGTAGCTTAAGATGCTACCTTGGCTAAATCCTAATAAATTGATATTATTGTGGTTAAAACTAAAAATAGTTTTAAGTTCTTCAATAAATTTTACAAGCGTCGCTTTAGCTTTTAAAGCTTCAGGGATGTCTGAAAAATTAGCCCCCGTCGTATTAAAATTAATAGTGTACCAATAATAACTTTCAAAGCCAAGGCTAAATGGCGCTCGAACACTTACAATTAAAAAGTCGTCGGGCAAATCTTGTGCAAACGAAAATAAATCGGTTTCATTGCTGCCGTAGCCGTGGAGTAACAACAGCAAAGGCGGATTTACAGTTGGTTTTTTAGGCAAACGGTATTGATAAATCAAAGATAAATCACCCATATTAATTCAATATTATTTTTCCATTGTTTATAACGCCATAAACCATTCCCGTAAGGGTTTTATTCAAAAATAGCGCATTTTTTGAAGTAGATAAAATGTTTTTTTCTTCAAATTTGTAAGTGCCTTCGGGGTTAAATAGGGTTAAATTTGCTATAATATGTTCCTTAACAGAAGTTGATTCAACTCTAAAACAAGCTCTTGGCTTACTTGTAATCGCATCGATTAAAGTTTCTAAATCAATTATGTTGTTGAGTGCGCCAAAAAAACTTTCTAAACCAATCGTGCCATTTAATGCATGGGCAAATTCAATCTTTTTGTTTTCAATATCTATCGGATTGTGGTCGGAGTTTATCATATCAATGGTTCCATCTAAAACGCCATTTATCAAGGCTTTAACATCGGTAGCTTCCCGCAAAGGAGGGGAAACTTTATAGTTTGTATTAAAATCGGCTAGGGCATTATCGGTTAAAACCAAATGATGCGCAGCCACACTACAAGTAACATTCAAGCCTTTCTTTTTGGCATTTTTGATGAGTTGCACACTGCGTTTGCACGAAATATTGGGCAGGTGCAAACGACCTCCAGTGTAGGATAACAAAGTTAAATCGCGTTTTATTTGTACGATTTCGGCCATAGCAGGAATGCCTTTAAAACCGTTTTTGGTGCTTTGAATACCCTCGTGCATTTGACCATCGAATGACAAACTGAGGTCTAAAGGAAAATCCATAACCAGCGCATCAAAATTTTGAGTGTATTGCAAGGCTAATTTTAACAGATTGGCATTTGCTATTCCCTTGCCATAATCAGTAAAGGCAATGGCACCAGCTTGTTGCATATCAAATAATTCTGCCAATTCTTTGCCCTCTGATTTTTGAGTTAAAGCGCCAAATGGATAGACTTTTACCAAATGATTTTGCGCTTTATCTATTAAAAAACGAATTCCAGACTTATTATCGTTAATGGGATTTGTCAGCGGATTAATAGCCACAGCCGTAAAACCGCTTTTAGCCGCCACTTCTAAACCGTGTAAAAGGGTTTCGCGCTCTTCAAAACCAGGTTCGCCAAAACAAACGCTGGTGTCAAACCATCCCGTTGACACATGTAAATTTTTTAAAGCAATGACTTTGTGTGGTTTAGCCGGATTGATTTGCTTTGCAATGGTTATAATTTTGCCATTTTCTATAAAAATATCCATTGTTTTAAGATGGTAATCACTGTGTTTATCAATGATTTTGGCTTGTTTTATAAGAAGATTCATTTGTTAAAATATTTAAGAAGTAACAGTTCTGCAAAATAAAATAATAGGGCGAAAGCCAGACAAATTTTCCATAATTCAAAAACAGAAGTCCCGTTTTTAAAGCTTTGTAAAGCCTCGGGCACGGCCGTAAAATATGAGATGGTTTCATTTTTATTAGTCAATGCTGATTTTGTATAAAAATAAAGTTGACTTTCTTGTCGGTTTAGGTTAAAAGCCAAATTACCGATTTTTGTATTTGCCTTATCAACCTCATAAAACCCGGGCTTTTCAGGCAGGTCTTGAGTTTCGATAATGACGGCATTTGATTTTATATTTTGAAGTGGAATAAATGAGTTATCAGCATTTTTGAGGGATAAAACTTCATCCGCTTTTAAATCGGCTTCAATTTTAATGTAATTTTGCTTGTTAATGAGGTAATAAAGCCAATTGTTAGCAAGACTTTGCACAGCAATATTGTAAAAAACAGGAACAATTAGTGGGGCTTTTGAAAAGGTGTTTGTAACGGGCGAAAACGGCGCTGCAACAAAGTATAAATTGCCATTTAGGGGTTTTAGTTGGCTGATAAAATCATCGCCATTTGAAAATTTTATAAGACTATTGCTTTTTGATGATTTTAACGAAATGTAAGCATCAACACTAGGATAATCAAAGTTTTGTACTTGTTTGTCAAAAACATTATCAAAAAGTGGGTGGTTGTAGTTAATGGTTGTAATAAATTGTTTTTCGCCCACAATTTTAAGAGCTGATTGCAGGTTTAAGGCGTTAAACAAATCGGAATAAGAGGAAAGACTTTTGTTTAAATCGGGAATTATTACCACCGTACCGCCATTTTTTAAAAATGAAACTAAGGCATTTTTGAGTATAGGCGGAATGAGCTCAAGTTCATTTAAAATGATGAGTTGTTGTGAATTTAGCTTTGTATAATCTAGGTTTTGAAGCTGATTTTGTGAAAAATTAAAATTGGCATCTCGATAGAGTTTTGCCAGAATTTCACTCTGAATTCCAATGCTCAAAACATTGATTTTTGAAGATTTATCAATTACAAAATAAAGGGAATTGTCAAAATTGAGGGTGGGATCCTCAAGGCTTAAAGTGCCGATAAAGCGCTCAGGGTTTTTAATTGTAAAATTGACTTGTGCCGTTTGATTTTGAAATTCACTAACGGCCGATTTAGCAATTAATAGATTGCTGTTAAATAAAGAGACTGCAGGTCTTTTGGCGGTATTGCCATTTTGTTTCACAATAACCGTTAAAGTTAAAGTAGTCGCATTTTGCTCACTTATAAAAACACTGTCAATACTTACATTATCAAGTGTTTTTGGTTGTAATTGAACTAAATTGTAATTGATATTTGCTCTTAAAGTTGCCTTTGAAGAATCTTGTGTGCTTTTTTGAAAATCGGAAATCATAAAAACTGTGGACTTTACTTTTTCAGAGCCAAGTGTATTTGAAATTTTTAACAAAGCATTATTATAATCAAACGGAATGGCACTTAATTTTAAGTTAGATACTTGGTATCTAAACTGTTCTAAAGATAGGTTCTTAAAAATGGCATTATTGCTTAATAGGGTAATCTGTGGAATGGTGGTCTCAAATTTTAGTAAATCCTGTATTGCTGCGTCAAACAGACTGATGTTTGTTTGTTTTACCTGCATACTATAAGAATTGTCAAGATAAAAGATAAGTTGAGACGACTGATTTGTTTTATTTTGACTTAAATAAGGCTGTGAAAAGGCTAAAATTAAAAACAAAAAAATTAACATCCGACTTATTAATACCAATATTTTTTTGAGCTGTGAACTTTTCCTATTTTTTAAGGTGATGTTTTTTAATAACTTAACATTTGTAAATTCAATTTTAGTAAAACTTTGAAGTTTGAATAAATGAACAATGATAGGTATTGCAAGAAAGATTAAAGCAAGTAAAATGAAAGGGTGCTTAAAATACATTGTTCAAAAGATTTTTCAAAAATACTAAAAACTCATCGAAACACAATCAAAAGTAAGGAAACAAATTTAAGTTGACTAAAACTTTTAAATTTGTCAAAATGAATATCGTTAAGATTCTAATCCTCTTCACATTCCTTTTCGGAATAAATTCTAAAAGTCAAGCACAGAATATGAATAATGAATCCTTAGAAAAAATATTATATGTTTTAGCAGATTCTATTCAAGGAAGTCCCGGTAATTGGCGATTTAAAATAAATGAACGTATATTTTTCTGTTTAACCGATGAAAATCACAATAGAATGCGCATTATCACACCCATAATAGCGGAAGAAAATTTGTTTTTTCCAGAACTTATGACCCTCTTAAGCGCAAATTTTCATACCGCTTTAGATGTAAAATATGCTTTGTCTGACAAAATACTTTGGTCGGTTTTTATTCATCCTTTAAAGGAGCTTTCTAAAGTACAAGTTGTTGATGCCGTTCAACAAGTTTATGCTGCTGCAGAGACCTATGGCACAACTTACAGCAGCACAAATTTGATTTTTCCAAATGTTAAGAAAGAAGAACCAACCCTAAAAAAACAATGAAACAAGCTTAGTTTTATTTTGTTAACGCAATCTCAATAACCTCACTCATTTGCTTGACAAAATGGAATTTTAAACCCGTTAAATAGCTGGGTTTAATATCATCGATATCCTTTTTATTTTCGGCAGATAAGATAAGCTCCTTAATATTGGCGCGCTTAGCAGCCAATATCTTTTCCTTAATTCCGCCAACAGGTAGCACTTTTCCGCGCAAGGTAATTTCGCCGGTCATAGCCAAATTAGATTTTACTTTTCGTTTGGTATAAGCCGAAACCAAGCTGGTTAGCATGGTAATTCCCGCGCTGGGTCCATCTTTTGGTGTAGCGCCTTCGGGCACGTGAATGTGAACGTTTTGAGATTCAATACTTTCAATAGCAATGCCAAATTCTTCGGCGTGTGCTTTGATAAATTCTAAAGCAATTGTTGCCGATTCTTTCATAACCTTGCCCAAATTTCCGGTTATTGAAAGTTGTCCTTTTCCTTTTGAAAGGATGGATTCAATAAATAAAATATCGCCACCAACACTTGTCCAAGCCAAGCCGGTAACCACGCCCGGAACATCGTTATTTTCATATTTATCGCGTTCTAAATGCGAAGGTCCCAATATTTTTTCGATGGTTTCAACAGTTATTTTAGTAGCGTATTTTTGTTCCATTGCGATACTTTTCGCTCCAAAGCGAATGACTTTAGCAATCATTTTTTCAAGACCGCGTACACCTGATTCTCGGGTGTAACTTTCTATAATTTTTTCGAGCTGTTTTTCGCCTATCTGAATGTCTTTTTTAGACATGCCGTGTGCCTTTAATTGTTTTGGAACGAGGTGTTTTTTAGCAATTTGAACCTTTTCTTCTAGGGTATAACCCGAAACATTTATTAATTCCATACGGTCGCTTAAAGCCCAAGGAATTTCGGATAAATTATTAGCGGTTGCCACAAACAAAACATGTGATAAATCATAGCCTATTTCTAAATAATTATCATAAAAATCATTGTTTTGCTCTGGGTCTAAAACTTCGAGCAAGGCCGAAGAAGGGTCTCCTTGGTGAGAATTGGTAATTTTATCAATTTCATCTAAAACAAAAACAGGATTAGAAGCGCCTGCTTTCTTGATATTTTGGATAATTCTTCCTGGCATTGCGCCGATATAAGTTTTACGATGACCGCGAATTTCGGCTTCATCGCGCAAACCACCTAACGACATGCGCACATATTTACGCCCTATAGACTCGGCAATTGATTTTCCTAGAGAAGTTTTGCCAACACCAGGAGGGCCGTAAAGGCATAAAATAGGTGATTTCATGTCGCCTTTTAGTTTTAAAACGGCAAGATATTCAATGATGCGCTCTTTAACCTTTTCAAGTCCAAAATGATCTCTGTCGAGAATTTTTTGTGCGCGATTTAAATCGAATTTATCTTTTGTATAAGATTGCCAAGGTAGCTCTAAAAGCAGGTCTAAATAATTCCGCTGAATGCCGTATTCGGCAACTTGCGGATTCATTCTAAGCAATCTACCGAGTTCTTTTTCAAAAACTTCTGAAACACTTTTCGACCATTTTTTATGTTTTGCTAAATGGCGCATTTCTTCAATTTCTTCGTCATAAGAAACACCACCAAGCTCTTCTTGTATGGTTTTTAGTTGCTGATGTAAATAATATTCGCGTTGTTGTTGATCCATATCCTCTCTAACTTTAGATTGGATGTTATTGCGAATTTGAAGTTTTTGCAACTCCTTATCCATTTTTTTGAGCATCAACATGGCGCGTTCTTTCAAATCGCTAATATTTAAAAGTTCTTGCTTTTCAGACACACCTAAATTCATATTAGATGAAATAAAATTCACTAAAAAGTTATTGCTATGAATATTTTTAATAGCAAATGAAGCTTCGGAAGGCAGATTGGGATTTTCTTTAATAATGGTCAAAGCCATTTCTCTAACGGAATCCATAATGGCATTAAATTCGGAGTCTTTTGCCTGTGGTCGCAATTCTATAAACTCGGTAACTTTTGCTTTTAAATAGGGAAACTCCTCAACAATCTCACCCAATTCAAATCGCTTTTTGCCCTGAATCACTACCATGGTATTGCCATCGGGCATTTTAAGGACCTTTAAAATTTTTGCAACCGTGCCAATGGAATACAAATCTTCAAAACCCGGATTTTCGTCAAGCTCATTTTTTTGAGCTACCACGCCAATGGTTTTGTTGCCTCTATTGGCATCTTTAATAAGTTTGATAGATTTATCGCGACCAGCAGTTATTGGTATGACAACGCCTGGAAATAAAACGGTGTTGCGAATGGGCAAGATTGGCAGTATATCGGGGATTTCTTCCTTGTTGATTTTTTCCTCATCTTCAGGGGTCATCAACGGAATTAATTCAGCATCTTGGTCTAAGGCTTGTTGCAATGACAAACTGTCAATATTTATAAATTTTGGATTACTCATAGGTTCTATACGTCAATATGACATTAATAATTAGCTTTAAAGGCAAATAAAAAAAAGGTTGTTAAATATAATGAACTTTAAATGATAAAGTTAGAATTTATTTTTTTAAATATGCACAGATAACAATTCAATTGTTGTGCCATTGTTTAAATTTTAAAGCGAAAGGGGTGGCAAAAAAACAAAAATCAAATATTGAAAAGCAAACTAATATTTTAATTTAAACTGTGATAAACGAAAAAATATTCAACAAAGTGTAACAATCTTTTAATTGGATTGTCTTTTGATTAGAAACGAAACATTGCAAACAAAAAATTTAAATATCGATCAATTGATTGAAAGCTGTAAAAAGGCTGATAAAAGTGCTCAATTTGAACTCTATAAGCGATATTATAAAACATTATATAACACTGCTTTTAGAATTTTAAACAACAGCTGTGAAGCTGAAGATGTGATGCAAGAATCGTTTCTAAGCGCCTATTCAAAATTGGGCACTTTTAAAGCTGAAAACACAAATGCAAATTCAGAGGCGACTTTTGGCGCTTGGCTTAAGCGGATAGTTATAAATAAGAGTTTAACCCAGTTAAAAAAAATTAATAAACACGAGAAAGTCCCTTTAGAACGCATTGAAAATATTAAAGAAGAAGATGATTATAGTGATTATTCAAGTGTTAAAGCCGGCGAAGTATTAAAGGGAATACAACAATTAAAGGGCAATTATAAATTGGTTTTAAACCTTCATTTTATAGAAGGGTATGATTATGAGGAGATTTCTGAAATAACAAAATGGTCAAATCAAAATATTAGAGTTCAAATAGCTCGTGCAAAACAAAAGTTAAAAGAAAATTTAAAATTGAAATATGAACAAATCACTTGAAAATAAAATTAAAGATTTGCAAGGTCAATTTGACATTGAAATGCCCAATGTAGGTCATTTTGAAAGGTTTAAAGCAAAGTTAGATGCAGCGCAAAAACCTAAATCAACAATTTGGAAACCACTTGCCATTGCCGCCAGTCTTTTATTGCTACTGAGCTTTTCGTGGAATTATTTATCCGAAAAGGAACGCCAAGAACTAAAGGAAGTTTCGCCTAAAATGGCAGAAACACAAGCCTATTTTACCTCGGTTTTAAGCCAAGAATTAAAAGCAATTAACAAGGTTAAAAACTTAGAAAATAAAAAAATTATTGATGACGGAATGGCGCAATTAAAAATATTAGAAATTGATTACCTCAGTTTAACCATTCAGCTTCAAGAGAGTAATGAAGACAGCCGCATCATCTTTGCGATGATTGACAATTTTCAAAAACGCATTGAAGTTTTAAAATCGGTTTTAAACCAAATTAATATTACAAAACAAACAAAAAATAATTCTTATGAAAACAAATTTATTTAAACGACTGTTTTTGCTCGCTTTAATACCTGTTTTAGGATTTACGTCAAATCCTGACAAGGCAAAATTCGAAAAAACAAGCACCGTTAAAAAGGAATTTAAAGTGGATGCCCATTCTAAACTTACTATTAATAATAAATATGGCAATGTTGATATTGTTACGTGGGATAAAAACATCATTAGCATTGAAGTGGTAATTACCGTTAAAGGCGCTAGTGAAAGTGCTGTTGAACGGAAATTGAATGACATTTCGATTGATTTTTACCAAATGGCGGGAGACGTAACTGCAAAAACGCTGATAGAAAAATCATCAAATAATTGGTCTTGGTGGGGCAAGTCTAACAATGTTAATTTTAAAATTAATTATACGGTTAAGATGCCAATTACCAACAATTTAAACCTTTCAAATGATTATGGTTCAATTAGTATTGACAAACTATTGGGCGAAGCTAACATAAATTGCGATTACGGCAGTTTTGATATTGGTGAATTGCGAAATGCTAACAATAAAATTAGTGCCGATTATGTGTCGGCTTCAAACATCGCTTATGTAAATGGCGCCATTATTAATACCGATTATTCTAAATTAACCATTGAAAAAGCAAATTATATTAATTTAAATGCTGACTACACAACTTCGCAATTAGGCAGTGTTAAAAAACTAAAATACAGTTGTGATTATGGTAGCTTACAAGTAGAGCATACAGAATCTATCGAGGGTAGTGGCGATTATATCAGTTTAAAAATAGGAACGCTAGCTAAATATTTGAATATTAAAGCCGATTACGGTTCTTTAAAGGTGGATACAATTTTAAAAGGTTTTGAATCAATTTTGGTTCAAACCGATTATACCTCCGGCATGCGTTTTGGATTTGCCCCCGATAGCCAATTTAATTTTATGGTTGATTTAGATTATGCGAGTTTTAAATATGAAGGCACTAACTTTAACTTCAATAAAAAGATAGTAAAATCCACATCAAAATATTACGAAGGTTTTTATGGCAAAACGCAAGGAGGCGGACAAGTTAATATCAAAGTTTCATACGGAAGTGTTTCATTTATAGAAAATTAAAAAAATAATTATTATGAAAAAAGCAAAGATTGCATTTTTAGTATGCGCATTTTTAGTAGCAAGCGCAAATGCCCAATGGTTTAACACGCGCATAAAAGGAAATCAAAAAATGAGTACCGAAACCCGTCAAGTAGGTATATATGAGAGTATAGGAGTAGGCGGATCGTTTGATGTTAAATTGATTTCGGGTAAAGAAGGTAAGCTCATTGTTAAGGCCGAAGAAAACCTGTTGCCTTATTTAATTACCGAAGTTGAAGGTAACACCTTACAAATTAAATGGAAAAACGGTTTTAACATTAGTCATCGGCTACGCGTTTTGATTGAAGTACCTGTTGAGCACATTTCTAAACTTGCTCTAGCCGGATCGGGAGACATTTTTACCGACCATTTAACTTTAACCGAAACTGCACTAAAAATTTCACTAGCAGGTTCGGGTGCTATTAAAATTGCCGTCAAGGCAGAAGATTTATCGGCCGCAATTTCGGGTTCAGGCACTATTGACATCAATGGTGTTACAGATAAATTTGAAGCTTCCCTTGCCGGATCAGGTGATGTCGATGCTTATGATTTAGTTGCCAAAGACGCAAATTTTAAAATTTCAGGTTCTGGCGGTATCAAAGCAAATGTTAGTGAAATGCTCAATGTTTCAATTGCGGGTTCAGGTGATGTTTATTATAAAGGTAATCCAAAGCAGGATATTAAAATTTCTGGATCGGGTAGTGTTCAGCCAAAAGCCTAAATATCATTAATTTTCAGTTAGAGTTTTTTTATTTTCTCATAAAATTTATCTCATCATTCTAGGGATATTATTGATTAGTTAATTACTGCTTTTAATAGTTTCAATCATTTAAAAAGGAATGGTTTAAATTTGTATTTTAGTAATTCAATTAAAAGGTACGACACAGTTTAAAGTTCACTCCCGTATAAAATTTATCTCATCATTCTAGGGATATTATTGATTAGTTAATTACTGCTTTTAATAGTTTCAATCATTTAAAAAGGAATGGTTTAAATTTGTATTTTAGTAATTCAATTAAAAGGTACGACACAGTTTAATGTTCACTCCCGTATAAAATTTATGCTTAAATTTGAACGAAAACAAACTGACAAAATTTTAATAAAAAAATAGGACTTAGGCATAAAAATCTCTGATTTTAGTTAGCATAAATTGATGATTTACAAGCCTAAAAAGCGATTAAATAAAAACAATATGATAAAAACGCACCTTGCATTTCCGCTATTAATTCTTTTCATTTCTATATTGTTTTTTGCTAGCGGATGTGATAAAATCAAATCACAGGGTTCAATCTTAAACAAGGGCAAAAAAGACACCTTAAAAACCATAGCTATCCGAGAACATAAAGTTTTGCTAATTGATACAGTTGACTACAACAATCGTCTATTAGCCTTATCTAATAACGACACACTTGGAAAATGGCCAGTAAAAACCCCATATCCGTTGCCAGGGGCAATATTGCCTTACAACAGAATTGTTGCTTTTTATGGAAATCTGTATTCCAAAAGAATGGGAATTTTAGGTGAATTGCCAAAAGATGATATGCTTAAAAAACTACTATTCGAAGCTGCCAATTGGCAAGTTGCCGACACCACTATAAAAGTAATTCCCGCTCTACATTACATTGCCGTTACAGCGCAATCTTTACCCGGAAAGGCAAAATTGTACCGAATGCGGATGCCTTTTAATCAAATAGACACTATTATAAATTGGGCTAAATCAATTGATGCTTTAGTGTTTTTAGATATACAGGTTGGACACAGCAATGTAAAGGATGAAGTTAATTCGCTAGAGTCTTATCTTAAACTGCCCAATGTTCATTTGGGAATAGACCCTGAATTTTCATTGAAAAACGGTGAAATACCGGGTACCAAAATAGGGACTTTCAATTCAGATGACATCAATGATGCCATTGCTATTTTAGCAAACTTGGTGAAAAAAAATAAGCTACCGCCTAAAGTGTTGGTTGTTCACCGATTTACCCAAGGAATGGTAACCAATTATAAAAATATAAAAACCACTCCTGAAGTTCAGATTGTTATGAACATGGATGGATTTGGCGATAAGATTTTAAAAAAATCTACTTACCTCAGATATATTAAAAGAGAACCCGTGCAGTTTACAGGCTTTAAATTATTTTATAAAAACGACAATAAAAATAATTGGGAAATGTTTACGCCCAAAGAACTATTAAAATTAACACCTAAACCCATCTATATTCAATATCAGTAAAATAATGTCATTAGATTTAGACTAAACTTATTTTTACAATAGGTACAATTTGCAATTAGCGGTGGTAAAATAAGCTCAATTTTAGTAAGACTAAAAAATATAGTATGGTTTTTTAAGATACATACCTTGCTATTGTTATAAAAGAACATTATTGTTCTATTAAAATAAGCTAGATATAATAATCTAGCACATATAATCCCTTTTAAAATTTTCACTTTTTGCCACCTATCAACCATTAAAAGTTACTTTTCCGTGGTTTTTTTAGCTAAATTAAAATGTTAAAAATTTATTAAAGCACTGTTTAGAATGTTACAAAAGACAAAAATAAGTGTCCTATTATAAAATCATTCAAATAAATATTATGAAAAAAATAGTTTTAAGTTTAGTTAGCATTTTTAGTTTAACGTTTGCATTTAGCAATAACAATAATGAAGAAAAAATAGTAAAGGCATTACAAAATTATGTTGTAGAACAAGAAGCCGATTCGCCCTTTGATTTTGATTACAAATCTTATTTGCCTAAAGATTTTATGGCCTATGATTTAAGCAAAAACAACCTTGTGTCGCTTGTTTTAATTGATGAAGAACAAGATGAACCCTTCGATTTTGACCACAAACAATATTTACCTGTTGGATTTAATCCTAAAAAGGAACTTAACCAATTATTTTTATACCCACCCAAAATGATAGACGAAGAAGTTTTTATTAAACCACCTTTTTGCATTAAAAAAAATTTTGGTAAAGTTCAAGATAACAGTTAGTTAAATGAGAATCGTCAGCTGAAGAGCACTTTATATGTTTTAGTTAATTCAAAAGCAGGTAAACTATGGTTTACCTGCTTTTTTATTTTTTAAATTGATACTAAAGCCTTTAGTAAAAGATAGTAATTTCAAAATTACTCAATATTACCCTTGATATAGATTTATAAAACAAACAAATTTGTAATGCATTATAATAAAAATTATTATAACTAATTAAAACCTTAAATTATGAAAAAGATAACCTTGATTTTATTAAGCGTTTTTAGTTTAACATTTTCTTACAGCGCCACCACAATTGAAAAAAAAATGCAAATTATTAAACCAGAAAGCGCCATTTTATTAGATGATGAAGCCGATGTGCCTTTTGATTTTGATTATAAAGCTTATTTACCAAAAGACTTTATGGCCTACGATTTGAGCAAAAACGACCATGTGTCGCTGGTTTTAATAGATGAAGTATTAGATGAATCACTAGATTTTAATTGTGAACAATATTTACCAGTAGGATTTAATCCTAAAAAAGAGTTCAATTATCTATTTTTAAATAGGATTACTTTAATTGATGATGTTAATTACGATGTTGCTTTTGAATTTGATTTTGAATTCTACGTGATAAAATATCAAGGATTTATGTTTGATTATTAAAAATAAAAGAGATAAATAAGTTAATTATAAAGCAGCTAAACTAAAATTCAACTATTTTTTATATTAAAAATTTCGATATTTCGAAGTGATTTCAAAGACGTGTTTTAAGATAGATTTATCTTGATTATTAAATTCGATAGCTCTTCTAGACATCACTTTTTCGGCTACTTCAAAAACCTTATTTAGTTGATAGGTTGTAAATCCGGCACTGCCACCCCAAGAAAAGGAAGGTATAAAATTTCTAGGAAAATTTCCGCCAAAAATATTAGCGCTCACGCCAACAAGGGTTCCCGTATTAAACATCGTATTTATACCACATTTAGAATGGTCGCCCATTATAAGTCCGCAAAACTGAAGTCCGGTATCTTTAAATTTTTCACTTTCATAATCCCAAAGTTTAACATTGGCGTAGTTATTTTTGAGGTTAGAATTATTGGTGTCGGCTCCTAAATTACACCATTCTCCAATTACCGAATTTCCTATAAATCCATCGTGGGCTTTATTAGAATAGCCCGAAAAAATGGCGTTATTAACTTCGCCACCAATTTTACAATAAGGTCCAATGCTTGTTGCGCCATAAATTTTAGCGCCCATTTTTAAAACGGAATGTTCGCCAAGCGCAAAAGGTCCTCTAACCAAGCAGCCTTCCATAATTTCGGAATCTTTACCTAAATAAATAGGACCATCAGAAGCGTTTAACACAGCGATTTCAACTTTTGCACCGGCTTCTAAAAATATTTGTGTTTTATTGATGCAATGAACGGTTTCAGGGATGGGCTGCGAGTGCTTTCCTTTGGTAAGTAATTCAAAATCAAGTTTTATAGCAAAATCGTTTAAACGAAATAAATCCCAAACATGGTTTATTTGCCATAGGTCATCTAAAATTTCAAGTGGTTTATAGGCATTAAAATCAAACGGGTTTTCGGGATTTTTTGTATGATAAGCAATGGCAACTTTATTTTTAAAAAGTACTTGACCGGGATTGAGGTTTTTAATTTTTTTAACGAGGGTTTCGGTTGGTATTACCGAAGCGTCAATCATGATATTATCCTCCGATTTTATCAAAGGAAATTTAGCTTTTAAATAATCTTGCGTTAGTGTAGAAGTAGCTGAACCTAGTAGTTTTTCCCATTTTTCACGTAGGGTTAAAATGCCAACTCTTAAATGCGCTACGGGTTTGGTAAAAGTTAAAGGAAGTAATGATTGATGGGCAGCGCCATCATATAAAATGTAATTCATTAGTTTCTATTTTTAACAAAGATAAGCAACTAATTGAGTTGCTCAAATTTTAAAAACTAATTTGCAATAAGCT
>Ga0210053_1000594_pt1 | contig 35297 bp, 33 predicted proteins | sample CryGeymeta201512_FD_185467 | JGI IMG/M metagenome (GOLD analysis project Ga0210053, IMG submission 185467) | Groundwater microbial communities from Crystal Geyser aquifers in Utah, USA - Crystal Geyser metaG 2015-12 (SPAdes) (version 2) | ecosystem: Environmental > Aquatic > Deep subsurface >... | reverse complement strand
CAAAGGCTTTTCCCTGGTGGAAATTATTCAGCCGTGTGTTGTTTGGACAAAGGAGTTGGTTGTACAGGAGGGGGTTTGGGTAGCAAGGCCATTTAAGAATAAACTTGACATCATCGGGCAGGAAAACCTGTGGGGAGTACTTTACCGAAAGTAAACAAATTATTGACTTGGTTGGGGTTGGCAGAAATCGTGAATATAAATCGGAATTAACTCATAAGATTTTATTTTTTCTCCCTCAAAAATTACTTTAGCAATTTGACCTTGTTTAGTCGCTTCGCTCCAGGGTTGATCAAAAACAAAATTCCCCAGAGAATAAAAAATTAAGCCATTTCCGTAACTCTCCACTGGCTGAGTAACGTGGGGATGGTGGCCAAGAATGACCTTTACTCCAGCATCAACTAGCTCACGAGCGAGCTTCTTTTGCGGTGAGCCGGGTTCTTTTTGATATTCTGCCCCCCAATGCAGAGAAACAATTAAGATATCAACTTTGGAAATATTTTCTTTCACTTTTTCAATGACTTGAGTATTGGGGTAGGTAACCAGGTCAAAAGAAAGGAAACCATAGTTTACATTGTTAAATTGTTTCATCGCTACATTGTTAAAGGACGATAGAGGGGAATAAAGGATGTTAGAGGAAGAAAGAATGTGTCGGGTTTGTTCTAGACCACCCTGTCCATAATTTAAAATATGATTATTGGCCAAAGAAAGGACATTAAAACCGGCAAACTTTAGGCCTTCGATTGCTTCTGGTCTGGCACAGAAAATCATGCCGGTTTCGGCTGTTGGACAATTTTCTAAAAAAGGAGCTTCCAAGTTGCCGAAAGTAATATCGGCCGAAGAAGTTAGATCGGCAGTTTTTAAAAATGGATAACTAAAGTTTTTTAGTTTGAGCATTTGAACGTTGCAGTATCGACCCAGCATAATATCGCCGACAGCAAGAAGAGTTGTCTCTTTATCTTTTTGAGGAATAAAGGAGGAAAGAGAGAACTTAGGGATAAGTAGGGTTTTTGCGGAAGTTGGTACTTTTTTGTCGGCAGGAGGGGTAAACAAAGGAGAAGAAAAAACAAAAGTAGTTAGAGAAATTATGACAATGAGGAAAAAAGAAAGAGTAATAATGAAGGGAAAAGGGGATCTTTTATTCCTTTTCATATTGAACAAATTATACATTTTTCCAAAGCAGTCTTTCTTCTAAAAGCTCAAAGTATACCAAAATTGGCCAATTTGAGGTAAAATAGAGGTTGGTGACAGACTTTAAAGTATTTGTTAACTTCAAAACTTATCCTCGGGGTACAGGGGAAAAGGCAGTGGAACTGGCGAAAGCGATACGGGAGGTATCACAGGTATCAGGGGAATCGGGAATCCAGATTATTCCGGTTGTTCAGGTTGTTGATGTTTTTCGAGTGAGGCAAGCAGTAGATATCCCCGTTTGGGTGCAACATCTAGATTTTCAACCGCAAGGGCAGTTTACTGGCTGGGTAAATTTGGAGGCGATAGTTGAGGCAGGGGCTAGCGGGACATTACTAAACCATAGTGAACACCAGATTCCTCCAGGAACAATTAAGCAGATACTGTCCAAAATACAAAATACAAAATACAAAATACAAAATTTTAAGGCGATGGTTTGTTGTAAAACATTGGGACAAATGGAGAGGTTGGTGAAACTAAAACCCGACTTTATTGGCTATGAAATTAGTGAGCTTATTGGCGGAAAAGTATCGATCGTCGATTATAACATTACGGCAATTAAACATGCCCTTGAGATTTGCGGAAAAATTCCACTAATTATTGGCGCGGGGATTCATAAAGGAGAAGATTTACAAAAGGCAAGACAGTTAGGAAGTGCAGGGGTTTTAATTTCCTCGGCGATTGTTTTAGCAGACAACCCTAAACAAAAACTTGAAGAAATTTTAAAATTAGTTGCCTCTGCCCAGGAGGTTTAAAAGTATGATATACCTAGGCGCAGATCATCGCGGTTTTGAACTAAAGGAGAAGATGAAGAAGTGGTTGAAGAGCAAAGGATGGGAGTTTACTGATTTGGGAAATGACAAGCTTGATACGGAGGATGACTTTCCTGATTTTGCGATTAAAGTAGTAAAGAAAATTAAAAAAGGAGATTTCGGAATTTTGTTTTGTGGGTCCGGGGTGGGAATGGATGTTGTGGCAAATCGTTTCCGGGGTGTTCGCTGTGGTCTTGGTTTTGCCCCCCAACAAATAAGAATTGCGAAAAGGGACGACAATGTTAATTGTTTATCCGTTCCGGCAGATTTTACCACCGAAGAGGAAGCGCGCCCAATTATTGAAATGTTCATCGAAACAAATTTCAGCAGTTCGGACAAATACTTGCGTAGACTGAGTAAAATCGAAAAAATTAAGTAATTTTTAATGAAACTTCCCCAATTAGAAAATTTCGATTTTAAAGGAAAAAAAGTTTTGGTTCGCTGTGACCTGGATGTTCCCTTTGAGAATGGCGAGGTGACCGACGAGACAAGATTAGAGGAAAGTCTTTCGACAATTAAATTCTTGCTTGAACATGAGGCGACAGTGATTTTAATGGGGCACCTGGGGAGACCTGGGGGCAAGGTGGTCGAAGATCTCTCGTTGAGACCGGTGGCCGAAAAACTTCGAGAGTTTTTAATCTCAAATGTCAAATCTCAAATGTCAAAACCAAATCTCAAATGTCAAAACTTAAATAGCTTTCAGATTACTGAAAATATTGTTTTATTAGAGAATCTTAGGTTTGATCCGCGAGAAGAGGGGAACGACTTGGAGTTTGCAAAGGAATTAGCAAGTTTGGGGGATTTTTACGTTAATGAGGCTTTCGCGGCCAGTCATCGAGCACATGCTTCAATTGTTGGCGTGCCAAAACTCTTGCCGCATTGCGCCGGATTTCATTTTGCTTCTGAAGTTGAGAGCTTGTCAAAAGTTTTAGAAAATCCCAAAAGACCGTTTGTTTTTGTGATCGGGGGAGCAAAGCCGGAAACTAAGTTGCCAATGGTGGCAGAATTTGCCAAAAAAGCAAATTGGGTGTTGGTAGGAGGCACATTAGTGCAAAGTGCAAAGTGCCCGCCTGCAAGCGACTTGCAATGTCGGGCAGGCAAAGTGCAAAGTTGTAATTCAAGGTTAAAAATTATTGTTTGTGCTGATTTAACAAGTGATGGATTTGATATAAATACAAATTCGATTAAAAAGTTTGAGGAGATTATTAAGAACGCTGGGACGGTGGTCTGGAATGGGCCGATGGGAAAATATGAAGATGAAAAATTCGAAGCAGGAACGAGGAAAATCGCCGAGGCAATTGCGGGATTTGGGGGTTTTGGGGTTGTTGGGGGAGGAGATACAATTGCCGCCTTGAAGAAATTTGGACTTCTTGACAAAATAGATTATGTGAGTACTGGCGGCGGAGCAATGCTGGAGTTTCTAGCTAAGGGAACGTTGCCGGGAATAAAGGCGTTATTGTAAGTCACTTAGGTTACTTAAGATGCTTAAGTTAGCTATTAATGGTTTTGGAAGAATTGGCCGGATCGCTTTCAGACAAGCAGTTTGTGATTTTGGCGACCAGATCGAGGTAGTGGCAATAAATACTTCCGGTTCAATGGAACCAAAGGGGTGGGCCACCTTGCTCAAATATGACTCTGTCTATCGAACTTTTGGGAGGGAGGTAAAGATCTCCGAACCACAAGGCGCGAGAGAAATTGGTTCCCTTTTAATTAACGGGAATCTTTACCCGCTTTTGGCGGAAAGAGAACTGTCGAAGATCCCCTGGTTTGCTTATAGACCCGATGTCGTGATTGAGTCCACTGGGGTCTTTCGTAAAGCAGAAGAAGTAGAACAACATTTAAAAGCCGGGGCGCCGAAAGTAATTATCTCTGCCCCGCCCAAAGGAGAAGGAATCCCGATTTTTTTAATGGGTGTTAATGAAAAAGAATATCAAGGCGAAAAAATAATTTCTAACGGATCATGTACGACTAATTGTGTTGCCCCGGTGGTTAAATTAATAAAAGAAAAATTCGGCATAGAGCAAGCGGCCTTAACCACTATTCATGCCTATACCGCCGATCAAGAATTAGTTGATGGTTCTCACAAAGATTTACACCGAGCTCGTGCGGCGGCCCAAAACATTATTCCCACCGAAACAGGAGCTGCCGAGTCGGTAATTGCAGTTTTTCCGGAACTAGCAGGAAAATTTGCCGGGACCGCCATCAGGGTACCGGTTATTTGCGGTTCTTATTCAGATTTGACTTTCAAAATTGTAAAAACAGCGACGATTGACGAGCTGAATTCTTTGTTTCAAAAAGCCGCTGAAGGGAAAATGAAGGACATTCTCGCCGTGACAACTGAGCCTTTGGTCTCCGGGGATATTATTGGCAATCCCGCCTCAAGCATTATTGATTTGAATATGACTACCGTGGTTGCCGATGATCTCATTCAAGTAGGGGCCTGGTATGATAATGAATGGGCTTATGCCAGGCGTTTATTAGAGGAAGCGATTTACATTGCAAGAAATTAATGGTTGAGATAGTTCCGACAATTTTAACCTCAGACTTTAATGATTTTACCGAAAAAATTACCTTGGTTAGAGAAGTTGTTCCTCGGGTGCAAATAGACGTCGTCGACGGAAAGTTTGCTCCCAAAAAAACAATTCCCCTAGAGGGAATGAGGGAATTGGCAGATATGAAAGATTTGAGATTGGATTTACATCTTATGGTAGAGAAGCCAGAGGATTGGATAAACAGAGGTTTGGAATTACTGCCGGACCGAATAATTGGTCATATAGAAATGATGTCCGACCCAAAAGATTTTATGAGGAGAACAATCGAAGGTGGGGTAGAAGTAGGTTTAGCTTTAGATCTGGAAACGCCGGTTGAGGCGATTGCGGATGAAATTTATCACTCGGCGGATTTAATTTTGGTTTTAGGCGTTAAAGCGGGAATTGGCGGTCAAGAATTTGATAGAAAAGCCTTGAAGAAGATTGAAAAGATCAGCCATATTGTCGGGAATTTAGTAAAGATTGGTGTGGACGGAGGATTAAACGACAAAAACATTCCTTTTTGTAAATCCTCTGGTGCAGAAATATTTTATGTGGGCGGTGCTTTTTGGGAGGCAAAGGACTTGAATTATCGCTATAATGAGTTGTTAGAATTAGTCAAGAGAGGTGGAGTGTAAAATGGTAAAGAATGTCACCTTCTTTGGATGTTCTCAAATTAAGCCGGGAGATTTTGATTATGATGCGGCTTATCAGGCGGCTAAATTACTGGCTCAAAACGGTTATTTAGTCATTAACGGCGGTGGGCCAGGGGTAATGAAGGCGTCATCTGAAGGGGCTAAGGCAGGCGGAGGCAGAGTGATTGGGGTTTCTTTTAATCCCAAAGACATGACGCATTTTGAAGGCCGGGATCCCAGTAACCCAGTAGATCAAGAAATATTGGTTGATAATTATGTTTTAAGGACGTTGAAACTTTTAGAGATGGGCGATGCTTATGTTGTTTTTAACGGTGGGACCGGGACAATTTCAGAATTCGGAATGGCTTGGGGATTGGCAAGGCTTTATTTTGGTCACCACAAACCCTTGATTTTATATGGTTCTTTTTGGCATGAAATTATGGAAACTTTTGGAAAAAATATGTTGATTAGACCGGAAGAGATTCGAGTTTATCGAATTGTGACCACCCCTCAACAAGTTTTGGAAGAAATACAGAAGTTGTAAATTTCTAAATCCTAATTTCTAATTTTTAATTTCTAAATGGTTCGGCAAGCTCACCATCCTGAGCAAGGCCGAAGGACAATTTCAAATTTTCAAAAAATTAAATGTCCAAAACTTTTAAATTTTGGTGATTTGGATTTTGGATTTATTTAGAATTTAGGGTTTAGAATTTAGAATTTAGGATTTGTGGTATCATATAGTAATGGTTCCTTTGACTATCTCCGAACTGGAAGCTGCCGCCAGAGAAATCCGCAAACAAGTTATTGAAATGATTTATAATGCCGGAAGTGGGCATCCGGGAGGAAGTCTTTCTTCAACTGACATTTTGATTGCTTTGTTTTTTGGTAATGTTCTGAAATTTGATCCCCACAACCCCAAAAATGAAAAAAGAGATCGTTTTATTTTGTCTTGTGGTCATGTTTGCCCGGCCTACTGGGCAGTTTTGGCGAAGTTGGGGGTATTTAATGAAAACCTTCTTAACTCTTTAAGAGACTTTGCTAGTCCACTCCAAGGTCATCCTTCTTTGATTCACGCTGAATTTATAGAGACCTCGAGTGGTTCGTTGGGCCAGGGACTGGCGGTTGGAATAGGCAAAGCGTTGGCAATGAAATTAAAGGGTGAAAAAGAAAAAGTAGTGGTTCTCTCTTCTGACGGAGAGCAGGATGAAGGAAGCCATTGGGAGGCGGTGATGTTGGCGGCCCACCGTCGGCTCGACAATCTTAATTTAATTATTGATCAAAATGAGATGCAGATTGGCGGTCGAACGAGTGAAGTTTTAAATACAGAGCCGCTAGCGGATAAGTACCATAGTTTTGGTTGGGAAGTTTATCAAACTAATGGCCATGATTTTAGGGAGCTTTTGGGTAATTTTTGTAACTTCAATGAGAGAAGAGGAAAACCAAAGGTGGCGATCTGCCGGACAATAAGAGGAAAAGGAGTGAGTTTTATGGAGGATCAAGAAAGATATCATGCGTGCACCTTAAGTGGAGAAGAATACCGGAAAGCAATGGAGGAACTATCTTAGTTCAAAGTTCAAAGTGCAAAGTTCAAAGTTATAGCTCAAAATTTAAAGTTTTCGTAACTTTGAACTGATAATTGCAACTTTTAACTTTTAACTTTGAATTTTTAACTTATGATGATGTCTATGCGAGATGCTTTCGGCGAAGCAATGGCCGAATTAGGAAAGACAAACCCGAAGATTCTGGCTTTGACAGCGGATTTAGGACCATCGGTCAGGTTGAGTGCTTTTAAAGAAGCGTTTCCTGATCGGTATTTCAATGTCGGGGTAGCCGAAGCGAACATGATTAGTGTTGCCGCAGGATTGGCTTTGGAAGGATTTATCCCTTTCTGTACTTCTTTTGCTGTTTTTTTGCCCGGGAGATGTTTCGATCAGATTCGCGTTTCTGTTTGTCAAAATAAAGCCAACGTAAAATTAGTTGGCTCACATTCTGGGTTATCAAACCCGGGAGATGGGGCGACCGCCCAAAGTGTTGAAGATGTCGCTTTGATGCGAGCGCTTCCGGAAATGACAATCATTTCTCCGGCGGACGGGCTTGAGACAAAAAAAGCTGTTTTCGCAATTGCGAAAACAAAGGGACCTGTTTATCTAAGGATTTCTCGTGCTGAAACAGAGGTTGTAACGAAAGAGAGTGATACTTTTGAAATTGGTAAAGCAAGTGTTTTACGAGCAGGGAAGAAGGTTACTCTTATTGCTAGCGGGACAATGGCGGGAACAGCTCTTTCGGCAGCGGAAGAAATTAACGGAGAAGTTATTAATCTTTCTACAATAAAACCACTGGATCAAGAGACAATTTTAAAATCGGTCAAAAAAACCGGTCGGGTGATTACAATTGAGGAACATGGTATTTATGGGGGGATGGGCTCGGCCGTGGCCGAGTTTCTTTCCCAAGAGTATCCGGTGCCGATGAAAATTATGGGAATTCAAGACGTTTTTGGGCAATCAGCGAGAAACTATGAACAATTGCTTGAAAAATATGGACTGACAGTAGAAAATATTATTAGAAATTTTCAAGAATTCAGATGAATCTTATGAAGGTAGTCGTTACTCGCAAAATTCCCAGGGTTGGCATTGATGTTTTAGAAGATGCCGGACTTGAAGTGGTGGGAAATCCTTCGGATCGACTTTTGACTGAAGCGGAAATGAAGGATTTTGTAAAAGGGGCAGATGCGATTTTGTGTTTGATTGTTGACAGGATAGACAAAGAGGTAATCAATGCCGCCGGAAGTAATTTAAAAATAATTGCTAACTACGGAGTGGGTTTTGATAATATCGACGTGGAGTATTCCAAGAGCAAAGGAATAATGGTTGCCAACACTCCTTCGGAGTTATCTTCAAGAGCAGTAGCGGAATTTACTTTTGGGTTAATTTTTGCGCTCTTGAAAAGAATTGTCGAGGGAGATGAATTTGCGAGAAGAGGAGATATGGGCGGCTGGAAACCGGAGATTTTTTTGGGTGAAAATTTGGAAGGAAAAACCTTGGGGATTATTGGTTTGGGTAGAATCGGCTCTTTGGTGGCGCAAATAGCCAGGGCTTTTGGTTTAAGAGTTGTTTATAACAAGAGAAACAGAGATTTAGAAGCAGAGAAAAGATATAAATTGGAATATATGAGTTTTGAAAATTTGTTGCGAGAGTCGGATATTGTTTCTTTGCATATTCCCTTGACGCCGGAGACCAAACACCTGATTAATTCTCGAACATTAGAGTTGATGAAGGATGACGCCTACTTAATTAACACCTCAAGAGGGGGAGTCGTTGATGAAGTGGCTTTGGTGGAATATCTTAAAAAAGGAAAGCTAGCGGGGGCTGCTTTAGATGTCTACGAATATGAACCGGAAATTAATCCGGAGCTTTGTGGTTTACCGAATGTTGTTTTGACTCCGCACATTGCTTCCTCGGTACAGGCAGTGAGAGACGATATGGCAATTATGGCGGCGAAGAACATCGTCGAAGCGCTAAACGGAAAGGTACCGACAAATTTAGTTAAATGACTTGGGCCACTTAAGTATCTTAAGCAACTTATGAATTTAGACAAAATTACCAAAAACGGCAAAGCGTTATTTCTTGCCTATGATCAGGGGATGGAGCATGGGCCGACGGATTTTGATGATGAAAATGTTGATCCGGCAAAAATATTGGAAATCGCCAGTAGCGGGTATTTTACGGGAGTAATATTGCAAAAGGGTATCGCGGAAAAATATTTTGACCGAAAAAAATATAAGGTTCCTCTAATTCTTAAATTGAACGGTAAGACAAGTCTGGTTAAAGACGAGGATCCTTATTCGCCGCAGGTTTGTTCTGTTCAAGAAGCTTTGGATCTAGGTGCTTCTGCTGTCGGTTATACAATCTATATCGGGAGTGAATTTGAATCATTTATGACAGCTGAATTTGGCAAGATTGTCGAAGAAGCGCACAATAAAAAGCTGCCGGTAATCGGTTGGATGTATCCGCGGGGGAGAAATATTGAAAATGAGGGAGATCCAAAGGCAGTCGCTTATGCGGCAAGAGTGGGGCTAGAATTAGGAGCGGATATCGTAAAGGTTCGTTTTAGCGGAGATTTGGATAGTTTTAGATGGGTAGTGCAAAGTGCCGGTCGAGCAAGAGTAGTGATGATGGGCGGATCAAAGGAAGAAGAAAATGTTTTTTTGGAAAGAGTGAAAACGGCACTGTCTGCTGGGGCGATTGGGGTAGCAGTAGGAAGGAATGTATGGCAGAATGAAAGACCATTGGGAATGGCAAAAAAGATTGCGGATGTGATTTGGGGAAGCAGTTAAAAGTGCAAAGTGCAAAGTGCAAAGTTCAAAGTTACAATTATCAGTTAAAAGTTTTGAGAAGGGTAAAACTGTGGGAACTTTGGACTTTAAACTGCAACTTTTAATTTTTAACTTTGAATTTTGAACTAAATGATGTTTGACGTAATTTCTTTCGGTACCGCTACTCTTGATGTCTTTTTGAGATCTCCGGGAATGGAGGTAGAGGGTCGGGACGGCGAGAAAGATATTTGCGTCCGCTACGGTGCAAAACTGGAAGTGAATGAAATCCATTTTGACTCAGGCGGCGGGGGAACAAATTCAGCCTTTACTTTTGCCAGGCAGGGATTAAAAGTTGCCACGGTAGTGCAAATAGGAGATGACTTCGCCGGTCAAGAGGTTCTTGCGGATTTGACCGAAGAGCAGATTCCCATTGATTTGGTTAATGTGCAGAAAAATAGCTATACTGACTATTCGACAATATTGTGGGCGCCGGATGGAGGGAGAACAATTTTGGTTTATCGGGGGAAGACAAGGTTGGAAGTAGAAAATGTGCTCTGGGATAAATTGGAGGCAAAATGGGCTTATGTCTCATCCCTGGAGGGGAATCTGGAAATAATTAAAAATTTAAAATTAAAGGCTAATAATTTAAGAATTGTTTGGAACCCCGGAGGAAGAGAGTTACAGCAGCGAGAAGAAGTTCTCAGCCTTTTGTCAGGAATTACGTTGCTTAATTTAAACAAGGAAGAAATGGAGGAACTTTTAGCAATTGGTAACCAGTCAACGATAGAAGATCTTTTGATTAAAGCACAAAGGTTGCCCTGTGATTATTTGGCGATTACCGACGATCGAAGAGGAGCGTATTTATGGGACAGGGCAAATGCGACTTGGTGGAAGAGTGGAATCTTTGAGGATTCTCCTCGATTTGAAACAACTGGAGCCGGGGATGCTTTCGGATCAGGTTTAGTGACCGGGCTAGTAAAAGGTGAAAAACTAGAACATTGTTTGTATTTGGCCGCTGCCAATGCTTCCTCGGTTGTTTCTCAAGTTGGGGCGAAGAAAGGAATTTTAAAGGAATCTGATTTGTCAAATTGGTCCAAAGAAAAATTAAACATTGAAAAAATGGTCTTCTGATATGGAGAGAAGGTTTTCTTCTTTGCCGCCGAAGAATTTGTGGCGAAAAATTACGCCCGACAAGACTCTGAAAGAGAAAAAACAAATAAGGCTAGTTTTGCTTGTCTTGTTTGGCCTGACCATTTTGTCAACTGCCCTGGCCATTTTGTATCGGGAATTGCCTTCTTTTTGGACGAGATTCAGTCAACCATCCCCCGTTGTCTCGCAGCAATTTACTTTAGTTTCACCAACAGCCACGCCGACGCCGAAGTTCGAGAGGGAAAAAGAGGCGATTTTAGAGATGATTAAACCACTGCGAGGGAAATATGGTATCTTTTTCCAGGATTTGGAAAGTAAAAATTCTTTTGAAATTAATGGTGAAGAAATTTTTACCGCCGCTTCTTTAATAAAACTACCGGTTATCCTAACTTTGTATCGTGAAGCGGAAGCGGGGAGAATTAATCTTGATGAAGTATACAAATTGCAAAATAGCGATAAAAGCTCGGGAGCAGGATCATTACAATATAAATCGCTGGGTTTTGAAATTACTTTCAGGCAAATGGCGGAGCTGATGGGAAAGCAGTCAGACAATACTGCCTTCAATATTGTTTCTCGGAAATTAGGTAAAGAAAAAATTCAAGAATTGATTGATGCTTTGGGAATGAAAAATACTTCTTTTGACGAGAACGAAACTTCGCCAGAAGATATTGGTTTATTTTTCCGGAAACTGTATGGAGAGGGGATTATTTATGAAAAAGACAAAGACGAAATCTTATCCTTTATAACAAATACAATTTGGGAGGATAGAATTCCGGCGGGAGTTCCCAAAGGAGTAAAGGTTAGTCATAAAATCGGGACTGAAGTGGGAGTTATTTCCGATGCGGGGATAGTTTTTGCCCAAAAACCGTTTATTTTAGTGATTATGTCCCAAGAAGCCAATGAAATCGAAGCCAAGAAAGCTCTGCCAGAGATAACAAAAAAGATTTATGAACTAATAATAGAAAAACTTGACAAGCTAGGTGAGCCGTGATATTATGAATTTAATTATGAATGATAATATGAATTCTGGTGCAGATACCAAAAGAGTTACTGTGAGCCTGCCAAGTTATATATATGATAGGTTGATTAAACGAGTTCCTGAAAGGCAGGTTAGTCGTTTTGTGGCTGGTCTTTTGGAAGAAAAACTTATCGTGCAAAAGAAGCAGATAACAGACCCTATTAAAGATTTTGTAGATTTACGAAGTAAATTACCGAAAGTCAGCGATAAAAAAATCTTTGCCGCGATAAGGAAAGGCAGGATGTGAAGAATTATATTGTTGACGCTTCTTTTGTGATAAAAGCGCTTCTGTCCGAGAAACCTTCAGTAGTGGAGAAGTTTGAAAAAATTCTTAGAGAGCAGGAAAAAATGAAAGCCAAAGTGTATTCTTATTCTTTATTGCCGATAGAAGTCGCTAATGCTTTAAGATTTACTTTTAAGGACGAAGGGTCGGTTAAGGAAACTTTTGAGAAATTTTCTCTTCTTGATATTGAGTGTCTAACTCTAAATTTTTCCCAGATTAAATCAGCCTTGCAATGGTCGTATGAAATGGGAACAACGGTTTACGATACGGCTTATCATTTGTTGGCAAAGATGAGGGAAGGAGATTTTTACACTTGCGACAGAGAATATTTCCAAAAAGCAAAGAAGGAGGGAAATATTGTTTTGGTTAAATGATTCATTTTTATGATTGATCTTCTAATTTATGCTAAAGATTGACAAGGTCGAGTGGGGGAAAATAGAAATCAATGGTAAAAAGTATGGACAGGTACTAATTGTTGGTAATCAAGTTTTTGAGAGGGATTCGGAAAAACTGCATCAACTTTTTGGTACGACCCACGAGATTGGAGATTGGGAAATAGAAGAATTATTTAATAATAGTCCTGAGGTGATTGTGGTCGGCACTGGTTGGGCCGGGGTCTTAAAAATTAGTTCAAAGTGCAAAGTTCAAAGTGCAAAGTTGGGGATAGAATTAAGAGTTTTAAAGATTCCACAAGCCGTAAAAGAATACAATCGGTTAGTAGAGCAAGGGAAAAAAGTAAACGCCTTAATTCATACAACTTGCTAAGTTTTTACGAAAATAATACTTGGAGAGAAAACGGATTGGTTCTCTGGGATTTGAAAAAAATGATATAATAGTAAGATACTTGACTACCCGAAAGGTAGTCTTATTTTTTTGTATTCTATATGACAGAACACGAATCGTTTCCTGCTATTTTGGATGAGGTTTGGTCAAAGGAAGTCCATCTTGGGTTACAAAGGGAGAATGCCGTTTTAGTAAGCACGATCATAAAAATTATGGGCGGGTCGGTAGAGGGGAAGCGATTACTGGAGATAGGAAGCGGACGGGCGGTTGACTCTCTTTCTCTTGCGGCAAGGGGAGCTAAAAGTTACGTTTTAGATTTTAGTTCAAAATCTCTTGATTTCTCTACTAGACTAGCAAGAGAAAGAGGTATAACTATAGTTCCTTTACGTGCGGATGCAAGATGCTTGCCGTTTGCAGGAGGTTCCTTTGACTTAATTTATTCTCAGGGGTTAGTAGAACACTATCAGCCACCCGATAAATTAATGGAAGAGCAAGTAAGAGTAGTTAGGCCGGGCGGATATGTATTAGTTGATGTTCCTCAGTTAGTCAGTATCCAAGCAATTACAAAGAAGGTTTTAATGGGTATGGATAAATGGCCATTTGGTTGGGAGAGAGATTATACAGAGCCTCAACTTAGGAAATTGTTTGAAAAATTTGGATTAGAAGTGATTGATTTATGTGGGTGGGGTTTTCGGCCACCATTACATATGGGGATAAGAACATTTCTTAAGAAATTCATGGCGCAAAGGAAAAAGGAAGTGTCGGGACAAGGGGATAATGATGGGCGAGTAAACAATGAGGGGGGAAGTTTCCAGAATTCATGGTTTGTGAGACATTTTGCAAACTGTATTGGAGTAGTTGGTCAAAAATTATAATTTTTGACCTTGGTTCGCCTAAAAACTTCTAAAAGAAAGTAATTTCATGGTTTAATTGATCCGCCAGTTGATCGAGAAAAGCTTTTAAATTTGCCCAAAAAGCCCCCGTAATTTAAATTTTTCTGATATTCTTGTTTGTAAAGTATATTAATATACTTTACAAGTCCATTAAATTGGTTTATTAGTTTTCCCTCGAATTTTTAAATATTCTTATTTTTCTGTGCTAGAATTGGCTTGTGGCGGAAAGTAAAATTTACCGAATTTACCAAGATTTTTTTAAGAAATACGGTCCTCCGGAAAAATATTGGCCGCAGTGGTGCAAAAAAAGAAAGACAACTCATGACAGAGAAGTAATCGCCATCGGCGCTATTTTGACGCAAAGAACGAGTTGGCGGAATGCAGAACTGGCAATCTTAAATTTGAAAAGCGCAGGGTTGCTATCGCTAAAGAAAATTTCAGAGCTAGAGAGTCCCGAGGTATTAGTATCTCAAGTTCGGGTGGCAGGATTTTACCAGACGAAACCGAGAAGATTGTTTGCACTCAGCAATTTTATTATTGGGAACTACGGTAATATTAGAGGATTGTTAGAGGAGAAATTAGAGGATGTTAGAGAAAAATTACTTGGCCTTTACGGCATTGGGCCGGAGACGGCGGACACGATTCTTTTATATTCTTTAGACCAACCAAGCTTTGTGATTGACGAATATACAAGAAAGTTGGTGAAAAAAGAAGAGTTGGCAACGGACTTAAGTTATGGACATTTGAAAAATCTTTTTGAGAAAAACTTGCCGGTTGATGTTGGGATTTATCAGGACTTCCATGCATTAATTATTTTTAGCCAGAAGGAGAGAAGTGGTTGGGGGATGAAGGTGGTGTAATACCTGAGTTAGAGTATTTGCGGTGAGGAGGTGGGTGACGGTTTTTTCTCGAGAATTTCTTTAATTTTTTCCGGAGAACAAGCAAAGGCCGGCTCAGTACCGGTTAAAAAATATTCCTTTTTAATAATAGGGCAGCCGGTACAGGCGAGAGTTCCGGTTAAGGTACAGATTTCCACTTCTTTAACTTCTTCTGGTTTGGAGAAATTTTCTACTGGTTGGTTTTCTAAAATTTTATCCATAATTTTCCGCCATATCGGCGAAGCACCAGTAACCCCGGAAGCAACATAACTCATTGGAGAGTTGTCATTATTACCAACCCAAACAGCAACCAGTCTGCTGGGGCTGTAACCAATAGTCCAGTTATCGCGAAGATTTTGGGTGGTGCCGGTTTTAACGGCTATCGGACGGCTGGGAATATATAGTTGAGAGTTTGGACCAAAAGCCGGAGTACGGGCTTCGTTATCGGCAAGAATGTTGGTCAGAAGAAAAGCCACCCCGGGGTTAAGGACAGGTATTTGAGTCCCGGAAAGATTTTTTTCTAAAACTTTTCCCTGACTGTCTCTGATTTCTAAAATTGGATTTAAATCAACCCTGATCCCGTTATTAGATAAAGTTCCATAAACAACTGCCATATCAATCATTTTTACTTCGCCACCGCCAAGAGTGAGCGAAAGCCCATATCGGGAAGGATCATCCCAAGAGGTAATGCCCATTTCTTTGCCCCTCTGGATCATTCTCAAGACTCCGAAGGTAGCCAGTACCTTAACTGCCGGGACATTATAGGAAGAACCTAGAGCGATCCGTAAAGGAACTTGTCCATGAAAACGACGGTCATAGTTAATCGGAGAATACGGTGGTTGACCGGGGACCTGATAAGTTATCGGCGAGTCGTCCAATAAAGTGGCAGGAGTAAAGGAATTTTCCAAAGCAATGGAATAATTGATTGGTTTAATGGAAGAACCTGGTTGCCGTAGGGAAGTGGTGACATTGAAATTACCTTGGATATCTTTGGCAAAGTAATCTTTTGAACCAACCATGGCTAAAATTTCCCCTGTTTTGGGATTAGTTATCAAAGTAGCTCCATTAGTGATATGTAAGTCTCCTAAGTGTTTTATTTCCTCCGCCACTGCTTTTTGGGCGATTTCTTGAATTTCCAAGTCCAAACTGGTAGTTATTTCCAATCCACCGTTTTCGACCAGTTTTTCCCCATATTTCTGGACAAGCAATTCCTTAACATACATCACAAAATGAGGCGCTTTAATGTTAATTTCTTGAGGAGCAAATTTTAATTCTTGACTGCCTGCCGCGACCATTTCGTTTTTGGAAATATAGCCGTCTTCCAGCATTCTTTCCAAAACAATTTTTTGTCTCTCTTTGGCAGCTTCGGGGCGAGTGCTAAAAGGCGAATAGCGAGTCGGGGAAGCAGTTAAACCTGCCAGCAAAGCCGCCTCAGCCAGACCCAAGTCCTTAGCAGGTTTGCCGAAATATTTTTGGCTTGCTTCCTCGATGCCATAAGCAGCTCCTCCATAACCGACTTGGTTAAGGTACATCTCCAAAATTTGATCCTTGGTATATTTTTTTTCTACCAAAATTGCCAAAACCGCTTCTTTAACTTTCCGGCGCCAAGTTTTTTCAGAATTAAGAAGGGTATTTTTGACCAATTGTTGGGTGATAGTTGAGCCACCGGTTTTTTTGCCCATGAAGAGATAAAGATAAACTGCCCGAATGATTCCTCGCCAGGAAATTCCTCGATGATGATAAAAATCTTTATCTTCGACGGCAATGGTCGCCTGTTTGACGGAAAGCGGTAGTTCGGAAAGTTTAACCGAGGTTCGATTTTGTTCCTGATAAATTTTATAGAGGAGATTACCATTTCGGTCAAATATTTTGGTGGTTAAACTTTGTTCTTGCCGGCTAAGTTTTTGAGGAGAAGGAAGATCTCTAAAAAAAATAGTAAGTATTAAGTAGTAAGTAGTAAGGGAGAGGAGGATACCCAAAAGAAGACCAATAAAACTGCCGGGAATTGATAGTTTGGCAGGATATTTAATGGGATAGAGGATTTTGACTTTTTTTCGGCGTAGCCTCGGCGGATTAATTTGCGGGAAATGAATTTTAATTTTGGGGAATTTAATTCTCAATTTCGGCAGAGAGATTTTTTTGGTTACCGAAACAATAAACAAGTTTGTTGCTTGCGCAATAAAAATTAGTCCATAAAGGATAAAAAGCAGAGTATAGTAAAGTGGTTTGCCAATGAGAGTTAGAATCACAAAGAGGGTGCCGAAGAAATTTTCGCCTTTATCCCGCCGCCAAACGGCGTTACCTGTCCTTTTTCTCATGGCCGTATTTTACCACGAGTGCTACAGGTATCAAAGTATTAGTTAGTGAGATATTTATTGTTTTACACCCGCCGCGTTGAAGACTGCTGGGTCCGTAGGAAAGGGACAGTCAAGACATAAAATCGAATTGGTTAAGTCAGTTACCACTTGGTGTTCTTGGTTTTCGATATTTTCAGGGGGGATATTTTGTCCCGGCTCAATTGGTTGTTGATTAGTTTTATTGATCTGAATTTGTCTTTTGAGATTTTCTGTTTCGGTGGGAATGGTGCCGGATATGAAATATTCATACCTTGTTGGACAGCCAGAATCACCGGGCACAAGTCCGCTGGTAGAGCAAATCGAAGCGCCAACAACCCCCTCGGGTTTTATCGGCCATTCTTGGAAAGTTTTTCCTTCCGCCTGATCTTGTTTTTCCAGAGCGAAACGGATAACCCGGTTCCAAATAGGGGAAGCGCCGGTGACACCAGAAGCAACATAGCTCATTGGAGCATTATCATTGTTACCGACCCAAACCACCGCTAAATATGATGGAGTGTAACCAATTGTCCAATTGTCGCGACGGTCATTAGTGGTCCCAGTTTTAACAGAAACTTCCGGATGATTTTTGACAACAAGGTAAGAAGATTGTCCAAACATTGCCTGACGGGCATTATTGTCTAAAAGAATGTGAGAAATCAAATAACTGGTTTCTCCCGAAATAATTTTTTGTTCTTCTTCGACCCTGTGTTCTTCCAGAACCTTGCCAGCATAATCTTCGACCTTTTGGATAGAATAAAGCGGTTGTTTTATACCAGCATTTGCCAAAACACCAAAAGCAACTGCCATGTCGACCATTTTTACTTCGCCACCACCCAAAGTCAGAGAAAGACCATAGTTTTTCGGATCTTTGAAAGTAGTAATTCCCATTGCCGAAGCAGTGGCAACAAAGTTTTCTAAACCATTTAAGGCCAGTGTTTTGACAGCCGGTACGTTATAAGAATTACCAAGAGCAAATCTGACTTGGGTTGCGCCATGGAACTGGCCGTCATAATTATTGGGGCAATATCTTTTTTGACCCAGGACATCAAAACAAGTGGGGATATCTAAAATAAGACTGGCCGGGGTTAAAATTTTACTTTCAAGAGCAAGAGCGTAGTTTAAGGGCTTAATTGAAGACCCGGGCTGACGCAAGGAAGTAGTGACATTAACATTGCCATCAATGTCTTTAGCAAAATAATCTTTTGAACCAACCATGGCCAATATCTCGCCGGTTTTGGGGGCGGTGACCAAAACTGCGCCATTGCTAACTTTTTCCCTTTGTAATTTGGCAACTTCGGAAGCAACCGCTGTTTGAGCAAATTCTTGAATATCTAGATCAAGAGTGGTGTATACCCGTAACCCTCCTTGGTCGACTTTTTGCTGGCCGTATTTTTCCACCAATTGGTCCTTAACGTACATTACAAAATGAGGAGCTTTGATTCCTTGGCCATGTTCGGCAAACTTGAGTTCTTCTTCTTTAGCCTTTTTACCTTCTTCCGCGGTGATAAATTTATCTTTGACCATTTCATCAAGAACATATTCTTGTCGTTTTTTAGAGATTTTCGGCTGGGTACCGAAAGGAGAATAACGAGTCGGTGAGGCGGGGAGTCCGGCGAGGAGAGCTGCTTCGGCTAAAGTTAAATCTTTGGCAGATTTATTGAAATAGAGTTGACTGGCCGAACCAATACCATAGGCAGTTCCTCCATAAGGAATTTGATTCAGATACATTTCCAAAATTTTGTCCTTAGAATAGATGACTTCGATGGCGATCGTTAAGAGCGCCTCTCTGATTTTCCTTCTGACCGTTCTTTCCTGGGTCAAAAGCGCATTTTTGGCCAATTGTTGGGTGATGGTTGAACCACCCTGAAGTTTACGGTGAAAGACGGTGTTGAACATTGCGCGCAAGATTCCTCGGAGAGCAAAGCCGCCGTGTTTGTAAAAATCCTTATCTTCGCTGGCAATGGTGGCAAATTTAATATATGACGGGAGCTCGGAAAGTTTGATTGGATTGCGGTTTTTTTCGACATAGATATCATAAAGCAATTTGTTGTTTCGATCATAAATTTTAGTAGAGATAGGGAATGAGGTTGGAGAGGCAAGTTTGGTTGGTGAGGGCAAGTCCTTAAGAATTAAAAGATAAAAAATTAAAAAAAGGAAAGCGCCGACCCAAAAAATAGGTTTAATTTTGCTTAGTTTAAAACCCTTTCTTCGTGACCTGGTTATTCTTGATTTTCTGCGGGGCATGAATTAATTATAATCAATAAAGCGAAAAACTTAAAGCTAAAAGCGTAAAACCCCGCCTGCCAAAGCCTGGCACTGGCGGGCAGGCATAACGTAGAACTTAAAATTAGTAGTATAATCTTTTCAAATGGCAACACAGAAAACCTCACTCAAAAGTAAGTCTCTCTCTGTTCTTTTAATGTTCGTCATCGGTTTTGCCGGAGCTTCGGTTTTAGGAGTGATTATTCTGATAGTTCTTATCACTCTCGGAATCGTGCCGCAAATTTGACTAAAATAGTCCAGTATCTTTCCGCTCTATTTCGTTATTAACTTGCGATGAATTACACAAAATGTTTTGTTGCACCGTGTTATATCAATCATTCCTTCCAAATCAATATGCTATAGCTTCTTGAAAAGGAAGGACTAAAGAATTATTATTAATTTCAAGATGGCAAGTGGTGTAAAAAAGTACGAACTGAGGGAGACGGTTGTAAATTTAAGTTATGGAGTAATAGCGACAGTTATTGATCTCTCTTTGTTCATAGTTTCCCTGCAGTACTATTCTCTTAAGGAGGGTTTAAAAACTTCGGTAGCAAAAGCAACAGAAAGGGCTTTTAACTCAGCGTTAGAAGATGTGTTGGCTTTAGGGATAGATAAAGAGGCAGTTAAGCGGGCTTTTTGGAAAATTTCCAATAAGAGACTTATAAAAAGGGGAGGGAAAAGTAGAAATTTTTTGCAAATAACCGAGGCAGGTTTGGCGAGGTTAAACCAAAAACTGCCGGTTTACAAGGAGAAACGGGTGTGGGATACCCGCTTGTATTTAATCACTTACGACATCCCCGAAGAAGCAAAAGGCAAAAGGGAAATATTGCGAGAATGTTTGAAAGAATTAAATTGCGGGATGCTTCAAGAATCCGTTTGGCTTACACCTTATAATCCCAAGGGAGTTTTAAAAAATCTTGTTTCCCAATATCATCTTCCGGGTTCAATCATTATTTCCGACGTGGGGAAAGATGGCAGTATCGGCGATGAGGATTTAGATGATTTAATTAGCAGGGTGTACCACCTTGATGAAATCAACGAGAAATATGAACAGTTTATCCAGAGACTACGCAAAGGGGGTCTAAATAAAATTCAGGCGTATTTTCAATTTCTTTCTGTTCTTAAAGAAGATCCACAGCTACCTTTTGAAATTTTGCCTTATAATTGGCTGGGGGATAAAGCCTGCCGATGTTTGCAAGAAAAGTATCCTTCCTAATCGACACGCTGTCGCATATAAAATGGGAAGGAGTTTGGGAAGATGAAACTGATTAAAAAGAGATTTCAAAAAGAGATTATTTTAAATTTTAATAGTTTGAAATTGATAGGCTGAAAGGAGAAAAAAATGCTAAAAATAAAATTGAGCAAAGTGATTAGTTATGCCAAAAGCGATCCGGAAATCTTTCATCGGGCGTGGAAGGAATTTGTTGGCGAAGAAGAAGTTTATGAGGGAATGGAAAATTTTGATAAAATCACCGCTCTTTTTAACGAGTGGTATATTTTTGATTTCAGACTAAAGTCAGAAATGAATTTTATTACCGAATATTATTTAAAAAATCCTGACAATATTTCCCAAGAGTTATTGGGAGAATTAAAACAAATTATTGAGACACAACGTTTTGAAGCACTTGAGCTGGTAGAACTAAGAAGAGGTGAATGGTTGAAAGCATACGGTTTATACAGCGGACAAGTTTATCAGGTTTATGATCATTTGGGTTCACTGTCAGCTCCGGATCAGGGAACATTCTTTGGAAGGGTGGCGAAAATTGATGATCATTGGCAGCTAGTTTGGAGTGATTCTGTTTTTTTGTCATGGACGAACACTCCTCGAGCAAAAAAGGCCTGTTTAAAAAGCGGGGTTAAATTAACGGCAAAAGATGCTTTGGTTTTTTGGTTACCGCAAAAGAAAAGTGAGGACTTGGAATTTACAATGAGGATGACGCCCAAGGACCTCTTAGGCAAAAGAAAAGAACTTGAAAAGCGTTTTAATGAGCTAGTCGGAAAAAACAAATTAAAAGTTGTTTTCAAAGATGTTTTAGATTTCATTTACAAAGAGAATTATCAAACAAATTTTTGTGATTTTTTTGTTGATTTAGAGAAAATTGGGATTCCTCACCAAACGGTTATAGAAGAAATGCCGTTTTTTGATGATTTGTGGAATTTTTTTCCACATAAATTATTAAAAGGCAAATGTCCAGCTGAGGTATACCAGAGAGCGTACAAAGAGAAATATGGGAATTAAATTTTTTCCTGATTTCTATCTAGCAGTTATTCCTTTTTTCTTCCAATTTTTTTAGCTTCGTGCTAAAATGGGCACAGGAGAAACATTATTGGATTGTTTCATTCCAAGATAGCGAAAACCTCGGGCGTGAGCCCGTGTGTATTTTATTGTTTGCTTGCTGGTGCAGACTAAAGTCTGCTAAAACGTATGGATGAAAAGATAGAGAAATACAACCATCGGGAAATAGAACCAAAGTGGGAAAAAAAGTGGGAAGAAGCGGGAATTTATAGGGCAGTGGATTTTGATAAAAAACCGAAAAAGTACGTTTTGTTTGAGTTTCCTTATCCTTCAGGGGAAAGACTTCATATAGGTCATGCCTTTGCTTTTACCGGAACCGATGTTTTAGCGCGTTTTAACCGGATGAAAGGTTTTAACGTTCTCATGCCGATGGGTTGGGACGCCTTCGGTTTGCCGGCAGAAAACTACGCTATCAAAACCGGTATCAACCCAATGATTACTACCGCAGAAAATATTGCTAATTCTAAAGTTCAAGCAAAAAGATGGGGACTTTCTATTGACTGGAATCGGGAAGTTTCTACAACCGACCCGAAATATTATAAATGGACACAATGGATTTTTTTACAGTGGTATAAAAAGGGCTTGGCTTATAAAGCAGAGATGCCAATTAATTGGTGTCCGAAATGCAAAATTGGTCTTGCTAATGAAGAAGTGGTCTCTGGTAATTGTGAACGTTGTGGAACAGAAACTACCAGAAGAAATATCAAACAATGGATTGTAAAAATCACTGCTTATGCCGACAGATTAATCGAAGGCTTGGAAAAGACCGCTTTTATCGAAAAAGTAAAAGCAGCCCAAATTAATTGGATCGGACGGTCCGAAGGAGCTCGGATCGAGTTCAAAGTTCAAAGTTCAAAGTTCAAAATTGAGGTGTTTACGACGAGGCCGGATACGTTGTATGGGGCGACTTTTATGATTCTATCTCCCGAACACGAACTGGTCAGAAAAATTTTAGATGGGAAAGTGGGGCCCGCCTTCGCCAAGGCTTCCTCCGACGCTAAAGCTTTGGCGGACAAGTCGGCGGGTAAAGATTTGGGGAAACTAAGAGAATACATTGAGGGGGCGAGAAAAAAATCGGATATGGAAAGGACGGAATTAAATAAAGAAAAGACGGGCGTTTTTTCCGGTCTTTATGCGATTAATCCCGCAACAGGGAAGGAAATTCCGGTTTGGATATCAGACTTTGTGCTTTCTTCTTATGGAACTGGCGCAATTATGGCCGTACCGGCTCACGACGAAAGAGATTTTGCTTTTGCCAAAAAATTCGGTTTGCCAATTGTGCCGGTGATAGTACCAAAAGAGGGGCCCGCCTTCGCCAAGGCTTCGGCGGGCACGTGGGATTTTAACGAGAAAGCCTATACCGAGGTTGAAAAAGGAATTACGATAAACAGCCCTGAATGGAACGGACTGGTTCCGAGCGAAGCAATCAAAAAAGCAGTTGCCTGGGTAGAGAAAAATAATTTGGGGAAGAAAGCGGTTTCTTACCATTTGCGTGATTGGATTTTTTCCCGCCAGCATTATTGGGGGGAACCGATTCCGATTATTTATTGCGACAAGTGCGGCGAAGTTCCTGTGCCGGAAGAAGATCTTCCCGTTGAATTGCCTAAAGTTGAAAATTATAAGCCAACTGATACCGGAGAGTCACCGCTGTCTACGGTTTTGGAGTGGGTAAAAGTAGCTTGCCCTGAGTGCGGTGGAGCCGCACGAAGGGAGACCGATACAATGCCAAACTGGGCCGGGTCAGACTGGTACTACCTCGCTTATCCGCTGGCGGATAAGCTCGGAGTGCAAAGTGCAAAGTGCAAAGTGCAAAGTTGCCGCGGAAAAAATATTTTTGAAGATAACCTAGACATTTTAAAGTATTGGTTGCCGGTGGATACTTATGTTGGCGGGGATGAACATAATACTTTGCATTTGCTCTACTCTCGGTTTACTTATCAATTTTTGTACGACATTGGCGCGGTTCCAAAAGATATTACCGAGCCATATTATAAACGACTTTCCCACGGAGTAATTTTGGGTTCGGACGGACAGAGAATGAGTAAATCGAAAGGGAATGTTATCAACCCTGACGAGATAGTCGAAGCCTTTGGTGCTGATAGCTTACGGCTTTACTTGATGTTTATGGGGCCGTTTGATTATACGATGAGTTGGAGTCAGGAAAGCTTGGAAGGGTGTTATCGGTTTTTGAAAAGAGTCTGGAATTTAGTGAGTGGTTGGAAAAATGAGGGGATGAAGGGTAAGAAGGGAAATGGGGGAGATGGGGAGTTGGAAAGAAAACTGAATCAAACAATTAAGAAAGTTGGGGAAGATGTTGACAAGATGAAATTTAATACCGCAGTGGCGGCAATGATGGAGCTTTTGAATGAGATGGATAGGGGGGAGAAGAAGGACCCCACTTCGTCCCGATGTACATCGGGACTTCGCGGGGCAAGCAAGGATATTTTGGAAAAATTCCTTTTGATCTTGGCCCCGTTTGCACCGCATATTACGGAGGAACTTTGGGAGAGACTGGGGAATGAGTTTTCCATTCATCAACAAAAATGGCCGGAATATGACGATAATTTAATAGAGGAAGAAGTGATAACAGTGGCCGTACAGATAAATGGGAAATTGCGTGGTACGGTGGAAGTGCAAAGTGTAGAGGCTAAAGTTCAAAGTGAGGTGGAAGAAATTGCAAGAGAAGATAAGAAGGTGAAGAAATATTTGAACAACCAAACAATTAAGAAAACAATTTTTGTCCCGGGAAAGTTGATTAATTTTGTTTTTTAGTATTATCATTGACCTATTGCGAAGCATCAAGGTTCTTGAGCAAAGCGAAAGGTTCTTATGAAGGGGAAGCTGCGTCTTATCGGTCGGCTTTATTTGGTAATTTTTGTCTTCTGGGGTTTATACCGGCTGATCTTTCGTCTTCCGGACAATATTGAAGAAATCATTTTAAAACCCCTCATTTGGTTAGGACCGACTTTTTACATTGTTTTTAAAATCGAAAAAAAGGGCTTGTCTTCTTTGGGATATTCGACCAAAAATTTCAGTGCTAGTTTGGTTAAAGGACTCGCTTTTGGCATTTTATTTCTCGTTGTTGGGCTAAGTTTAAATTATCTTAAAAATGGGCGTTTCTTAATTCAAAGTTTGGCCGTGAAAGAGTTCTTCCTTCCGTCTTTATTGCTTTCTTTCATTACCGCAATTTCTGAGGAAACGGTTTTTCGCGGCTATATCATGAATCGCTTGAGCAAAATACTCAAAAACGACATCGCGGCAAATATTGTTAGCAGCTTGGGTTTTTGCCTTGTTCATTTACCGATTACAATTTTTGTCTATCATTATGTCTTTCCGCAGATTTTTATATTTCTCACTTTGGTTTTTCTTTCTTCTTTAGGTAGTGGCGTGATTTTTTCTTGGACCAAAACCATTTGGGCTTCAATCTTAGTCCATGTTTTCTGGGCCTGGCCGGTGGCTTTATTGATGTAGTTTTGGTCTTCGTCACCGACTTGACAAGTGGCAATATAGAAGAAGTATAATTGTCTTTGCCGATGTTAAAGAAAATTCTCCCAATCTTGATTGTATTTTTTTTCGCGACAGGAATTTTACTCATATCACTTTATCAAGTGACCAGCTTCGTCCGTCCAAGTCTGGCTGCTTCTTCCTTAAAGTTTTACGTTTCTCCTCCCCCCCAGGCGACTTCTTCTTCCCAAGCCACACCTTCTCCCGAACCCAAAATAAATTATTACTTGCCTTACCCAGGAATTTTGCCTGATAACCCCTTTTACAAAATAAAAATGTTGCGGGATCAGATTTGGCTGCTCTTGACTAGCGACCCGGCTAAAAAAGCAGAGTTGCTATTGCTTTTTGCGGATAAGAGAATCGGTGCGGGAGAAGTTCTTATCAGAGGTAATAAAGTATCTTTGGGTATTTCTACCCTGATTAAGGGAGAGAAATATTTTGAAAGAGCAATGGCCGAAGTTAATAAGGCAAAAAAGAAAGGGGTAAAAGTTGAAAACGTCTCCGCTAAACTTAAAAGCGCTCCTTTAAAATACGAAGAGGTTTTGACTAATTTAAAAGAATCGGTCAGTCCAGAAGGTAGACCGGCGCTAGAAGACCTTTTGAAGCTCATAAGAAATCTTCAGGAAAAAGCCTCAACACTCTAAGGATTGGAGAAAAAAATAGTCCATTTTAAAAAGCTCCTTTTTTGGATAATTGCCCCAAGACCTCTATTTTTGGCAGAAAAACCGCTCTGTTTTGCCACTCCTGACGCATTTTGATATAAAAGTTGTTAGTTGACAGGGTTTCCTTCCCTAGAGCGATAATGGTCTCACTTTTAACAAGATGATTGACAAAAATCAAATATCCATTCGGGAAATAAAAAAGAGAGATGGTCGAGTTGTTTCCTTTGATGAGAAAAAAATTTCTAACGCCATTTTCAAAGCGATGAGGGCGGTTGGAGAAGCGAATCGGGGGAAAGCCGAAATTATGGCCGACCAGGTAACACTAATTCTTGATAAAAGATTTGACGGTCATTCAATTCCCGCGGTTGAAGAAATCCAGGATATTGTTGAGGAAGTTTTGATTAAAAACCGACAAGTGGCAGTCGCCAAGGCTTACATTCTTTATAGAGAACTTCACAACAAAATTAGAAACATTAACAGTTTAATTGATAGCGACGAGTCGGTTAACAACTACATTAAAAAACTAGATTGGCGGGTTAGGGAAAATAGTAACATGACTTACTCCCTGCAGGGATTAAACAATTATGTTGCCAGTCTGGTTTCCTCGAATTTTTGGTTGAACCAGATTTATTCAAAAGAGGTCGGGGAAGCTCACTTAAGCGGGGATTTGCATCTTCATGATTTGGCTATTCTGGCGGCTTATTGTTGCGGTTGGGATTTACAAGATTTCTTAGTCAGAGGTCTTGGCGGAGTTACGGGAAAAATCAGTTGTAAACCGCCCAAACACTTAATGTCTGCGTTGGGTCAATTAACTAACCTAATCTATACTCTTCAAGGAGAGACGGCGGGAGCTCAGGCAGTTTCCAATTTTGACACTTTGCTCGCGCCGTTTATTTATTACGACAAACTTTCTTATAAAGAAGTAAAACAGGCTTTGCAAGTGTTCGTGTTCAATATGAATGTACCGACAAGGGTAGGTTTCCAAACTCCTTTTTCAAATATTACTCTTGATTTTGTTATTCCGAAAATTATGTTAAAAGAACCGGTAATTATCGGAGGCGAACCGCAAAAGAAAACTTACGGTGAGTTCCAAAAAGAAGTCAATATTTTTAACAAAGCTTTAGGGGAGGTTTTGTTGGAAGGTGATGCACAAGGAAGGGTATTTTCTTTCCCGATTCCCACGATCAACATTACCAAAGATTTTGACTGGGAGAACCCATATTTGGAGAATTTATGGGAAGCAACAAAGAAATATGGGATACCTTATTTTTCCAATTTTATTAATTCGGATATGAAGCCTGAAGACACCAGAAGTATGTGCTGTCGGTTGCGGTTGGATAATCGGGAACTCAGAAAAAAAGGAGGAGGTCTTTTTGGCGCCAACCCACTAACCGGATCGATCGGAGTAGTAACGATTAACTTACCAAGAATTGGTTATTTGACGGAAACAAAAACTGAGTTTAAGGAAAGACTCGGCCATTTAATGGATATGGCCAAGGAAAGCTTGATTACTAAAAGAAAACTTTTAGAAGATTTTACGGAAAAAGGACTTTATCCGTATTCAAAATTTTATTTGGAAGGAATAAAGTCCCGTTTTGGTGAATATTGGAAAAATCACTTCAACACTATTGGTTTAGTAGGGATGAACGAGGCTTGCTTGAACTTTTTGGGGGAGAATATTGCCACGGAAAAAGGTAAAAAATTTGCCCTGGAAATTTTAGATTTCATGCGGGAAAAGATGGGTAAATACCAGGAAGAAACTAACCAGTTGTTCAACTTGGAAGCAACTCCGGCAGAGGGAACTTCTTATCGTTTTGCCCGGGAGGACAGAAAAAGGTTTAAGGACATTATTTTTGCTAATAACAAGGCTGTTTATGAGGGGGAAGCAGAACCTTATTACACCAATTCAACCCAATTACCGGTTGATTATACAACAGATATTTTTGAAGCCTTAGAACATCAAGATGAATTACAATGCCGATATACCGGGGGATGTGTTTTCCATGGATTTTTAGGTGAAAGTTTACCAGATACTAAATCTGTCAAAAAAGTTGTCAAAAAAATAGCCGAAAATTTCCATTTACCCTATTTTACTTTGACGCCAACTTTTAGTATTTGCCCCAAACACGGTTATTTGGCCGGTGAGCATTTTTATTGTCCGAAGTGTGATGATGATCTCCAAGAAGAAAAGGCAAGATTGGAGAAAGAAGGGTGGGAGGCAAAAATAGAGGAATAGTTCAAAGTTCAAAGTGCAAAGTTCAAAATTGCAGTTAAAAGTTTAAAGTTTAGTGTTAATGAAGACCTAAAAACTTTGAATTTTGGACTGTAACTTTTAATTTTTAACTTTGAACATTTAACTGATAATGAAGGTTATTAATTTGAAATTTACTGGAGGGTAAAATGACCAGCAAGATTAAAATCTTGAAGCGCCAGCCCTGCGAAGTCTTTTCCCGGGTTGTCGGTTATCTGCGACCGGTTTCACAATGGAATGACGGGAAACAATCGGAATTTGCCCAGAGAAAACCATTTATAGCCGGCAAAATTTAAGGATGGGAATTGCCTCATATTTAAAAACCTCGCTTATTGAATGGCCGGATAAAATAGCTTCAGTTATTTTTACTCCGGGGTGCAATTTTCGTTGTCCTTTTTGTCACAATGCGGATTTGGTAAAAAACAACGGACTTTCTTTAATAGCGGAGGATAAAGTCCTTGCCGACCTAAAAAAAAGAAAAACCTGGATAGACGCAGTGGTGATTACCGGGGGTGAACCAACTTTACAAACTGATTTAGATAATTTTTTAAAAAAAATTAAAAAAATGTCTTTTGCCACGATGATACATACTAATGGAACAGGACCGGAAAGTATCAGTAGACTATTAAAAGAGAAACTACTAGATTATATTGCCATGGATTTAAAGGGAGACTTCGAGGATTACGCAAGATATACAGGGAATACCGAACCTCAAGTGTCGAAAGTTAAATCTTCAATGGAGTTGATCGCCGGGAGTGGAGTTGAATATGAATTTCGGACAACGGTAGTGCCGGGTCTTCATGATCTGAATAATTTAAAAAAACTGGCGGAGCAAATTGCCTTAATACTTAATACTAAATACTTAATACAAAATACTAGGTGGTACTTGCAGCAATTTCGGCCAATGAATACTTTTGATAAAAAATATCTGAAAATTAACCCTTATTCAAAAGAGGAAATGGGAATATTTCAAAGAATGTTGCAAGAAATTATCCCCGATGTTTTTTTAAGAGGAGTATAAAAAATCTCAAATCTTAGATCTCAAATGTCAAATCCAAATCTTAAATTTGTAAATCTAAAATAGCTTTAAGTTTTTAGTTTTGGTTTTGAGTTTTGACATTTGAGTTTTGAGTTGTTGCAGGTTTTTTTTCTGATTTTGGTCTTGCTTTATCTTCCACTTTAATCTTTGAGTGTGTATAATTAAGTTATGCCTGATCTGCCCGAGAAAGAAATTTTAAACCAACTCTTTAACGAAAACGAGAAGTACCCGGTGGTCGAAGAGGGCGAGCCAAAAATAGATGAGGAAGTGGAACCACTGGTACAGAAATTAGAGAAAGAAATTTATCTAAGTAAACCGATTACCGACGACTGGGGACAACCGCTAGTTTCACCGCCAGCGCCACAAAATCCTAAAATTATTCTGCCGGTGACAAAGGGCACTTACACTTTTGGCTTGACGCAGAAAATCACCGAATCGATCCGCTGGTTGGCCGAATGGTGCTTGCGAATAATTAAAATTTTCGGTTCGCAGGCAATTTTCCGTGAAGAAAAAGGTACTCCATGAACGAATTTAATTTTATTGGTTTAATTCCAAATTTCCAAATTGTTTTAGCAATATTGATTGGTTTTTCTCTATTAATAGTCTTACTTTTTATTTTGGGAGAGACACTCTTGGTTTGGTATCGTAATAGGAATAGGGAAGAAAGGTCGTTGAAGTTTGTTTTGTTGCAGGTAGCAGTGCCGAGAGATAATGAAATAAAAATTGACGCGGCTGAACAGATGATTTCCGCTTTTTCCTCGATGTACAAAGGCGGCCGATTATCTTTCTTAAAACTTCAAGAACATATGTCTTTCGAGATTGTCGGTTTACCGGAAGATATTCGTTTTTATGTTTCTGTGCCACAAAGTTTAAGAGACATGGTGGAAAAACAGATTCATGGTACTTATCCTGGTGCCGATATTAAAGAAGCCAGTGAATATAATATTTTTTCCGAAAAAGGGAAAGTGGCTTTCGCCGAATATCAATTTCGTTCTTCTGCCTATATGCCAATTAAAGTTTACAAAGATTTACCAACCGACCCGCTGTCCTCGATTACTTCGGCTTTAGCAAAAATGAGAGAAGGGGAAGGAGCGGCGATACAAATTTTGTTTTCGCCCGCAGGGCGAAAATGGAGTTCGGCCGGACGCAAACACTTGGCCAAAACCAAAAAAAGGGAAAGCGACCCGGAAAAAGCGAGTTACAAGGTAGACCCTAAGCAAATGGAAGCGATTGAAAACAAGTGCTCTAAACCGGGTTTTGAAATAAGTCTAAGAATGGTAGTTTCTTCAACCGACGAAGCCTCGGCCAAAGCTCATTTGCAAAATTTGAAAGGCACTTTTGAACAATTATCAGGCGATCAAAATGGCTTTAAATCCCGCAAAATAAGACTGCCGAAACTTTTTATGCAGGATTTTATTTATCGTTATCAGCCGATGTTCTACTTTAACCGCAATAAAATAGTTTTAAGTAGCGAGGAGTTTGCAACAATCTTTCATTTTCCCAACAAAACAGTCGAAACGCCTTATATTTTTTGGTTGAATGCTAAAAGAGCCCCGGCACCGCAACAAATTGCCAAAGAAGGACTTTATTTAGGCAAAAGTATTTTCCGCGGAACAGAAATGCCAATATATATTGGCGAGTCTGATCGGATGCGCCACATTTACGTTATTGGAGCAACTGGAACCGGAAAATCACAGCTTTTAGTCAAGATGATGTATCAGGATTTGCGGGCGGGAAGAGGCTTTTGCTTTATTGACCCTCACGATACTTTTGAATATGTAATGCAGCTCATCCCACCAGAACGAGCCGAGGATGTTATTTATTTTTCCCCGGGTGACGTTGATCGTCCAATGGGTCTTAATTTATTGGAAGCGAATACTGAGGATCAAAAACACTTTATTTCTACCGCGATTATTAATTTGATGTATAAATTGTTTGACCCCTACAAAACCGGGATTGTTGGCCCGCGTTTTGAACATGCGATCAGGAATGCGATGTTAACAGTAATGGCTGAGCCCGGGAATACTTTTGTGGAGGTAGTTCGCTGTCTAACTGACGCCCGATTTGTTCAAGAGCTTTTACCTAAGGTTCAGGATCCGATTATCCGCCGATATTGGACAGACCAAATTGCCCAAACGAGTGATTTCCACAAGTCCGAGGTTCTTGATTACATTGTTTCTAAATTCGGCCGTTTTGTGACCAATAAAATGATCAGAAATATTATTGGCCAGTCAAAATCCGCTTTTGATTTTCGCAAGGTAATGGACGAAGGAAAAATCTTAATCATTAATTTGGCTAAAGGTCAAATAGGGGAGGAAAACTCCAACTTTTTGGGATTAGTTTTAGTCCCGCAGATTCTTATGGCGGCGATGAGTCGTTCGAATGTTCCCGAAGAGCAAAGGCGTAATTATTATCTTTATGTTGATGAATTTCAAAATTTTGCCACCCCGGATTTTGCCCAAATTTTGTCTGAGTCAAGAAAATTCCGTTTAGGTCTTTGCGTTGCCAATCAGTTTATCGGCCAAATGGACGAAGAAGTTAAAAATGCGGTTTTTGGTAATGTGGGAACAAAGATTGCCTTTAGGGTCGGCGTCACCGATTCCCAATATTTAGTCCACGAATTTCAGCCGACTTTTTCCGAAAGCGATTTACTTAACATTGAGGCCTACAACGCTTATATTAAAACCATTGTTAACAATGAACCGGTGCCCGCTTTCTCCATGAACATGAAGGAAGACATGCAACCAATTTGGAAAGAAATGAACAAGGACTTATCCGAGAAAATCAAAGAACTCTCGAGACTCAAATATGCGAAAGACAGGGCGGTGGTGGAAGCTGAAATTTCCAAGAGAGCCAGACTTTAAACTCTTCTTTTTTTCTGTTAAAATCAAGCCAGAATTTGGACCTGTAACTCAGTGGTAGAGTGGCACTCTTATAATTGATTTGGACGCGTAGCTCAGTGGTAGAGCGGTTGTCTTATAAACAACAGGTCCCTGGCTCGATCCCAGGCGCGTCCACAACCAAATCAAGTATATTTTTCAAAGAAAATTATAAAGTGTAAGTCGAAGGTTCGAATCCTTCCAGGTCCACAAACATTATAGTTCTTCGAGTTTGATATTGCCTTCTTTTTTCTCACCGATAAGCTTGAGATATTTTTCGGTGGTAGAAAGCCTTTTGTGACCAGCAAGTTTAGAAATGGTGACTAATGGTGTGCCGGCAGCCAGATGATGGAAAACCCAAGTGTGGCGAAGATCGTTAACTTTGGCATCTTTAATTCCCGCTATTTCAAAATAGCGTTCAATTGAGGAACGGATGTTTCTTATAAGGAACATCCGACCGGTTTTAGTAACAAAAATGGCCTTTTCTTTAACTTTAGGTCTTTCTTTTAGGTATTTGTCCAAAGCTTCTTTGGCTGCCTTGTTTAAAGGAATAGTTCTGCCGTCATGTGATTCGAAGGGCTTTATATAGATTTCGTTGCCCCTATTGTCGTCGAGATTTAAGTTGGCAACTTCACCAATTCTAACCCCTGTTTGTAACATAAGCTCGACAATCGCCGAGACCCTCGTGTCACCTCGGCAAGCATCTCTCAGGGCGCGATATTCCAGTTTGGAAAGAATTCTTGGTGGTTTGACTTCATATCGAGGATGGGTAACGGAAACTGCGGGGTCATTTTCGATAACATTTTCCGCTTTTAAAAAACGGAAAAAGGTCTTTAGGGAGTTAATTTTCCGAGAGATTGATTTGGCAGTATAACCTTTTCTTTCCAAGTCAGCTTTGAATTCTTCCAGCAAAGGGGAATTAACGGCGGAAGCAGCCCTTACCCCCTTTCCCGCCAAAAAAGAGATCATCTGATTTATGTCATTACCATATGCTAAAATAGTAGCTGAAGCCCGTTTTTGACTCTTTAGGAATTCATTAAATCTTTCCGAAGTGTCTTTGAGGGTAGCAATTTCGGTCATATTGAAGCCCATAATATCATTTTAGAAGCCTCGTGTCAATGAACAATTTAGGCCGCAAAATTTTTTCAATTTTGTTTTTAATTATATTTTTCAGCTTGCTCATCAATTTTTTTAGACAGGTTTTAGTTTATCGGCGAATAAACCGACATTTACTTGCTGAAAAAGAAGAACTGCAAGTTTTAGAGAAAAAAAATCAGGAATTAAAACTGAGGTTGGAGGAGGTCAAAAAGCAAGGGTTTTTGGACGGATTGTCTCCAACTCAATTTCCGGGAATAACCAACCCCGAGGAAGTTGAATTACCTAATTTCAAGAAATGGTGGAGGCTGTTTTTCTACTAATGGTTGTTAAAAGGGGATAGTTTTGATAAAATAAGGCCGTTGTGCGGGGTAGTGGCAGGATATCATTTGCTTTGCAAACCATCCTGCCGAGCTGACTAAAAAATTCACAACAAAGCTAAAGCCAACTTGTTTTAAAAGTAAGTGGTCTATATGCGGGGTAGTGTAAAGTCGCACGCGAGGCTCATAATCTCGCAGGCCGGGCGCAATTCCCGGCCCCGCAACCAGGACATAAAACTTGAACGCCACCGAAAGGTGGCGTTCTGCGTTCCGTCCTGGCAAGCTATAATATTACGCTACACTCAGGTAAACGAATTTAGTAGAATTAAAGTATGTTTTATGTCTATGTTCTTCGGAGTTTTAGGGATAACAATTTTTATATACCCAAATTACTTTGGTTTGTAATTCGAAAATGTAATTTGGGGATATACGAATACCTCTGAAAAATTGCAAATTACAGTAAGATGAGTATACAGGTTTTACCCGTAATTTAAAAAAGAGATTCGTAGAACATCAAAATGGACAAAATCTTTCTACTAAAAGCAGAATTCCTTTTAAGCTTATTTATTATGAAGCGTATTTATTAGAAGAAGATGCCTTGAATAGAGAAAGATATCTTAAAACAAGTATGGGTAAAAGAGTTTTAAAGAAACAATTGTCAAGCTTCATAAAAAGGCTGAAATCTGATAAAATAGCGATTGTTTCCGATTAAGACAATTTCATATCCAAAGGGGCTTGCCTTGATAGTCCGAGGATAATATTCGAGGCTTATCCAATGATACGAAAAAGTTAATGACTATTTCGGGGGCTTGCCCCGATGGTGTGAACGAAGTGAACATAATATCGGGGCAGGGTAGCTTAGCTGGTTAAAGCACTTGATTCATAACCAAGAGAGCGTGGGATCGTAGCCCACCCCTGCTACTTAGAATACCTTTTCAAGGCAGTACCAATAAGGGTTTTTAGGAGTTCTTCAAAACTAATACCAATCGTACGAGCGGAAAAAGCGAAATAAGAGGTCATAGAAATTGCCGGTGGAATCATTCCGCAGGGAGAATTAATATCTAAAACGTGTGGATTATTTTCGTCATCGCACCGAACATCGATTCGGCACCAATCAAGAATGTTTAAAGCATTCCAAGTTTTTTTGCAAATATCTTCAATTTTGTTTTTTAACTCCACGTCTATTTTTGGCGGGCAAACTAAATGGTCCGAACCTCCTTCTTCTTCCAAATACCATTTGACTTCCAAAGAATCAATCGGTTGATAACCTTTGGGGAGAGTAGTGTGGTTTGATTCGATTACTGGATAAATTTTCGGGGGATTACCCATCATGGGAACGGAAAAATCCCTTCCCGGCAAAAAGGTTTCCACCAAAGCCGGTGCGGAAAAGGTCTGTGTTATTGTTTTGACCTGCTCTTTGAGTTCTTCAAGATTGTTAACAATGCTTTTGTTGGTTATGCCGGCGGAAGAACCTTGTGAGACGGGTTTGACGATGAGCGGGAATTTTAAACCTTCTTTCAAAGGCTGGGCGGGATTTTCAAATACCTGAAAGTCAGCGGTGGGAATTTTGTTGGCGATTAATATTTCTTTGGCTTTTCCTTTGTTTAAAACAAGTGCTTGGGTGAGAGGAGAGGAGCCGGTGTAGGGAATTTGCAGTATTTCCAAGATAGCCGGCAGGTGGCAATAGCGGTCTTTGCCGTAGATGCCTTCGGAATAGTTAAAAGCAATGTCAATTTCGGATTTGTGCTTTTTAAGTTCAAAATAAGCATTCTCATTTGCTTCAATCGGGATAACATTAAACCCGGCTTTTTGCAGGCAATGTGTTAATTCTTCAATGGTTTCCGGGTCGTCAAAATCAGTTTCTAATTGAGTCCTGGAGTCATTTGGGTCGGGATAGACATGCCTTACATTGTAGAGGAAGGCAACGATTAATTTTTTATCCATTTTTTATTATATATGATTACTCGATAATTCTACGATTTTTTCAAAATTATCCTCAGGACAGGTTCTATTTTTGGACAATTTTCCGCATTTTTGGCAGCGATGAAGGAGGAAGTATTTTCCCTTTTTGAGCTCAATCAATAACGGTTCCATTAGTCCGTTACAAGCACAAGCACGGTCGCCGGGAACTTCAAGATCAACATCTTTACTCCAAAGACAGTTAGGACAGTGATTAG